>MDTA01037086.1_pt1 | contig 50456 bp, 44 predicted proteins | sample 811151 | NCBI WGS metagenome assembly MDTA01 (sample SAMN05326648, study PRJNA326480) | marine metagenome | isolation source: seawater | place: Indian Ocean: South | collected 2010
AGATCTGAAAATCGACATCGCCGTGTGTGGCAAATCGCGTAGTCGCATCAACGTCGGCGGCAGTCGCGGTCTGCAGCAGGCACTTCAAGTTCAGAATGCTCAATCGAGTTGCAATGTGTTGCGGGAACTTACCGGCCAGGGTTTCTTGCACTTCGAGGGCCTTGGGGTAGTTTCCGCGCACGATAAATTGATTGGCCGCGTACTGTTGCGCACGAAGCGAGTCTGGATTCTCCACGACCGCTACCTGCATCAACCATTCTTCATCGCCCCAGGGGCTTGCGACCTGCCAAAGCAGGAAACTTTCGAGCGTGATGAACAGGACGACAAGTGGCGGCATCAATCCTTTCAACTTACGGGGCAGACACGTCACCATGAAACAGAGCAACAACAACGGCCCGAGCATTGCCAGGTAGTTGCGATGCTCAAAGTACAGTTCAAGGGCAAGCGGGCCTGCCTCGAGACTATGTCCTAAGAAGAACCACAAGATGCCAAGGCTAATCAGCGGCCGTGTCTTACGCCACCGAATGGCGAAGAACAGCATCACAGAAATTGCAGCAAAACTCGCGGCCGTGCCAACCGGTTCGAATAATCCTCGTGATACCGGAAAGTCGTCGTGAAATAGCCCAAGGCCAGAAAGCCGCGGCATGACGATCTGGCGCAGATAGTCGGTCAGCACAACACCCTGCGTCAGGAGACGCTCCGCCATTGTGAATGGCCGCAAGTCGAAACCGGCCTGAAACGCACTCCAGTTCATGCCGATGTATGAGATCAAAGCCAGGATTGGCGCGCACAACAGGAACAGCAAAACCATCTGTTGCCGCCTGGGAATGGGCTTGGCAGCGAAAACGCTCATTTCGATCGCGAGCGCGTAGAATGGCAACAAAATTCCCGATTCCTTACTCAGCAAAGCCAGAAGACCGCTTGCCCCCATACCGAGGACAATAAACGCCCACCCTTTGCGTGAATGATCAGGAAGGGCCTTCCGACCGTGCACATAAAAGAGCAAGCCGATCACTGTGAACAGGGTCGCAAGTTGGGCCATCCGCTGAATAATGTAGGCGGTGGTCGAAACATTCAGCGGGTGGAGCAACCATATGGTCACGCATAACAGTGCGAGCTTCTCCGCCGTTTCCCGTGTAAATGAAGTCGCGAAAAGCACACGTGCAAGGAAGAATATCAGCAGCCCGTTGACCAGATGAATAACGAGGTTGGTAATGCGAAACGGTAGCGGATCCGCTGGCCAATGCTGACCGTTCAACGCCAAGCTCGCGAGGCTCAGAGGTCGACCCAGCGGACCCGATTGCCCGGTTGTGATGAACTCGGCGTAGTTTTCGAACGACGTCAAGCCACCTCGCTCACCCATGGTCTGCAGATTCGGAATGTCGTCAAACAAGAACGGTCCGGCCAGCGACGGCCAGTAACAGGTTACTGTCAGCGCGCACGCGACAATAAACCCGGAAATGATTCCTGCCAGATGACGTCTACGGAGATTTGGCACTTTTGGTTCGCGATACCTGTGAGAGGAGACGCTGGCTATCCAATTTGGCAATGAATCTCACACGATTAGGCGACGATCAGTTGACATCAGTGTCGCGATGCCCAGCGCACTGCGCGAGAAGTAGCGGCACACATCAGGGAAGGGTCGCACATTCATCATCAACTGCGCCATTTTCGTGCAACGGTGATTGCGCGTGACAGTGTCGTGCACCCGCTTCCACAATCGTTCGATGTTGTTAACCCACGGATGGTCGACGGGCTGGAACAACATTGGGAAATTGCGGCTCTGCGCCAGCCAGCGTTGCACAACCGCGCTTTTGTGAATGAAGTAGTTTTCCGCGATGAGCGTGATACGACGCGCACTGCGGCAGGTTCGGCGCAGTTGAGGTAGCAATCTCAGTAACAGCGTTGAATTCTTGTGCTCGTACTCCGTCCAAACGACCTGCCCGTTGCGCGTGATCAGTGCGCCCGCAATAGCGCAAGTGCTCGGCGCACGCAGTCGTGGTCCGGTGAGTGTTGTGCAATACGCTGCATTCGACGTCGCACTATGCGCCGCATTTTCAATACACTGTGCATGCCGCGCGCTCTCTCTGGTGGCCAAATTCTTGTCAACACCCGGTCTGATCGTCCATAGGCCCCCAAGCTCCCCTCTCGTGTTCGAGGTTTATGCGAAGCTCTTTGGAAAATACCCCAATCCGTCATGCAGCCTCAGAATTTACCCCACGACCTGTTAAACATTGGTGTCATAGGACTCGGCAGCATAGGCCTGCGCATGTTGGCAGCTTTTGCCGAACATCAGACGTTGAACGCGCTGGTGGCGTGGGACCCGTCAGATGCAGCGTGCGCGGCGGCGCGTCAGCGGTTTCCCGCGCTGCGCATTGCCGACCATGCAGACGCGGTGATTCACGATGCCGGCGTCGAGCTGATTTACGTCGCCTGTCCACCGAATCTTCACGCCCAATACGCGCTGGCTACAGCCGATGTGGGTAAAGCGTTGTTGTGCGAAAAACCGCTCGGCATCAACGTGACGGAGAGCGAAGCACTGGTGGCCAGCCTCCGCGGACGTATGCCACAAGCGGTAAATTTCCTGCTGGCCGCAGCCCGCAGCGCAGACTATGTGGTGCAACAGTCTCAGGACGGACAGTTAGGCGCCCTGCGGAGCGTGGAAGTGCACCTGCACCTGCCAGGTTGGGCTGCACGTCGCTACGCAGAAGCGCCGTGGCTGGCCAAACGGGAAGCGGGTGGCTTTCTACGTGAGGTGGGCTCTCATTTTGTCTATTTCGCGCGTCGGCTGCTTGGTGAGCTCACCTGCACGGTAAGTGAGATACGTTACGCCTCCGACCATGACGACGCGGAAACCAACGTGTTCGCCGTATTCGACGGGGCCGGCGTACCTGTCACGCTGCGTGGCTCAACGGTGGGCCACGGCGATGACGTCAACCATTGCATCATGCGCGGTGATAAGGCCAGCTATCGCATCCGGGACTTCCATAACCTCGACGTCGCGACGCCAGAGGGGTGGGTGCCGACCTATGACGCGCCGGCACATCCCGAGCGTGAAACCCATCTGCGACAGTGCGACCGCGTTGTGGACATGATGCGTGGGAAGACGGGCACTACCGCCAGCCTCGCCGACGCCCTCGCTGTACAGCATATGGTCGAATCGATGCACACGGGGGCAAGTTATCGTTACACTAGAGCGTGATCACATGCTTCTCCGGTAACTTGCGATGCAGTACGAAACGATTGCCGTCAAACGGCTAAGCCCTGTCATCGGCGCGCAGATTAATGGCGTCGACCTGTCCGAGCCGCTCGGTAATCAGACCTTTGCCGAGCTCCACGACGCGCTCATGCGTTTCCAGGTGATCGTCTTCCGCGAGCAGGAGATGACTCTGGACGACCAGAAACGCCTGGGACGCCATTTTGGCGATCTGCACGTACATCCATTTGCCAAAACGCCCGAAGGCCACCCCGAAGTGCTGACCATTCACGCGGACGCCAGCAACAAGCGCGTGGCGGGTCACGGCTGGCACACCGATGTTTCATGTGACCCGGAACCTCCAATGGGCAGCATTCTGTATCTGAAGACAACGCCGGAGACCGGCGGCGATACGATGTTCTCAAGCATGTACGCGGCTTATGAAGCGCTGTCCGCGCCGGTCAAGGCATTGCTGGAAGGACTGGAGGCTGAACACCGCTCGGAACACCTGACGAGTGGCAACGCCGGTAACGGAGACCACAAAGACCAACGCGATTACCCCGCCAGCGTGCACCCGGTCGTGCGCACGCACCCGGTGACGAGGCGCAAAGCGCTGTACGTGAACGCTGGTTTCACGCGTCGCATCCTCGGCATCGAGCGCAAAGAGAGTGATGCATTACTCGAGTTCCTGTTTGATCACGTACGCACGCCAGAATTCCATTGCCGTTTTGCCTGGGAAGACAACTCGGTCGCTTTCTGGGACAACCGCGCCGTCCAACACCACGCGCTGTGGGACTACTACCCCCAGGTGCGTAGTGGTTTCAGGGTCACCATCCAGGGTGACAAGCCGTTTCTTTCCGCTGACGAATCGCCCGAAGTGCACTCGGATACGTCACTGCGCCTGAGTGGATACGATCTCAAGGGCCGTCCGGATAGCTGACTGAAGTCTGCTGACCAGGACCGGCGGACTCGCCAGACCAAACGTTGCGTGCAGCGCAAAAGTATTGCGCTCGCCAACGTCACTTCACACAAATTACAATGGCCACCATTGTTGCCGTACGGAGCGATGACTCATGCGCCTCGGTATGTTCATGCAGCCGGTCCATGACCCGGCCCGCGATTTCAGCGAAGTCCTCGAACAGGATCGGCAAACGATTCTGCTGGCGGATCAACTTGGCTTCGAAGAGGTCTATGTTGGCGAACATATCAGTGCGACCGTCGAGCCTATCACCGCGCCGCTGGTCTTCATGGCCACGCTGTTGGAACGTACACAGCGGATCAAATTTGGTACCGGCGTTTTTTGCCTGCCGCAACACCACCCGGCATCCGTCGCCGCCCAGGCCGCGCTCTTTGATCACCTTTCCAAGGGCCGGTTCATCATGGGCATAGGCACTGGTAGTTTGTCGTCCGATGTTGAACTGTTCGATGTTGGCGGCACGACCGACCGCGGCGCGATGGTGCGCGAATCCATCGATCACATTCTTGCGATCTGGAACGAAGAGCCGCCGTTCGACCGTCAGGGCGAATACTGGCATGTGCAACTCAAGGACTTGTCGCGCAAAGAATTTGGCGTCGGTGAATTCATCAAACCATTGCAGCGCCCACATCCGCCGATCGCGATTTCGATCATGTCGCCGGGCTCCAGCAGCGCACTGATGGCAGGAGAGCGCGGCTGGATTCCTGTTTCCGGTGCAAGCTTCCTGCAGCCGCGATATACCGGCAGCCACTGGGAGAAGTATCAAGAAGGGGCGGAGCGCGCCGGTCGCGCCGCTGACCCTGCCGTCTGGCGCGTTTCGCGCAGCATCGTCGTAGCGTCTTCCGATGAGCAGGCACGTGACTACGTACTGAACCCCGATGGTCCAATCGCGTTCTGGTTTCGGTATTTGTTGTCTTCACTCGACTCAAAAGGCCTGGTCAAGTTCATTGCCCCGGACGGCCATCCGAACCCCGATGCCGTCACCTGGGAAGAAGCCGCCATCGACATGGTGACCTGGGGTTCCCCAACAACAGTGGTAGAAAAGCTGGTGGCGTTGCGCGACCAGGTGGGCCCGTTTGGCGTGCTGACCATGTTGGCGCACGAATGGGACGACCCTGCCTTCTGCCAACAATCCATGCGCCTCCTTGCCAATGAAGTCATGCCCGCATTTGCCAGTCATGCGGCAAAGTCGGTGGCCGCGTAGCAACCAACATTCCAGACGCAACTCAAACTGAGGGATATCAGATGGGTGATCAGAAAGATAACGCCGTTGACAGCTCGCCAACACGCTCGTCGGCCTACGTACCAACGCTGGAGCTGACCGCGGGGCAGGCTGAGCCCGTTGCGGCCAACGGCGGCCTGTCGTACATGTCGTTTGATGTGGACGGCGACGCCGGCACCACAGCCGCAACTGAAGAAGCGCTACGCACCATCCAGACCGGCGAAGGTCAGGCCGTAATCGACATGATCGACAACGCCCCTCCAGGCGGCATCGAGACCCGATGGGGACTGGGCTTCCGAAACCATCGGGAGTGTGTGGACTATATCGATGCGCAACAGATGGATGTGCCAGAAGGCGGTGTCGCCTTGCCGCTCCGGTATACGGTGCACGAACAACCCTCCTATTCGATCGTCTCCTCTAACGCCTTATGGCGTGACCCGTCGCGTACGGCAGAAGCTGAGTTGGTGCGCAAAGACGAGGAAGACCAGAAGCGCCGCGCGCTGTACTTCCCACAAGTGCTGCGGGACGCACGCCGTATCGAAGAGTACTACCCCGGTCTGTCGCCCCACTCTCCCGAGTGCATGGACAAGTTGGGCGTATCACTGGCGCACTGCGAGTCGGCCTGCACGAACTTCTACGACGCGCACGAAGTGGAGCGCGTCTTCTACCCGGAAATGGAGAAGCTGCTGCTGGACTTCTTCCCGGACGCCACCGACGCTCTGGTCTACAACCACGATGTGTTTGACAAGGACTACACGGGCGACCGGACCGAGAATCAGGACGACAAGAATCCGGGGGTTAACGCAAACTACGCCTACATCGTGCACAACGATTTGAATGACAACAGCGGCCGGGTACGTTGTCGCGAGCTGTTAACAAAAAATCTGCGTAACTTCGGGCGCGAGCAGAACTACACCGAAGCTGAAGCCGACGCGAAAATGTCGCGTCGATTTGTCTCCATCAATCTGGCCAAGCCGATGGAGACCGTGCACCAGAATCCATTTGTACTCTGTGCATGGCCATCGTTCGCAGACCAGCCCTATATCACCAACTACCGGATCTACGATGACCGGGTTGGCGAAACGACGCGTTTCACCTACCGGCCCGAGCATGAGTGGTACTGGTTCCCGAACCAGACCTCAACCGAAGTCTCCATGTTGAAGTGTTACGACTCGGTCACCGACGGGTCCGTCTCGCGCTGGTCATTCCATTCAGCCTGTATCGACCCAACCGCCGCGGCTGATGCGCCGTGCCGCAAGAACGTGGTGGTACGATCCTTTGTGTTCTTCTGAGCGAGACTTTCCAAGCCATGTTTAATCACGTGATGGTCGGGGCATCCGACCTTGAGGTGTCGAAGACTTTTTACGATGCCTTACTGGGTACGCTCGGGTTCGGACCAGGGCATTGGGATTCGGAAGACCGCTGCTCTTATCGGACGCCAACCGGCGTGCTGATGATCAAGCGTCCGATCAACGGTGAGCCCGCATCGGCCGGCAATGGCTCTACCATCGGTTTCAAAGCAGACAGTCAGGCTGCCGTTGACGCGTGGCATGCCGCGGGCGTCGCCAATGGCGGAACCACTTGCGAAGACCCGCCAGGCATACGTGACCCCGGTGGCGCCAATGTCTATCTCGCATACCTGCGCGATCCGGCCGGCAACAAACTCTGCGCCGTTTATCGCGCCAGCTGATCGTCGTTGTCATCAATCAAATGACCACGCAGCGATAGCTCCCCTGCGTGGTCACAGGCCGTACAAATCGCCAAACTTGGCTTCCAGGTAATCCAACAGTAGCTCCGGGGAGATGGCTTCCCCCGTCGCGTGTTCGATGGTTGCACGGGGCCCTCGCAGACCTCCGTATTGGTGCACCTTCTCGCGCAACCACGCGAGGGCGCTACTCGTGTTACCCGCGCGCAACTCGGTCGCAAGCTCGGGTAGCGCTGCGTCCATTGCAGCGTACAGGCAACCGGCATACACGTTACCAAGGCTGTAGGTCGGAAAGTAGCCAAACAGACCAACCGACCAGTGGACATCCTGCAGGCATCCGTTCGAAGGCTTCTCAACGGCGAAGCCAAAATCATCTTTGAAGCGATCGTTCCAGGCAGCCTCCAGGTCGGCTACAAGCAGGTCACCCGAGAGCAGCGCCCGTTCCAGATCAAACCGCAGCATGATGTGCAGGTTGTACTGCACCTCGTCAGCCTCGGTGCGAATGAAGCCGCGGCCGACGCGATTGACGGCGGCATAAAACGCGTCTTCGCTGTCGACCCCCAGTTCACCAAACTCACCGCGCATCGCGTCGAATAGCCAACCACAAAAAGCACGCCCCCTAGCCAACTGATTTTCGAAGATGCGGGACTGACTCTCATGCACCCCCATCGATACGCCTCGACCCACCGGCGTCATGCGATGGTCATCTGCGATCCCAAGCTCGTACATGGCATGTCCAGTTTCGTGCACGGTCGAGTAGATGCAGTTGAATGGATCCGCCACGCTTGTGCGGGTGGTGATGCGTACGTCCAGACCAGAACCTGACGAAAACGGGTGCACAGCTTTGTCGATGCGCCCGTAATCGAAGTCATACCCAAAGGTACGGGCAATCCGAGCGGCCAGTCGCATCTGTCCCAAATCGTCGAAGGTGCCGGAGACTTCGGGTTGGTCACCGTTGCGCGCCTCCGCGTCGACGATCGCGTCGCGCAGTGCAACGATACGAGGACGCATCGCCGCAAACATGGCCTCAAGTTCCACCGCCGACATCTCTGGCTCAAAATCCTGTAACAGCGCGTCGTAGTGAGAACCTGCGCCGGCGAGTGCTTCCGCTTCCTCTCGTTTGAGGGCCAGTACCTCCTCCAACAGCGGCAAGAACGCGGACACGTCTTCGTCTTCACGTGCATCAGCCCACAAAACCTGCGCTTTGCTGGTTGCGGCGGCGATCGCGGCCGCAAGCGGCCCAGGCACTTTGGTTGCGCGCTCGAAACTACGCGCAATCAACCGTACCTGCGCGGCCTCTCCCGATGTAAGACGACCCGGATCAATATTATCCAGCCATTCGCCCACTTGCGGACTGGAGCGACGCGCATGCAGCACGGACGTAATCGCAGACATTTCTTCTGCCCGCTGTGGCGCTGCACTACGCGGCATCACCGTTTCCTGGTCCCACCCAAGGCGTTGCGAAATCTGCCCGAGCGCCTCTGTCTCGCGTTGGAAGGTCAACAATTCTTCGTAAGGTGTCATGGCCATATGTAAATTCCGCTATCGCCCAGCTTTGACCTGAACAACGTTGAATGGCGCCGCGTTACCGATCCCGACAACCAGGCGTTCAAAGTCGATTTCGAATACAGCTTGCTGGGCTACGACCTCGAGTCGGGACGGCTAGACATGCTACTGCGGTACGCGAACGATGGTCACTGCCGCCGGCACAAACATGTAGCGTCAACGGTGACGCTGGTACTGGAGGGTGAACAGTACCTCGAAGAGACGCTGCCCGATGGCACAACGAGCACCGTACACCGCACGGCGGGCGACTACGCCCTGTCGCCCGCGGACGCACTGCCCCACGACGAATACGGGGGTGCACAGGGGGGTACCGTGCTGCTGTCCATGACCGCACCAGACGGCGTGCTGTTCGAATACTTCGACGAAAACATGGAGAATGGCTGGACATTGTCGATCGAGCAATACGTACGTAGCTGGGAGGACAACGTACACGGCGCTCACCCGGCCGCTTGACCAGACCTGCCGACGTCACTGTCTGGTCCAACGCCGCATGCACACGTCAGCCGGCGGCGCGACCCGATCGCTCGCGCCGGAACGCACCTCGGCCGCAACTACACGGCCGTCAAGTCGCATTCCGGCAATCAGGTGGCGCCTACTCTGCGGCATCAGCGAGCAGGCTAATCCCCTCGATGTGCGCAATTCGCTCGATCGCATCTTCGAACATTGCGCGCGCGTGCCCTGTTGTGCGCCACAGGTAATGGTGCAGCGCGGCGTCCGCAGGGTCTTTGTCCTCACATGCGGCACTGTAGTCTTCGAATGCCCGCAGACTCAGTATGATGTCTGCCAGATGATGCGGACACTCGCAGTGGACCTTGGGCGCGCTGCCGGCCACGCGCGCAATGGCATCCCGCGACAACCGCGGTGGCCGCGGCGGCGAGGCAGCACGGCGGGTAGACGAATTGTCCGCTCCCTTCAGGTTGGCGACGCGAACAATTGCGTCCTCCAGCGCGTCCGCATCCGCGGGTGTGCGTACCGTCGCGATATTCTCGGCCTGTAATCGTCCGAGGTCGTGGCTCGTCGAGAAGCCATAAAGCACAACAGCTGCGCTGACACCCCGACGCTGCATTTCGCGTTCGAGATTCGCGCGCGTATCACCCTGCACGGCCATGGTCTGCAGGAGCAGCACGTCGGCTGTCTGGTCTTCGATGCTGTCACTCTCCATCAGACGGATTCGGCTCGCTGGGCGCAGGCGCCGCTTGAGCGAAGCGCTCGCGAGTGAATCCAGCGGCAGGACAAACACCGGTTCCTGGTCAGGGCCGGAGATTGCCTCAATGCCATTGGGCACGACCTTCATGGCCTCGTTCAGCGCCTCCATCGGCTGTCTCGCCACTTCGCGTAGCGGCAGCCCCCTGTCGACAAGACGTTTGATCAGTTGCAGCCGTTCCACGTCAGCTTGGGAGTAGGCGCGTTCGCCACCGGTTGTGCGTGCCGGCGTCACGGCATTGTACCGATCCTCCCATTTGCGCAGCGTATGTACGGATACGCCGGTCAGTTTGGCGACAGCGCCGATGCGGTACCTGTGGGCGGTTGCTGTATGTGTATCGGTCATCACAAACCTCTGTAGTCAGTAGCAATAACTTAGACGAATAAGATCTTCACATTGACAAGATATGGACATACTGTAGACATATCAACTAATCCGTAGAAACAAGAGTCGACTCAACGAAGCGGCGCGGCAGAAGTGCGAGCGCCACGCCGCAGCACGCTTGCGTCACAACCGCTGGTCCCGCACCATCGACCGGTTAAAAAACGGTCGCCAAAGCCCGTGATAAAGGCCTGAAGGAGGAAGAAAGTATGAATGTCACCATGAGCGTGAACGGCAACGCTGTCAGCGCTGACGTCGAAGAACGCACATTGCTTGTGGAAATGCTGCGTGAACCTCTGGGGCTTACCGGGACCCATGTCGGATGCGACACCAGCCAGTGCGGCGCGTGTGTTATCCACGTCAACGGCGAGTCGGTCAAGTCCTGCACGATGCTTGCCTGGCAAGCCGAAGGGGCGGAGGTCGAGACGGTCGAAGGCCTTGCGAACGGCGCCGAGTTACACCCAATGCAGGCCGCTTATCGCGCCCAACTAATCTCGGTGATGGCGGAAGACGCGGTGCGCGCAGCCGGCTGATAAGACGTTGCAACTCGTGGCCAGGCACATCGGTCGCCTGGCCACACTCATTTGAGACCCAACTATGTCGATTAACTTGGACGACCTGGTCGAGCCTGACCGAGTACACCGCAGCGTGTACACGGATCAGGCCATCTTCGACCAGGAGATCGAACAGATCTTTGAACGCGTATGGGTTTATTGCGGCCATCAATCCCAGATTCCAAACGTCGGGGATTACCACACGCTGCAGATTGGCCGGCAGCCCATGTTCATGGTTCGTGGACGCGATGATGCGATCCATGTCTTGTACAACCGTTGCCCACATCGTGGCGTACAGCTGTGCGGCGCCGTGAAGGGGAACGCTGGGACATCCCTGGCATGCGCGTATCATGGCTGGACTTTCAATCTGGACGGCAAGATCAAAGCCATCCCCATGGGCACGGATGCTTACGAAGGCACGCGGCTCAGCCTCGACCATCCGGACTGTAGTATCAAAGCAGCCGCGCGGGTGGAAAGTTACCGCGGATTCGTCTTCGCGAGCCTGTCGACCGAAGGCCCGGGCCTGCTCGAATTCCTGGGTAATGCCAAGGTGGCATTCGACGACATGTGTGACCGTTCACCCGAAGGTGAAGTGGAAGCGGTCCCCGTATGTCATCGCGTGATTCAAAACTCCAACTGGAAGTTCTTCATGGAGAACCAGTTGGATTCGCTGCATCCGTCGGTCACACATCAATCGACTGGTTTTGCCGCGACGCGGGTCGAAAAACGCGTCACGGAAGAGCAAGGCGAAGCACCGCTCTATTACCACTACCTGTCCGCATTTGCGTCGAGCTTCGAAAAGTGGGATTCCGTTCAGACGATAAACCTGCCGCACGGCCACGGCCTCCTACAGGCATATATGGGCTTACGCCCTACCGACCCTGACTCTCTCGCCTACGAGAAACTGATGCGCGAGGCCTACGGCGAAGAGAAGATGGAAGAGTATCTGTCTCGCAGCATCCACCACGTGCTCGTCTATCCGTATCTGTCCGTACAGTCTCCATTGCAGCAGCTGCGTTGCCTGCGTCCGATTTCGCCGGACAAAACGCTTTCCGAGATCTGGCACTTTCGGTTGAAAGGCGTACCCGACGCTATTTACCAGCGCTCGCTCTGGTACTTCAACCTGGTGAACTCGCCCGCAACCATGGTGAACGCCGACGACCTCGAGAACTGGACGCGCGCACAAAACGGCCTGGCGTCCTCCGGTGGTGAGTGGGTGAGCTTCCATCGCCACTACGGCGGCGATACCGAAAAGGACGGTGTCATCTTTTCCAACAAAGGCACGTCTGAAGCGGTGATGCGCAGTCAGTTCAAGGCGTGGCGCGCGTACATGTCAGCATAGGAGGCGAGGCAATGAGTAAAGACGAAGTTGCCGACGCGCTTGCACCTAATACGGTCATACGCAGCAGTGACGAGGCAACAGGAGCACAAGCGATCGCGCCGGAAGCTCGCGGTCGCAGCGCGCCAGCGCACACGCAATACGTGCCCAGTGAAGGGGTTGAAGATGCCGTCTTGCAACGCGAGGTTGAGACCTTCTTGTTCCGGCAAGCCGCGTTGCTGGACGCCAAAGACTGGCAGGCATTTATCAACTGTTTCACAGACGATGGCGTGTATTGGATGCCAGTCGAACTTGGCCAGAGCGGCTGGGAACTGGAGCCATCCATCTTCGCCGAAGACCGGTTGATGATGGAGGTCCGCATGCGCAGGCTTGATCACCCGAATGCGTGGTCGCAGGCGCCCATGTGGGGCACCAACCATATCGTTGGCAACGTGATCCTGGAATCAGTCTCCGACGCGAGCGTACAGGTGTATTCACGATTCCAGATGATGGAGTTACGTCGCGACAACGTGCGCCATTTCGGCGGCACATATCGACACACGTTGCGCCGCACGGGCGCTGGCCTGAAGGTACAACTGCAGCGCGTTGACATGATGAACGGACAGGCCACGTACGACTACGTGTTACAAGCGTGGGTCTAGATTAAGCACCAGAGCGACCTGCCTAGCGGGGCAGATCGCCGCCGATAGTTGTGCGCAACATATGCCGCACATAACCCGGGTCGTGAATACGGCTCAAATCCGCAACGTGTTGCACGCAGCGGTTATCCCAGAACACCAGATCACCCACCTGCCACTGATGAAAGTAGTGGAACGCCGGGTTGGCGTTATGCGCGAATACCTCCGCAAGCAGTCGGCCTGAGGTTTCTTCGTCCACTCCTTCCACGCCCTTGGTCAGCTGGGCATTCGCAAAGATCGACTTACGACCCGTCTCCGGATGCGTACGCACGATGGGATGGAGGGCTGGCGGCAGCTCAGCGCGTTTGCTGGATTGGAATACGGCGCGCTTGCCAGCGACCGCCTCGGACAACGCCGGCGGCAACGCCTCATACGCAGCGTACATATTCGCAAAACCGGTGTCGCCACCCTCCTCCGGGACCTGCAGTGCATACAGCATCGATCCCAGTGCCGGGCGTTGCATGTACGCGAGATCCGAGTGCCAGTCCGGCCCGCCGTTGGGTAAGCCAATAAAGCGCCCTTGTTCACGCACAGTTGAGACTACCAGAATCTCAGGGTAGTCGGGCAGATGCGTGTCCCGCTGTAGCGGATGCGCATCCAACGGACCAAAGCGCTTTGAGAAGTCGATCTGTTGCTGCGGGGACAAAGTCTGGTCGCGGAATACCAGCACCAGGTGCTCGAGATGGGCATGGTGAATGTCCGCAAACAGCCCTGGTGACAATGGTTTGCTGAGATCAACGCCCAGCACTTCAGCGCCCAAGACGGGCGAAAGCGGTCGAATTTCCACACCATGATCCAGTCGGCCTGCCTGGGCTCACCATAACGAATCGTTTTGACAAACGCAGCCGCGCATTGACGGCCGGACGGTGTCGCCTGAGACTGCGCCCCCCAAAACCCACGTCAACAACTGGCCATGCGCTATTTCTTCTACGGCAGCCTGATGGACCCGACCATCGCCAGCATTGTGCTCGACCGTCCGGTTCGGGCTCACGATTTACAGCCGGCGACGCTCACGGGCTATACGCCCATGCGCGTGCAAGACGAGCATTATCCAGCCCTCGTCAGCTCCACGGGCGACGAGACGCGTGGTGTGCTGGTGAGCGACATATCGGCGCTCCAGGCAAGGCGGCTGCAGTTCTACGAAACGGTCGAATTCCATCTAGCGACGGTAGAAGTTGTGACCGCGGATGGCGCGCTGCTGGAGGCTCACGTATTCATGCCAGCAGCCACACTCGAGTGCACCGAGGAACCCTGGCACTTCGACAACTTCCTCGAGAGTGCCGGACCGGACTACGTCCGGCATACCCGACTTTGGATGCAGGGGTTTGGGCAGTAGTCGACGCAACACATGGAAGATTCTTGGGCATAGGCCCGAGCACACACGATCGTTTCCCGTCGGCCTTCGCCGGCTTTGAGTACTTGAGAGATCTCGAACGTGTTTGCAATGCGCTGCGTTCTTATCTTGAGGTGCGCGCGTCGTTCAACATCCGGGCGTCATCGGCCATCATGTCGGAAATCCTTAGTCCTGCGCGGCGCGCTACGGACGGGGCCACATCACAGACAAACTTTCAGTTCCAGGCAATTAGAAGAACATGAGATCACACGCTCAACTAGTAGTCATTGGCGGCGGCGTTGTCGGTTGCTCCGTCCTGTATCACCTGGCCAAATTTGGTTGGAAGGACGCGATGTTGCTGGAACGCGACGAGTTGACGTCCGGGTCCACATGGCACGCGGCCGGCGGCATGCACACAATCAACGGCGACCCCAACGTCGCTAAGCTGCAGCAGTACACCATTGACCTCTATAAGGAGATTGAGGAGCTGTCTGGGCAGGCGACGGGCGTGCACATTACGGGCGGCGTCATGATGGCCGCAACCAAAGAGCGCTTCGACTGGATCAAAGGCCTGGTCGCCAAAGGCCGTTATCTCGGCATCGAGGCCGAGGTGATCACACCGCAAGAAGCGCACGAGATCATGCCGTTACTGGACCCGAAGTGTTTTATCGGTGGCATGAAAACCTACGTGGATGGCCATTTGGACCCATCCGGTGTTACCTACGCCTATGCCAAAGCGGCGCAGACACTGGGTGCGGAGGTGCATCGTCACACCCGTGTCACGGATATGGAGTTAACCAGCGACGGTAACTGGCGCGTCATCACGGATAAAGGCGAGGTGCTCGCGGAGCACGTAGTCAATGCGGGTGGTCTGTGGGCGCGTGAGGTTGGCCGCATGGTCGGATTGGAGTTACCAGTGCTTGCCATGGAGCACATGTATCTGCTGACGGAAGACATGCCCGAGGTTGCTGAGGTCAACGCGAGCACCGGCGAAGAAGTGGTGCACTGCGTGGACTTCGACGGCGAGCTGTACTTGCGCCAGGAGCGCGGTGGCATGCTGATGGGCACCTACGAGAAAGCCTGCGTACCCTGGTCGGTGCACGAGACCCCGTGGGACTTTGGACACGAGCTGCTTCAAGAAGACCTGGAGCGCATCGCGCCATCCCTTGAAGTTGGCTTCAAGCACTTTCCTGCATTTCAGAGTGCTGGCATCAAGCAGATCATCAACGGACCCTTCACGTTTGCCCCCGACGGCAACCCGCTGATCGGCCCCATACGCGGTCTACCAAACTACTGGTGTGCTCTAGGCGTGATGGCCGGTTTCTCTCAAGGCGGCGGTGTTGGCCTGGCGCTTGCCAACTGGATGATCGACGGCGATCCGGGTGCCGACGTGTTTGCGATGGACGTCGCCCGATTTGGCGACTGGGCGAGCCCGGCGTACACGTACGACAAGGTGAAGGAAAACTACTCGCGGCGTTTCTCCATCAAATACCCGAACGAAGAATTGCCGGCTGCACGCCCGCTGAAGACCACGCCGATCTATGACCGTCTCAGAGATGCAGGCGGACAGTTTGGGGCCGCATGGGGCCTGGAGACCGCACTGTGGTTCGCGCCACAAGGCGTGGAAGACGAGTTCTCCTGGAGGCGCTCTACAGATTTTGAATACGTTGCGGCAGAATGCGCCGCGGTACGCGAACGCGTCGGCCTGATGGAGATTTCGAGCTTCGCAAAATATCGCGTGACCGGGGACAGCGCACCCGACTGGCTGGATCGAATCCTGGCTTCCCGGATGCCCAAGCCGGGGCGGATGACGTTGGCACCCATGCTGAAAGAAGACGGCAAGCTGATCGGCGACTTCTCCCTCGCGAACCTTGGCGACGGCGAGTATTTCATCGCGGGCTCCGGTGTTGCAGAGAACTACCACATGCGTTGGTTTGAGCAGCATTTGCCTGATGATGGCAGCGTGCGCGTAGAAGCCATTGGCCACGCCTGGGTCGGACTATCCATTGCCGGCCCAAAAGCGCGCGACGTGCTACAAGCCGTCACCCGCGACGACTTCTCCAAAGATGCGTTCAAGTTCATGGACATTCGCCGCATGCACATCGGTATGGCACCGGCCCTGGTCGGGCGCGTGACGTTCACTGGAGATCTCGGCTACGAGATCTGGTGTACGCCCGAGTATCAGCGCTACTTGTTTGACCTGCTGATGGCTGAAGGCGAACAGCACGGTATCCGACTGTTCGGATCACGGGCTTTGAATGCCTTACGACTCGAAAAGAGCTTTGGTAGTTGGGCACGCGAGTACCGGCCCATATACGGCCCGCTCGATGCCGGTCTGAATCGGTTTGTCGCATACGATAAAGACGCCGATTTCATTGGCAAGGAGGCGGCACGCAAAGCTCGCGATGACGGCGGTACACTCAAGCTTAAAACGTTTGTGATCGACGCAACTGACGCCGATGTCATTGGCGACGAGCCGATTGACCTCAACGGTCAGACGGTCGGCTGGGTCACCTCTGGTGGTTATGCACATGCGTCCGGCGTATCCGTGGCAATGGGCTACGTCCCCAAAGAAGTTGCCGACAGCGAGGACGGATGGTCGGTTGAACTGCTCGGCGAGCGCATCGCTGCGCGGCCGCAGAACGTCGCCTTGTTCGACCACAACGCGGAGCGCATGCGCGGTTAGTCTGTCAGCGCGACGCGGCAAGACCGCGAACCCAACAAAAAAGGCGGCAACCGATCTGGTAGCCGCCTTTTTTGATGCGCTTGACTCTGGTGACTCAGGTCATAAGAGCTGACATCCGGACTTAGTGCACGGCAATCGGCGCGCCCATGGAGCCCGTAGCGCCAGCGATCGGTGCCGGGGAATACATGTAGGTGAACGTATACACGCCATCTTTGGCGAGTTCACTCAGTTTCATGTTTTCCTGGTTCACGATGCCGTGACGCGTCTGCAGGAACGTATGTACGCAGAACACGCAAGCCGGATCCTGGTTCGGCACTGCATCGCCAGGCCAGGTATCAAAGCCCGTTACGCCAGCTTTGACGTCTTCGGCAATCCAGCGCGCGACTTCCATGCCAATACCAGGGGCACCAGCGTTATACGTCTTGGGGTCACCCCAATGCTGTTCCCAACCGGTGCGCATGATGATCGCGTCGCCAGGCATGAATTTGAAGTCCGCCATGCCTTGTTTGGCCAGCGCAGCTTTCACGTGTTCCATCTTGATGGTGTCGCCGGCTTTCATGTCTTTGCCCCAGACAGCCGAGATGTCAATCAGGACACCGCGCGCCACGATCGGATGCAGCTTTTCGGCGCCGAGCTTGTTCAGGCCGTAAGCGTTTGCCATCTGTGCGGCCGTGAAGCCGTTGTACCAGACCATTTTGCCTTCTTCACCCGGCGCGCCCATCGTCACACCAATGTGACCAAGGCCGTCGAACTGAGTCCCAACCTGACCGACTTCCGTCGCCAGTAACTCGTCGTTCCAGGTGATTTTGTTGCCGCCCAGACCGTCAACAACTCCGGTCGGGACAGGGGTGCGTAAGCTGAATTTCCGAGCGCCAAACAGCGGCATGGTTGCCGTGTATGGATGACCGAGTTTGTAGACCTTGCCTTTGCCAGCGTTGGCGCCCATGGCGCGTGCGATGACATCGGGTTTCAGATACCAGTTTGTAGAGCCAGCTTCGTCATCCTTGCCCCACATGGGGTTTGGCCACCACTTGGAGCCGAGCGGCGTTTCCATGACGTCGCCGTCAACCCAGGCTTTGCCCTTACAGGCCTTCCAGTTTTCCGCTGAACATTCGGCGCCGAACGCGGTGCCTGATGCGGCCACGCCAAGCAAACCAACGGCCGCAGCGACCGTCGTACGAAAAGAGCGCTTCATTTAGATACCTCCTGATAGGGTAGGAAGGTCCAACTACCATTCCAGACCCTGTCGGAAAGGTCTCACAACTTCCGCGTCGATTGAAGCCTCACTGCGATGGCAAAGGGCGCCAAGACGTTATTGTACTGGCCACAATCGAGTCTCAGGCTGGAACTGCGACCACGCAAACCAGAACGCCTGATGGCCACCCAGATCGGCGCCGTTGGCGTCAACGGCTCTCAGGCCGCCGCCATCCAGGACCACATGCACGTTTTCGACCCGGATGCTGCCGCCACGCCGTAGATACTCAATCGCTGTTTTCACGTGGAATGCGATCGGCGTTCCAGCTGCCGTGACAATACCAAGCACGTCCTCCTGGACTGCTAGTCGTGGGTCTACGTCGCCGATCGGGAAAATGGGACCATTGGCGTCACGTGTGTTGCGGAAATCCGGGTCCCGCCCAAAACCGAACCACCCGTCGAGGACTGTGGTATCCGGATACTGCGCTTTCCATTCCCCCCACGTTGTGGTCACAACGCCTGTCTGTTGGAGGACAATGCCGCGCTTCGCAAGCGGCCCGGTCACCGCGTTGCCCAGAAACGTATCAAACACCGAGTAGGTGTTGACGTCGTACATCACCTTGTTCGAACGGATGAGCAGGCCAGAGGTCCTCAGCACCGGGCGCTCCACACCTTCGGGCATTCCGTCCGTAAAGTAGACCTGGGCCGAGCCACACAACGTGCAATACGGTATGCCAATGTGACGTCCGCCCAAGGTGTCATTCACCATCTCGCGCACTTCCATGATGCTACGTGGATACGCGCGATGTTCGCCGTTAATGCTGACGCCAAACACCGCGGCATCTTCACTGATCCAGTCGGCAGCCTCCGCCTTCAGCACCTGCGGGTTATCAGCTGCGGGAATGCAGTTGCAGGGCACGTTTGTATGGTCATACGGGCGCGCGTCGATCATGACGCCTCCCCAGGAGACATGGCGCCAGTCGATGTCCCCGGGCGCAAATATGCGCTCCCAACCAGGTTCAACCAACGTGTAGATGTTACGTTTGGCATAAAGATATCCGGGTGGCGCCGGCACATCCCACGCGATCAGGACGTCCACGGTCGAGCCTCAGTGACGCTCCGGGTTGAGGTCTACCCCCAGCAGATTGGTCGCCGCGAAGGTCAGCACCGCTAACAGCCGCGGGTCGCTGGCGATGCGCATTAGATCGCTCAACAGCCATACCACGCGCGGGTCTTTAGAACTGGCCAGCCGCGCCAGCGCTTCCGTTTGCTCCGGCTTCCAGGATTTACCCTCCAGGTTTTTGCCAAACAGGAGGTCGATGTCACGAGTCAACTGTGCCGACATGAGCCCGGTTGGCATCTCTGGCGGCGTGCCAAAGTCGCGTTTTGTATGCTGCGGTAACGAAGCGCGCGTCTTCGCCAGCCAGCGGTCCGCTTCCGAGCGCTGCTCGGCGGCACTCGACTGAGACTTTGCGCGGGTCTGCTCGCTTGCAGGAACGGTGGCGGCGGGCACCCACCGCAGGAGAGCAAATTATGAGGTGAGAAAAGATTTCATGAGCGAAGGACCGCAAGACGTGAAGCGCGTAGCTTCATCAGACGGCAAGCGAGTCCGGAAAGTTCGCGATGACGCGCGGTCGCCTCAACTTGTGCGCTGTCGCTTATGCGCTGTTGCGCCAGGCCCGGGCATTATCCAGAACCGCGTCAACATCGTCGTCGTTGTTATACGCGTGCAGTGCAAATCGAAGCAGTCCACGGCGAACTGACAGACAAACGCCAGCCCGCTTGAGGTACTCATGTAGCGAACGCATTTGTGGATCATCCGCAGAATCGTGACCGCCTGCGCCCAGATCCCCAACACACACGATACTGCCGCGCTCCTGGCCCGTCACAGGTCCAATCAACGGCAGGCCAAGTTCAGCAAAACCACCGGCTAGCCGCGTGGCCAGGCGCCGCACCTGCTGCTCCGATACAGGCGCAGTCAACTGCTGCAATAGTTTCAGCGAGCTTTCGGCAGCCGCGGCACCCGCAAAGTTGTAGTTGCCGATCTCAAAGCGGCGCGCACCAGCCGCAAGTTGATAATCGTCTCCGCCGGTGGCTGCCTCGTGCGCGTCGCCCAGGTCCACGGCAAAACGTGCCAGGTAAGCAGGTTGCAGCTGTTCGGCCCAGTGCTCGCGACAGTAGAGAAAACCAAGCCCGTACAATGCCAGCAGACCTTTTTGGGTCGATACAGCCAGTGCATCGATGCCCAGGGCCTCGACGTCGGTATGGATGAGGCCTACGGACTGCACAGCATCCGCCAATAGCAAGATGTCACGGTGTCGGCATTCGGCTCCCAAGGATGCGATATCCGCGACCAGACCAGGTGCAAAAGTGACTGTCGACAAACTGACCATGCGCGTCGTGTGGTCCATTGCGTCGATGAATTGCTGCGGGTCAAGCTGCCCCCCAGTGGCGGGCACGCTGACTATTTTCACGCCATGACGTTTGGCGATGTGACGCCACGGATAGACATTATTGGGATGTTCAAGCTCGGCACAGATGACCACGCTGTCACCAGCACGCCACGGGTAAGCGGCGACGATGGCGTTAAGCCCCTCGGATACATTCTTGGTCAGCGCGATCTCCTGGCTTCCGGCGCCAATGAACTCGGCAAACCGACCACGCAGCGATTCGATCTGTTCGAACATGGCCGCCTTATCCAGCAAACCGGTAACACGCCGGTCCAGATAGTCATCCAATACTGCGCGCGCAGCCGTTGGCAACAGGCCGCGCGCAGCGGCATCCATGTAGATCTGCTGGCTGGCACCTGGAAACTGCTGACGAAATTCGCGTGCATCCATCGACGGATTTACTCCTCGTGATTCTCGTGCCGGGCGCCGCGACCGGCGCCCCCTGGCGTCTCCACCCTAAACATACTGTCTCTAGGCAGCACAACCTCCTGTGAGCCAGACCAGTGTTCGACCTCTTCTTGCGTCCCCGGACTCACGATAAACCGTCCTCGCGTGCCGTCACCACCACCGGCTACACCGCGTGCAGGCTCGTGCTGGCGCTCAGCCGACAAGCTGACCGTGACTTCATCACCCAACACGCGGTAGTCGCGCACGATGCCGCGCCCGCCGCAAAACTCACCCTCACCACCCGAACCGTCGCGTAACGCGTAACGGGTCACCCGCAGCGGATAAGCGTGTTCTGCCGCCTCAACCGGCAGGTTGGCCGAGCCAGATGCCAATGTGCGGACGGCATCCATACCATCGCGGTCAGAAAACGCCCCAAGGCCGCCGGCTACAGTCTCGTAGTTCACAAAATAGCGACCCGTGCGGGGATCTTTGCCGGACCAGTTCAGCAGGTGATGGGGCCCGCTTGGCGCAAGTCCCAGGTCCGGGCGCGCCGCCGACAGCACGGCAACAACCGCGTCGCTCAGCACCCCGCAGGCGATGGAACGCGCGCCTACCGGCGCCGGCGGCAGCGGGTTAACAATGGACCCTGCCGGCGCATCACATGTCATCGTACGGAAGTACCCCTCATTGGCAGGCACGTGGGGATCCAATAAGGCTTTTGCGACGGTGTAGATAGTCGCCAGCGTCGCCTGACGTGGGATGTTCTTGGCCGCCGGCAGAGATGCGTCAGTGCCGGCAAAGTCGAAGTGCAACGATTCGTCTGCAACCGTGAGCTGTATCTGAATCCGTGCGGGCGTATCAACTGTCATTCCACTTAGCCATTCCAAAGCCTCGTAGCTTCCGTTCGGCACCTGGCGTATGGCATGCCGAAACCGGGTCTCCGTGCTCGCCAGGACGGCGTCCATCGTGGATTGGATGGTTGCACCATAACGTGCGTGCATCGCCTCGATGTTGCGGGTAGCGGAGCGGTTCGCCGCCACTTGCGCACGCAGGTCCCCTGCCCGCTCGTCCGGTGTACGCGAGTTCAGCAGAATCGTGCTGACGATGTCGTCGTTCAGCCGCCCATCACTGACCAGGCGAACAGGTGGCAGGCGTAGCCCCTCCTGGTAGATCGACGAACAAGCCACTGCCTCACTGCCAGGCACCATGCCACCGACATCCGCGTGATGTGCGATGTTGGCGACATAAGCAATTACCCGCGTGTCGTGGAATACGGGCGCGATGACGCTGATATCCGGCAAGTGTGACCCACCACCCGTATAGGGGTCGTTGGCCGCAAACATGTCACCCGGACGCATGGACTCCGGTGGGTGTCGTTCCGTCAACGCGTCAATTGCGCCGATCATCGAGCCAAGATGGATGGGAATGTGATGCGCCTGCGCGATCACGCGGCCGGATGCGTCAAACACGGCGGTAGAACAATCGTGCCGCTCTTTGATGTTTGGGGAGTACGCGCTACGCATCAGTACAACACCTGCTTCTGTCGCCACGTTCTGCAGCGCCTGCGCAATCACCTCCGTGGTGATGGGGTCAATACCGTCGTCAACTTCTGCCTTGCTATTCATGAGCGCTCGATCACCAGATTACCGAACGTGTCCGCGGTCGCGTTGAAATCAGGCGGCACCAGCGTAGTAGCGTCCATCTGGGTGATAAGCGCGGGCCCCGAGAGTTGCGCGCCTGTCTGGATGCTGCTGCGCGCGCGCACAGGTGTCTCGACAAAACCGGTATGCTCAAACCAGACATTGCGACTAGCTGTACCAGCACTCGACACCGGCGCCTGCGCGGTAGCCGCAACAATCCGCGTCGCATTGCCATTCGGAATGCGCGCCGTCAACCGGAGTGTCATGGCTTCTGTCGCATGGTCCGGGGAGGCATAACCGTTCAACGCCTCGTGTGCAACATGAAACGCATCCGTGAGTGCGTCGATATCGAGTGCATCGGCGTCGATGACGGGGACACTCAGTTCGAAGGACTGGCCGACATAACGCATGTCCACAAACGTTTCGAATCTGGCCCGGGTTGGTGCATACCCTTCATCCGTGACCCACTCATGCGCGCGCAACAACAACGCGCGCAAACCACTGCCGAGCCGGTAAGGCGCGTCTGCGCGAGACAGTTCTACCGCGATAGTCTGACTGAAATCCGAACGTGCATCGGCTTGTAGCAGCCCCAACGCCGAGTTGAGCCCCGGTCGCGGTGGTACGACGATGCGCTGCATGCCAAGTTCCGCCGCGAGTTCCGCCGCATGCAATGGGCCGGCACCGCCAAATGGAACCAGTGTGAACGCGCGCGGGTCGTGGCCCCGTTCAACTGATACCACTCTGAGCGCGCCACACATGTTGGTATGTACAACCCGTAACATCCCAGCCGCCGCTGCCTCGGCAGACAAACCCAGCGATTGACCCAATCGGCCGAGCGCCGCCTCCGCTGCGTCCAGAGAAGGCGCGAGGTGCCCGGCCAATGGCACATCCGCACCCAGCCGTCCGAGTACCAGGTTCGCGTCGGTGACCGTTGCCGTGTGTCCACCGCGTCCGTACGCCGCTGGCCCGGGGTCTGCGCCAGCACTTTGCGGCCCGACCTTGAGCAAACCTCCAGCGTCCACCCAACCGATGCTGCCCCCGCCCGCGCCTACTGTGTGTATTGCCAGGGCACGCGCACGCAGCGGCAAGCCAGCGATTACGCGTTCATTCTCGAGCGCAGCAACGCCTTTTGTTACCAGGCAAACGTCGGTACTGGTACCGCCCATGTCGATAGTCATCAGGTCCTGTTGAGCGATGCGCTCGCCCAGGCATTCGGCCGCTATTACACCGGCCGCAGGCCCCGACACAAAAGTTGTCACCGGTCTGGCGCGAGCCACGGAAGTCTTAACCGTGCCACCGTTGGACTGCATGATGCGCGGCTCGCGCAATATGCCAATCGTCCTGATGCCCTCCCCCAACGCGTGCAGGTATTCGTTCATCACCGGCATCAGCCCGGCATTGACTACCGTTGAGGCGAATCTTTCGTACTCCCGCATTTCGCTCAAGACATCAAAGGACGTACAGACGGCCACGTCCGGCCACTCACGCTCGATCAACGCCTTGGCCCGCTGCTCGTGTTCGGGGTTCGCGTATGCATGCAAGAAACAGATGGCTACCGCGTCACAAGCCTCCTCGCGCAGTATCGACAGTGCGCCGCGGACGTCGTCATCCGACATCGCGCGCTCAACCTGACCGCGCTCATCCAGTCGTTCGTCGACCTCAACGCGCGTTTCGCGAAGAGCGACTGGGTGTGGTTTTTCGACACTCAAATCGAACAGGTGCGGGCGGCGTTGACGTGCAATATCCAGCACGTCGCGAAACCCCTTTGTTGTCAGCATACCCGTGCGGGCGAGGCGTTGTTGTAGCAACGCGTTGGTCGCGATAGTAGTGCCGTGATGGATATGCTCCACAACGTCAGCGCGTGCATCGGCGATCTGGAGCAATTCGCGAATGCCATCAAGAATCGCCTCTGCCGGCGCCTTCGGCGTCGATGGGCGTTTCAGGACAAACAGCGCGTTAGACTTCGGTTCAAAACCGACAACGTCGGTGAAGGTGCCCCCGGCATCAATCCCAATCCACATGTCTGCAGCCGCAACTCAGGCGCTGTGCAGGGTTACCGCGCCCGAGAACGCCGGAACCTCCGGCATCGAGCGTAACAACGAGCCGTACTGAGTCAGAGCCGGGTCAATGTTGAGTGTCTTGTACGTCATCCAAATCGTCGCCTGCACCGCCGAGTAAACGGGGATGCCAAGATCGCGCTCCAACATGTCCACGACCTCCAGCGCACGCACTTGCGTGCACGCTACAAACACAGCGTCTTCTTTGCCGGTTACGGTCGCTTTAACCTGCGCATACACATCTGCCGGCTGGATCTTCGCGTGGTCAAACATGTCCAACATGTCAAACGTGCCAAGCCGGCTGACATTGATGCCATATTCTCCGAGAAAAGCCGTCAGGCGCGTGTTGGTCAGCTCAACATAAGGCGTCACCACCGCGACGCGTTTTGCACCGATTGAGTGCAACGAAGCGGCCATCGCACCGGCCGTCGTAATGGTCGGCACACCGGCAATTGCCGTGAGCTGGCGCGCGATATTCTCATTCCAGGCGCGTCCTTCAAAAAAACTGCCGCTCGTACACGCATAGACAATCGCATGTGGCTCCGCCATCGCCACGCGCGCGCACGCGTACTGGCTCTCGGTCTCCATCGACCGGAGTTCATCTGGCGTCCCCTCGCGCCCACCGGCAATCCGCGCGGTATGCACCGTCACGTGTTCCGGCGCCGTTCGCCACATCTCCGGCTCCATAATGCTGTTCACCGCAGGAACCAATAACCCAATCCGCGCGCGCCAACCATGCATAGTCTCGAGACCTGTTGCGTGAGATCGCGAGTAGACTAGCACGTGGCCCGCAGCCCAACCGGCCAAACCGAACGGAAACATGATCTTGACCACCGAAGCCCTCACCCGCGTTCAATCCTTCTGCCAGGCCTATGAATTGCAGGTACCCGTCCTGATGGCACCAATGGCGGGTGCATGTCCGCCGTCCCTTGCGATTGCGGTCGCTAAAGCTGGCGGAATGGGTGCTTGCGGTGTGTTGTTGATGGGGCCCGAGAAGATTGCTGACTGGGTGGGGTCCGTGCGCTCGACGACAAACGGTGCGTTTCAATTGAACACCTGGATTCCGGACCCTGCACCGGTGCGCGACACTGCGCACGAGCGGCGCGTGCGCGAGTTCCTGGGCGCCTGGGGACCGGGAGTGGCCGAGGTGGCGGCGGAGGTCTCGGCGCCAGATTTCGAGGCGCAATGTGACGCGATGCTGGCCGCCGGCCCGGCCGTCATTTCCTCGATCATGGGATTGTATTCACCCGAGTTCATAGTGCGCATGAAGGCAGCGAATATTCGCTGGTTTGCGACAGCTACGACCGTTGCGGAGGCCGTTGCCGCCGAGGCTGCAGGTGCCGACGTTGTGGTCGCGCAAGGTATGGAGGCTGGCGGGCATCGCGGCGCATTTGCGGCGGCTGATGCGGATGCACACCTAGTGGGTTTGTTCTCGTTGTTACCGGCCGTCGTTGACGCGGTATCAGTGCCTGTGGTCGCGACCGGTGGTATTGCGGATGCACGCGGCGTTGCGGCCGCGATGTTGCTGGGCGCATCCGCCGTACAGGTTGGCACCGGACTGTTACGCGCGCCGGAGGCCGGCATTGCGCCCGCTTGGGCGGAGGCGATTGGCCACACGCCGCCTGAGGGAACCACGGCGACGCGTGCGTTTTCCGGACGTCTTGGTCGCAGTATTCGCACGGCCTACGTACGTGCGGCCGCGAGCCCGGATGCGCCGGCACCCGCGCCCTACCCTATCCAACGTAGCCTCACACAGCGCATGCGCGACACCGGCACCAGGTCCAACGATATTGATCGCATTCAGGCCTGGGCCGGGCAATCGGGTGCGCTGGCCCGCGACGATTCAGCACAGACCATCGTGCGCGAGTTGTGGACTGACGCCAAAGTACTGCTCGGAGGCGCCTGAACACCTAACCCGAGGCGCGATGCGTTATCGTGTTATCCGCTCTCAACCTCAGGAATGTCATATGCTCAGTCGCGAGCAAAACGAAAGACTCACGCGGGTCGACAGAGCCCAACCGGCTGGGGAAGTACTCCGACGCTATTGGCAACCCGCAGCTCTCGCGGATGAGTTAGCTGGCGAACGACCGGTAGTGCCGGTGACGCTGTTGGGCGAACGCCTTGTACTGTTTCGTGATGATGATGGTGAACTGGGCTTGCTCGACAGGCATTGCCCGCACCGCGGCACGGACCTCTGCCAGGCGCGGCTGGAAGATAACGGGCTGCGCTGTCCTTTTCATGGCTGGCATTTCGATCGCACTGGACAATGCACCGACCAGCCTGGCGAACCGACAAGCTCGGAGGCTTTCACGCGCTTGCGCACAACGTCTTATCCCGTTGTGCAAATGAATGGAGTCGTGTTTGCTTACCTCGGGCCGGGTGATCCGCCGGACTTCCCGCATTTCGACTGTTTCCGTGCGCCGGATTCGCACGTGTTCGCATTCAAGGGGCTATGGCAATGCAACTGGCTGCAGGCGCTCGAAATTGGCATTGATCCTGCGCACGCGTCCTTCCTGCACCGCTTCCTTGAAGATGAAGACCCTGACAAGGGCTATGGGCAGCAATTCAGGGACCGTGCGGACTACACTGACATGCCCATGACGCAACTGCTGCGGGAATACCCACGACCCGACATCACGGTGGAGGAAACGGAATTTGGTCTACGCCTGACGGCGTTGCGTCATCTGCCTGAAGACCTCACCCATGTGCGCGTTACCAACCAGATTTTCCCGAATGCGATCTGTATTCCGATGAGTCGCGAAATGACGATCACCCAATGGCATGTGCCCATCGATGACACGCACTGCTACTGGTATTCGATGTTCACAAGCTTTGGTGGGCCTGTACAGAAGGAGGTCATGCGCGCGCAACGACTCCGCGAACATCGGTTGCCCGACTACGCGCCGCTCAAGAATGCGGAGAACCACTACGGTTATGACTCGGGGGAACAACAGACTACAACCTTCACGGGCATGGGCATGGACATCAATGTGCATGACCAATGGGCCGTGGAAAGCATGGGCGCGGTTCAAGACCGCACCAAAGAGCATCTGGGCGCCACCGATGTTGGCATCATTCGCTACCGCAAACTTTTGCGACGTGCGATCGACCAACTCGCCAAACAAGATGAGACCGCTTTGCCAATGCGCGGGCCGACAGCCGCCAAAGCGCTGACTGGCCCCTTTGCAAACGACACCATTGCCGATTCCTCGGACTGGCGCGCTGCCAGCGCCCGCGCAGATCTGAACAGGCGTGAGCAATGTCCCTGGGACGCCAGCATCGATACAGACAACTGAGTAACAAACATGAGCACAGAACGGCCCCACTGCGTACTGGTGGGTATAGGCCCCGGCACCGGCGCGGCGTGCGCGCGACATTTCTCGCAGGCCGGCTACACCGTTTCCATCATCTCGCGCAGCGATGAACGTCTGGCCGAATTTGCGGCAGACATTCCGCATAGCGTGCCTTACCGGGCGGATTTGGCCGACAGCGATAACTATCGCGCGACCCTTGAGCGCATCGTCAACGAGCAGGGCGTGCCGCGTGTTGTGATACACAACGCCACGCAGGCGACCTTCGGTCGTTACGAGGATATCGCGATCGAGAAATTTGAACGTAACTTCAGGGTGAATACAGCCGGATTGCTAATCACCGCGCAAGTGTTCGGGCCGAAGATGGTCGCCGCCGGTGAGGGCTCAATCGTTGTGACCGGCAATACGGCCGCGTTGCGAGGCAAACCTGACTATGTCGGATGGGCGCCTACAAAAGCCGCACAACGCATCCTGGCCGAAGCGCTGGCACGTGATCTGGGGCCGCAGGGTGTACACGTTGCCTACGTAGTCATCGATGCGGTCATCAACATGCCATTCGCCCGGCGACGGCGTGTCATCGAAGACGAAAGCAAGCTTGCGCAACCTGACGACCTGGCCGCGGAGATCTACCGCATCGCCCATCAGCCAGGCTCAGCGCAGTCGTTCTATGTGGAACTTCGCCCGCTCAGCGAGCCGTGGTAGAGCGGCCCTCGCGCACCACCTCAAGCGGTGGCAGCCCCAACTCGCGCCGGAAGGTGTTGTGGAAATGATGGAGTGGCGCCTCGTTACGCCCAAATATGAACTCGGGCATCGAGCCGCTTTCAGCAACCGCCTGGATGGATTCACCCATCACGTAGTCCTCCTGCTCAACAGTGCTGTCAAATACTTCCATGCTGGCGGCCGGAGACAACTGCACACGGCCTTTGCGTAAGGTCGTGTCGTACACGTTGTTGGCATCCAGAACCTGGCGATCCGGGTCCGCGACGAAGTCTGCGGGTGTCGGTCGGAAGTAATGGCTGATACGGGAGACAGAGCGTCCGGGACCTTCAGGATGCGGATAGATCCTGACCAGCGTGACGTGGCGCGGACCAACGTTCATCTGCACATTCGGGAACAGATAATAGAACACCGAAACCGCGCGGCCGATGCGCCACTCGGACTCGGGTTTGTCGCGCATCTCGCCAATGGTCCTGAACGGGAAAGCAAATCGGTGATGACGCCCGAACACCTCGTGTGAAGTGGCGTCTCCAATCAGCAAGCGCCCGAGCGTTTCCGGATGCAGCCGCTTGAAGTGGTAGGTCTCGCCGAACGTATCGTTCGCGAGCTTCCAGTTGAGCGCCTTGTCGATCATCTTGCGGCCGCCCAGTTCGAGCTTATCCATCCCCCAGCTTTGAAGTTCAGGGCCGAGTTCACCTAACTCCGCCTGCACGTCCAAGGTGGCATCAGCTTTTGGATGCACCCACAACAACCCCGCGAACTCCTCGGCGGGCAGCGGAATCAAACTGTGGCAAGCCCGGTCGATGTCGCCAAAATCCTTGGTGCGGGGCAAGCCCAGCAACTCGCCGCGATTGGAATAAGTCCAGTGATGAAACGGGCATTGGAAACGGGTGGCGTCACCGTGCGGCTCCTGGGCAACCTGGACACCGCGGTGTCTGCAAGCATTCACAAATGCCCGAAATTTTCCGTCCTCGGCGCGTGTCGCCAACACGTTGACGCCAAAGTCGTCAACGGTCACAAAACTACCCGGTCCTGGCAGATCACCACTCAGGCCAATGACCTGCGGACGGCTTCTGAAAAAGGCCTGCCATTCCTCAGCAGCCAGGTCTTGGCACGTGTAGGCGCTCGCGGGCACCCGCAACTGCCTGCCGGCATCTATGTTCCGATCAACTTCCAGCTGACGGAGTAATTCAGAGATCACTCTGACCTGGGTTTCGTGCTGCATATATGGGCAACCTCTTATGCGCTACGCGGGGTCGCGGACTCGTTCGGCTGCGGGCGCCCGGGCAAGATTCCAACGACCGGGAGGGTCAATGCGGTCAACGCGACCAACAACCACAACAAAACGTCCAGGCCGCCAGTATCTGCGATCCATCCCAACGCAGCCATAGACGTCACCGGCGCCACACTCGACACCGTGTAGATGATTGCGTAACCACGCGACTGGTATCGCGGCCGAACAAAATCGGCCACGGAGCCATAACTTACCGTGGTGGATCCCTGGACCACGAGGCCGATCGCCGGCAACAGCACCAGAGCCAGTGTGGCCGGCAATATGGTAAGCGATGCAAGACCAACCACGGTCAGTACCTGCATCAATACAAATGTCGCGCGGTCCCCGAAGCGTGCCGCCAGCAGGCCACAGACAAACTTGCCAACCATACCGCCCGACAACGCCAGTACTACCGCGCCGCCAGCAACGCCAGCGCCGGCCCCCTTACCCTGCATGATGAATGCCAGAAAGGTCAGGAATGCCGCCTGCACGATGCCATCCATGGACACCATCCAGACCAGCGCGCCGAATTTGCCCCTATGTCGGATGCCCCATCCCCGGATGCGCTCTTCAGCCTCGACCGCGTCGTGGTGCGTCTCCGCGCCGTCTGTTTCGGGCCGCAACAACCAGTACAACAGGCCGCCGAATACCAGCGTCGCCCCGGCCAACGCGGCAATCACCCAGTTCCATGCGAAACCTACACCCACCAATGCGCTGAACAGCCCGGTGAAGGTGAGCTTGCCGGCGTCACCTGACGCGTTATAAGTCCCGAGCGCTTTGCGTCGGGCGCCGTCCTCAAAACGCTGCACCAGAACAGAGGATGACAACGAGTGTTGCAGCGCGGCACCCGCGCCAGCGACCGCAAACCCGACCACAATGGTGGTGAAAGAATCCGCCACGGCAACCGCGAGGTATCCGAGACCAGCCCCCACCAGCCCAACAACCAACAAGCGGCGCTCGCCAACCCGTTCGGCAAGCAAGCCAGCCGGCAACTCCAACAGCGACATAGCCAGGTGATTGACCGAACGTAGTAGTCCCACCTGTGCGTAAGACAGTGAAAACGCCTGTGCCAGGATCGGTAACAGCACATATTGAAGCGCGACGAGACCGTCCTGGCTCAGATGCGCGCCGCAGCAGGCGACCAGCGTGGATTTAGGCCGGGCTAGACGAGACAAGGCAGGCAGACCCCCAAGTATTCCATTGCGTCACGGTGGTTGATGTCGATGTGGAACCCGTGTTTTTCGTTCCGTCCAACGGCATAACCTAACCAGTCTCGACGATGAGCTGGGGGTGGCGGCAACGTCTGTCCGATCTCAGGCTTTTTCGCCATCTAACAGTAACCACACAACATTTGCACAAACTATCCACAGGTTGCTCTCTGGACGCTGTCTTCGACGACCTTACACTAGTGACCTACGGCATCGGTACCAGAAGCGCTGGGAACCGGTTAAGCCGGGCCCCGCTTGGCAGGGGTTGGGTCACACGCCAAGAGTGGCCAAGGGTAGCAGGACCGGAGCGTCCGTGGCGCTGGTAACAGCACCGGGGATTGCCAACAGGACGAGAGTCCTGGCGGCTGCAAAGAGAGGGTTACCTGAACTCGTGAGGCACCACCGGGGTGTCATTGCGGGGATGGACGCAGTGGTGCGCCCAAAACCCGAGGCCCAGAGCCTGTTTGGAATACGCCGCCTTGCGCGGGGTTTGACAAGCGGGGTTTGAACCTCAGCCGGTATAGGCCGGACCGGACTGTTCTTGCTTGCGCTGGGGCGGTAAGGTCAAGCTGAAGGCCGAGTCGGAGTGACGCGCTCCGGGTTGCCTGCACGCCTTAGCGGGTTTGCTGGCACTCGGAAGCACGCCCCTCTTACTGAACCCAAGGGAGGTACGTTCGCGAGCGTACCTCCCTTTCTTTTTTGCCTGTGCCTTTTTGGACCCTTTCGATCTATCAACCCTTCCTCGACTCGACCTGTTTGGTGCGCGGGCAACCGGCGCTCGTAAATGCAGCCCGGCACGTCGCCAACGACCGCGCCTGACATGTCGTCAGCCGAGCTTCGCGAGCTTCCGGGAGAGCTTCCTGTGCGCCTTCTTGAGGGCCGAAAGTTCGGCGCAGACGTCTTCGATGGATGGTTGCTTTTCGCCGAAGTGTTCTGCGCGGTTTTTCAGTTGCACCTTCGAGCGGTCTACATTGCTGTTGAAGATGGCGGTCGCTTCAAAGTTCTTTTTGCCGGTATTGCTGAGTGCGTGGAATTTGCCAGCCGGCACAACGGCAATAGAGCCGGCACGCAGTTCGAAGGTTTCGTCCTCGATCTGAATCGCCCCTTTTCCCTTGTGCACTATGACAACCTCCTCGATGAGGGTGTGGCTATGCGCAAGCCCTTCCTCGCCAGGCGGAATGCAAATTGCGGCGACCCCCAGTTCTTTCAGTTCTGCCGATTTGACGTTGCGCGCGCTCAGGAGCTCTGCGGTGTTGAGTACGGTGCCCATATTGGTATTTCCTCGGACTGACTTGCCGATCAACATAGCAGAGCCCTACCGCGCTGACATCATCACACCAACCGGCGATTTGGCTTTACACTCGCTCATTCACATACATCGTCAGGATCCAGACACGTGACCACAGGCATTTTGATCGCCGGTTTCGACTTTGGTGGCGCCCACGCCGATGAATTCCACGATTGGTACGATCTTGAACACCTGCCGGAACGGCGGGCAGTTGCCGGGTTCTCGTTGTGCGAACGATGGCTTGGTGCCGACGATGCGGTGCAATCGATCGCGACGTACGATTTGACCAGTATCGGCGTGCTGGATAGCGCGGCCTACAGGACCATCGCTTATCAGAACCTGTCACCCTGGTCCAGACGTGTCACCAGCATGTGCAGGCGACTCATCCGATTCGAAGGGGAACTGATGACGTCGGACGCGGTGACCGTCACCGCTGGCGCGGGTGGCATGTTGCTAAATGCCATGGACGTTGCGCCAGAGGGCGAAGACGAATTTAACGCGTGGTACGACCAGGAGCACATCCCTGCCCTGGCAGCTGTGCCAGGCACCATCGCAGCCAGACGCTTTCGTGCGGCCGCTGGGCGGACGTCAACCCATCAATACGTTGCGATTTATCACCTGGAGTCGCCTGAAGTCACCCGTAGCGCCGCCTGGCGCGACGCCGTAGAGACCCCGTGGACACAACAGGTGCGCCCGTACTTCCAGAATCGGCTGCGTGTGCTCACTGGTCGATACACGCGCGCGGAATAGGTATTCAAGCCTCCTGAGTCTCCCGCCAGGTCGTGCGGTGCAGGCAGCGACGCATGGTTTCCGTGTTGTACGGGGTGCCCGCATGTAACAAACGGCGGTTATCCCATAAGACGGCATCGCCAACCTGCCAGTGGTGTCGATACTGAAACGCCGGCTGACATGCGTGGGCCGTCAGCTCGGCGACAAAGCGTGCCGCATCCTCATCCTCGTAGCCAACAACACCAACTGTCACCTGGTTGCCAAAATACAGGGCTTTGCGTCCGCTACGCGGATGCCTGCGCACCAGCGGACGCTCAACATATTGATGCTTGCGGCCATGCAACGAACGCGTCGGACGCGCCAGATCCTGACGAGCGAGAAAATGTTCCAGTCCGGCGGCGGAATGAACCACGCGCAGCGCCTCATAACGCCGCTGATCGGCAGCCGACAGAGCGTCAAATGCGTGGTACATACAGGCGAACAACGTATCGCCACCCTCTGAAGGGACCTCCAAGGCAAATAACAATGAAGCGCGGGCACTTCGTTCACGATGGATGTGATCCGTGTGCCACTCGAGTTCACCTCCATCATCCGCCGGGGCGAACGACACGAGCCCATTGCCAACGTTACCAACAACAAAAATCTCCTCGTGGCCATCCAGCCGTGCCTTCTCGAGTTCGGTCAATTCAAGGTCTGCAAAGGCACGGCTAAAAGCAATCTGCTCCGCTGGCGTAATTGACTGGCCTGGGAACACGAGTACGCCATATCGCTCAAGCGCGGCTTCAATGGCCTCTCCCTCAACTGCCGATGGTGCATCCGAAAGGTCAACACCCAACACGCGTGCGCCAACGACAGCATCCGTCGGCTCGATTTTCATGCCGTCGCCCATGTTGTTCCTCCCGCTGGCCTTGTTGCGCTAGCTGCGATCCACGTTGGCAATATGCGTCGGGATACCAAATTCGCGGTTACAGATCTCGGCGAGTTGCGCAACGCCGCGACGCAAGGTGTCGGTCGACGGGTTGGCATAACAGATGCGAATCGCGCGGGCCGCGTCACTCCCTTCAATGGACCATTCCATCCCGGGGTTGACCGCCACACTCTCGGCATTTGCGATCTGCACCAGACGCGTCGTGTCCACCTGCTGCGGAAACTTCACCCACAAGAAAATGCCACCTTTGGGCGAGTTGAACTCCGCCGCCGTACCGAAATGCTCCGCGAGGGCTTCCATCAACACATCACATTTCTCTTTGAGCAGACCGTTCAACCTGGCAACGTGGTCGTCAAAATGCTGCGGACAGTATTCCCCCAGTACCATCTGCTCCAACGCGCCAGATCCTGCGTCTGTTTTACAGGCGCACAACTGACTCAGGAAATTCGCCGGCGCAACCACATACCCCACCCGCAGGGCCGGCGCTATCGACTTGGAGAATGTGCCCAGAAAAACGGTGCGGGCCGAATCGTCAACTGCGTAAACAGCCGGCGGCCTGACACCATCCCAGATAAGATCTGAATAACATTCATCTTCGAATATCGGGACGCCATGCGCCTTGGCCAGTGCCACCATACGCTGGCGACGCTCGAGGCTCATGATGGTTGCGGTCGGATTCTGGATCGTGGGAATGGTGTAGATGTAGCGTGGCGGTGTGCCAGCCGTTGCCAGTTCGTCCAGAACGCGTTCGAGCGCGTCCATATCCATACCATCTTCATCGCCTGGCACGCCCACCATATTGACGCCCAGCCGCCGACAGCGACTCAACACGCCGCCGTAATTGGCTTCTTCAATGACAATGGTGTCGCCGGGGCGCAGCAACACCTCGTTGATCAAGTCCATGCCCTGCAGCGAGCCAGAGGTCAGCAGGATTTCGTCAGCACTGCATTCGATACCGGCGTGACGCTTCAGCTTGCCCACCAAAAAATCACGCAGCGGTTTGTAGCCAAGCCCGCCGCTCTCGAGTTTGTAAGTGGCGAGGGTCGCTCCCTCCCGCTGCAACACTGCAGTTGCCGCAGCGATCAGGTCGTCCACCGGAATACTCTCCGGCGCGTTGTGACCGCCCACAAAATTGAATGCTGGAAAGCCATTCCATTGTGACGCGGGTGGAGGCAGGTCCGTACGGACCGCGGCTGGAAAATCGAACTGCTCGGCGCTCATCGAAGACTCAATTGCGAAGTGGAAGGTGGTAGCCATAAATCTTCGCACGGATTAGCTTATGCGCGTACCCGCAAGCAGCAGGCATCTGATGAACACACCCGACACACGCTCAATCGCCTCGATGACCAACGACGCGGGCGAGTACACGATGAGTTCCATCACAGGGAAGCTGGTACTCGCGGCCATTCGCGAATATGACTATGCACATGCGGGCGAGCAGGAGGCGATAGAGCGGGTATTTGCGAGCCTCCCCCGTCACGCGGAGCAACGCGTGCTGGATATTGGCTGCGGCATCGGCGGTACGGCCCAATACCTCTGTGAACAAGGTTGGGGACAGGTGGTTGGGGTTGATATCGATGCCAACAACATCGCGAGCGCGCGGTCGCGTCATCGGTTACCAACATTCGAATGCTGCAACGCGGCGTATGTCGACCAGCACATAACAGGCCCAATCGATGTCATCTACAGCCTGAACGCATATTTTCTGTTTGCCGATCAGCGTGCGGCGCTCCGGGCACTACGCCGGTGTGCGCGTGCGGGCGCGCGGTTGGCAATCTTCGATTATGTTGACCGCGGCGGCTACACCGATACTGAACGCGACCGCAGCGCGCTCGACCTGGATGTTCAAGCCGCGTTGTTGCCAACAACAGGTTGGCAAATCGACCGCGTTGAAACGCTGGATGCCGAATACTTGCGCTGGTACGAAGAGTTGGTCGCCAAGATAGAGCACAAGCGCGCACAGATCGTGGCGATGGCGAGTGAGGGATTTTACGACTTCGTATGGTCACGATACGCCGAGACACGCGATGATGCTCGCGCCGGGCGCTTGGGTGGCGCCACGATCTATGCAACCGCAAAAGCTTAGGAAAAGATCACTGATGAGTCTGTCGATGGTTGTGATTGCATCATTGATTGGCGCAGAAGGCCTGGGGGCGCTGATTCTGGAGGCATTGCAGTACGTAGCCAAAGGACAAGGTTTGTTGGTCGGGCTCGCGATACTGTTCTGTGCCATGGTGATCGACCGTATCGCACAAGGCATGTATCGCAAGAAGGTCGGTGCCGGGTAAACACGGTAATACGTGATGAATTCAACGATGCAACGCGGCGGTAGCTGCATGTGTGGCGCGACCCGTTTTGTCGTTCACGGCGAGCCACTCAAAACTGCCATCTGCCACTGCAACACCTGCCAGAAGTGGACTGGCAGCGCGTTTGCGGCCGCCGCGAAATTCACGGGTGACCAGGTGTGTTGGTTACATGACGAGCCGATCGTGTATCCATCATCCGAGGCATTGGGACGCTCGTTTTGCGCAAAGTGCGGATGTTCCATCGCCTTCCATGCCACAGACGGACCTGTCTGGCTCAATCTCGGGTTGTTTGATGATGGCCCCGAGCTCACGCCGGATTTCCATCTGTTTGCGCCACACGAATTACCGTGGGCACACTTGAAGGACGACCTACCGCGCTACGAGGAGTTTGACCCGGCCTGATAGTCGTGGGGCGCGGTCTCAGCCTTCGCGCGCCGCTCGTCCAAAACTCTGAACAAGCGGTATCAACATATAGTCGAGTGGCGCGCGCTTGCCCGTGGTCAAATCACATAGCGACAGAACCGATGCGGTGCGTGCTGGCTGCCTCGATGCACCCACGATACACACGCGCAGCGTTTGGTTGTAATCGTCCCGAATACCAACACTTCCGCATTGCCGGTCATACTCAGATCGAAATTCTGGTTGCCCGTCAGATCTTCGGTATCACGCTTCACGCCATCGACGTACAACGTCGGCTGGTCTCCAGCGGCTCTGAATGGGCGTCAGAAAGTGACTATCTGTCCAGTAGCCCGTTTAAGCGCGCATCAATATTGGCATCCGCCAACACTGATGGTTCGTCCAGCAAGTGCGTGACACGTACTGTCAGCGTGTGCAGATCGTCATCAGTGAGAGCCACCTGCCGGATCGCGGCTTTGATAGAACGGCGTTGAGTCAGGTCGTGCGGACGCACACCTTCGGTCGAGGCGTGCGCAAAATCGAAGGTTTCCATGACTGACCATGCAACATCGTTTAATGCCGCACTATTAGCGAAATAGGTCTGGCTGAGCCTGGTATCGTCGCCTGTCTTTAAAGCGTCGCGTAACGCCAACGCCTGCCCCGCCGCCAAACTGATGCCCTGCCCATACATGGGGTTGAAACTGGTGACTGCTTCTCCCATCGGTATGATCCCGTACGGGAATGCGGGCATCCGATCGAATCGATTCCAGATACCGTACGGGATCCTGTAAGTGCGAAACTCGGACGCCGGCTCCGCCTGGCAGAGCCGCTCATAAACAAAAGGATGCGCCAGTCCTCTACTCCACTCGATAAAACCTGCAGCATCCCTCGGCGCCATATCGCCGCCGCGGCCGTACATGGTTGCCAGCCACAGACGACCGTCCACTGGAGTCAGATAGGCAGCCCGCTTGCCAGGTGGTACAGCCAGCATCAGACAAGCCGTGTTGTCGCCCGCGAACTGATCCGGTGGTTTGAAGAATCCCGATGTATACCCCATCGCAATCTTCATACGCTGCACCGGCACCGAACCCAGTCCGTCTTCTTCCAACCAGCGGGGTAGGCGCGACGCACGTCCCGAACAGTCAACGCAAAGATCGGATTGAATCGAACGTTTCAGGCCGTCGCTGTCAATCGTGCGTACACCTACAACCGAGTTGTCCTGTTCTCTGTGCCAACCAATCACCCGCGTAGCTTCACATAGCTGAACATTGGGTATTTCCAGAACTCGCGCGCGTGTAACGTGTTCAAGAAGTGGGCGCGTAACGGACGGTGTCAGAAGGCCAACGTCGCGGATTCGCGTCGGGCCGATGTCATCATGAAACCACAGGTCCTGGTTGCGACGAATCTGCACGGCCCCCGCTTCATACAGAGCATCCATCGTGCCTGGCAGTAGCGTGTCCATCGCCTGTACTGCAAAGCCGAGAAATGTGTGGACATGGGCGCCCTGCGGAACACCACGCCTTAGCGCAGGCGCGGCGGGCAACTCGTCTTTTTCGAAGATCAGAACATGATCAAAAAATTCCGCGAGCGCGGCCGCCCCCACGAGCCCGGCCATCCCCGCACCCAGCACCACCGCTGTTTCGCGCTTGCAATCAGCCACCGCTTATCACATCACAGAGTGTACGGTTGCTTCTTTTAAAATCGGCTGCGTACGTGTTGGCGTTTCGTTAATCGGACTGATCATCCGGGTCTTGTCGTGCAACAAAACGCTGCTTTGCAGCCCCCACGAACTTGGAGATCAGCTCTGCGTCGATGTCATCTTCGTCGTAAACCCCGAGCGTAATACCGCGTCTGCGCGATCGGCCCCGCATGATTTGAGTGATCTGGTAATCGGATCGCGTTGTGCGCTGGCTCATACGCCGTCCCCAACGGGCCAGACGGTCGTACATGCGTTCAATCACATCCGCGTGACGGTTACTTCCACCGAGGTCATTCAATTCATCCGGATCGTCTTCACGATCAAACAGCATCGGCCGAAATCCACCTTCCGCGTGCATAAACTTCCAGTGTCTGTCCGCCACCATAAACAGCCGGGCATCACGTGGTGTTACGCCCAAATTAACCGCCACTGGAGAAACCGAATAGTCATATTCACTCACGACAAAGTCACGCCAGTCGTCCGGTGTCTGCCCATGTACCCACGGCATCAACGAGCGTCCCTCGAGAATGTGCTCGGGCACGTCGCCACCGGCAATTTCGACGAACGTCGCCGCAAGATCGATGCTCTCCACCAGCGCGTCGCATGTTGTGCCACGAGTGGCGTCCGCTTCTGGTGAGGGGTCGTAGACGATCATCGGGATTTTCACCGAAGGCTCGTGGAACAGGTCTTTTTCTCCCAGCCAGTGATCACCCAGGTTGTCGCCATGATCCGCAGTCAACACAATCATCGTGTCATGGATTCGACCCGTCTCGCGCAAGTGTGCCAACAAGCGCCCCAACTGATCGTCACACTGCTTGATGAGACCCATGTATGCCGGGATCACCGCTTCGCGCACTTCCTGGCGCTGGAAAGCTCTACCAATAACGTTGGAGCTGTAACCCGCAAACACCGGGTGCTGGTTCTCAAGTTCTGATTCTGCACGCACCAGCGGTTGGATATCGTCAACACCATACATATCGTGATACGGCTCCGGCACGATGTAAGGCCAATGCGGCTTGATGTACGAAAGATGACAATGCCAGGGCCCCGATTGGTCCGCGGCCATTTTGTCGATGAATTCGATCGCACGCGTGGTCATGTAAGGCGTCTCAGAATCTTCTTCGCGTATGTTGGCCGGCTTGCGCGCATGCGTCATCAGCATGCCAGACAACATATTCCCTTCATCGTCGATGCCGGAGTTTGCGTTCTCGAGCCACGGATTGTCGCTCTCGTACCCCCGCGCTTTCAGCGCTTCGTTATAAGGCGATTCACCTTCGTCATACCTTCCGTCAGGGCCTTCGTTCCACAATCCGTCATCTCGCTCCCAGATATCAAAACCACATTGTGCAACCCGCGCCCCGATCACACCGGTGGGACTGATCCCCAGACGCTCCATCCCTTCAACGTCGGCTCTCATATGCGTCTTGCCGATGAGCCACGAGTCCATTCCTAGTTTGCGCAGGTGATCACCCATCGTCATCTCGCCCACCTTCAACGGAAATCCGTTCCAATGGGCGCCGTGGCTGGACACGTACCTACCTGTGTAGAAGGACATCCGTGAAGATCCGCACACCGGTGACTGACAGTACGCCTCCGTAAAGCGCACACCGTTCTCAGCCAACCAGTCCATGTGCGGTGTATGCAAGGTTTTGTGGCCCGCGCAACTCATATAGTCGAAACGCAGTTGGTCGTACATGACAAACAAGATGTTCTTGGGTTTTCCGTTCATGCTTTGGGTACGCGCCAGCACGCGTCAGAAATGTGGTCTCGTGAACGGGATTATAAGCGGCGCTTCGCCCGATAGGGTGCAACATCCAGCGTTTATTCGAGGATACCCGCCGCGCGCAAATCGGCCAGGTATCGCTCAGTGTCCCGTGCGCGCCGAAGAAGCGTTATCAGGCAACGGTGCATCGCACGTTTCAGGCGACACGTCCCGCTGCTAGCCGAGTTGTGCGGATTCCTGTCTGTTGAGATTCACCACCAGGGCTACGACACTTGTCCGCATTACCTCAACTGGCAGCGCAAAGATGTCCTCGTCGCTATCTCATCGCGTCCCGGACAGCCTGATCCAATGCTTGTGCAAACCGCGGTTCGTTTCCAGGGCTTGCAACCACGTGTCCGTAGGGTGATTCGAACACGCGCAACTCCGCACCGGGAATGTGGGCCACTTCGTACTCGTTATCAGCGGGTGGGAAATACAAGTCGTCAGTGCAAGTCAAGACGATAGTTCTGGCCTCGATAGCCCCCAAAGCACAATCGAAATCGCCGTCATAGACAGGCGAGGCGCTTATATCCCCGAGTTGCCAGGTCCTTAACTTCGCTAATAGGTTATTGGCGTCCCAGTTCTCGACATGATCCTGTTCCCAGTCGAGCAGCAAGTCTTCGACGGTGTCGAAGCCAAGCTTCTTGTACCAGTGCAGGCGATAAAAGGTTTGCGAGAACGCCCAGCCCGCATAGACGCGACCAAACGCACGCAGCCCACGTTCAGGCGGCGCGTCGTAAGCACCGTCCGCAAACGCCTGGTCAGCGGTTAATGCCGCCTTGACCCCTTCCAGGAACACAAAGTTATGCGGTGATGTACGCGCAGACGCGCAAAACGGCACAATCGCGTCAACAAACTTCGGGTAACGCGCCGCCCAGTGAAACGCCTGGCATCCCGCCATCGACCAGCCCGTTACGAGGGCAACGCGCTGCACGTCCAGTCGCTCCGTCAGCAGGCGATACTGCGCATCAATGTTGTCCTGAAAGGAGACATCGGGAAAACGCTCGCGGCCGCACGAGGGCGGTGAATTGCTCGGCGAAGACGACAATCCATTCCCGAACAAGTTAATGCTCACAACAAAATGGCGTGCCGGATCAACACCACGCCCGGCACCAAAGAACCCCTCGTTCCTGGTGTGCGTGCCGGTATAGAATGTTGGCAACACGACAACATTGTCACGCGCATCATTGAGCTTACCGTAGGTCTTGTACGCGAGTTGCGCGTCGCTCAGTACGGCGCCACTTTGCAACGCAAAGTCACCCAGATGGAATGTTTCGAAGTCCATATCAGGCCTTTGTCTCAGTAAAGCCGCAGATATTCTTCGACTTCCCAATCGCTGACGTGCTGATGGTAACGCTCCCACTCATCCACTTTATAGCGCACGTAAGACTCCAACATCTGGTCGCCCAGGACGTGTTTCGCGAGGCGATCATCCCGCAGGATTTCGATCGCTTCGAGTAGATGGCGCGGCAGCCTTTGTGCACCGGAAGCGGCGATGGCCTGGTCGGTCATCTCGTACAAATCCTCGTTCAGCGGCACCCCGGGGTCCGCTTTCGAGTCAATACCATCAACCATAGCCCCCGCCGTCATGCCCAGACTCAGGTAGGGGTTCATACACATGTCGGCAGCACGATTCTCGATACAGAAACGATTCTGTGGCAGACGCAGCATCGCAGAGCGGTTGTTGTGTCCATAGGTCATGTGTGTAGGGGCCCAGGTAACCGTCCCGCCTTCAAAGCCACCAACCCGCGGCACCAATCCGTTGTATGAATTGACAGTTGAACAGGCAATGGCGGTCAACGCGCCTCCATGACGCAGGATGCCACCCACCGCGTGTAGAGCCTCTTGGCTGAACTGCCCGCTATCACCTTCAAACAGGTTGACCCCGGGTTGGTCCAGCCGCTGCACGGATGTGTTCATGTGTGCGCCCGAGCGCCAGTCTCCAATCGTGGGTTTTGGCATGAACGTGATGAACATGCCGTAGAGGGATGGAAAAGAGCTTGATACTGAGTGGTGAATCGTCACGTATACCTCATACGCCGCATCACTGTGAAAGGTAACTGCCAGTTACGCAATGGGACCAGACAGCACATCAACGTCCGGTGTGAGGCAAGCCGGGCCGACAATACGCCGGTCCATCAACCAGCTCTGACCTGGATGTGCGCGAGCCTGCATGCGCTTAAGCCTAACGGAGCCACCACACGTCGTCGATGACCGTAACGACGTCAACGCATATCAATCACGCCCAGCCGAACTGTTGCAGACTGATCGTATCGTTCCAGATGTTGGTCATGTGTTTGATCTGTCCGCCATCAAATTCCATGTGGTAGAGCTGCAGATGTCCCAACCCTTGCCGGTCTCATAAGCGTCAAAAACTCTCGGGCCCGTCCCAAGTTCCTGCTAATCGATATATCTCTTTTAGCGGTAATGCGCCGATTGCAAGCGCATGAGTGATGCTACCGCGCCCCGGGGCTGGTCGTTCGGCAAATAATTGCCATTGCAATCGTCCTCACTTCGTTACCGTGAGCCAGTTAAACTGGCGTCTTTTGTCGTTAGCTCAGTCGGAACCTGCGCATATGATCAACCCAGCCCTGGAAGAACTCCTGAACATTCGTGGCCTGGATGACGGTTACAAGCCCACCATCACAGGTGCCGATCCGGTTTACTCAACGCACTACCGTGTTGGCGAGACGGGTGCTGCCGCACTCGGCGCCGTGGGCGTGGCGGTTGCGGATATCTGGGAGATGAAAACGGGGAACCGTCAGGATGTCTCCATCGACGTCAGGGCCGCCGGCGCAGCGCTCAAGAGCTTCGCGTTTCTCGAACGGCAAAACGATGCTGGACAGTTTGAGACCATCGGCAACTCGCGCGCCGCCAACGTCAACTATGCGATCACCCAACCGTTCGCAACCCGCGATGGCCGCTGGTTCCTGCCACACTTTGGCATCAAACACCTGAAGGGTCGCGTCCTCGATGTTCTGAGATGTGAGGACACCCCTGATTCCGTAGCCAACGCGATCAGCCGATGGGATGCACAAGACCTGGAAGATGCGATTGCCGCGGCGCGGGCGTGCGGTGGCATGGTCAGAACGCATGATGAGTGGCTCGCGCATCCGCACGGCGCCAGCATGGCTGCGCGACCGGTAGTTGAAATTGAAAAGATCGGTGACAGTGACCCTGAGCCGTTCAAAGCCACCGGACGGGCCCTGGAGGGCATCCGCGTACTGGACCTGACGCGCATCCTCGCAGGGCCAGTCGCGGCGCGCACCTGCGCGGAGCATGGCGCCGACGTACTCATGGTCGCGGCAAAACACCTGCCACAGATCAAGAACTTCGTAATCGACCTGTCGCATGGCAAACGCAGTTGTTTCCTGGACCTGGAAGATTCAACCGATGCCGCCCAGCTGGCCGAGCTGGTGCGGGGCGCAGATGTGTTCTCGCAGGGTTACCGACCCGGCGTGCTGAACACTCGTGGCTTTGGTCCCGAGCAACTCGCAGCCATCCGCCCAGGCATCATCTACACCACCATCAGTTGTTATGGCAGTCAGGGGCCGCTGGCCGGGCGCGCCGGCTGGGAGCAGATCGCACAATCAGTAACAGGCATCTGTGAAGACAGTGGCCTCGACAAGCCCACGCTGTTGCCAGTACCCGCGTGTGACTACCTGACCGGATACCTGGGCGCCTACGGCACGTTGTTGGCACTCGCCCGCCGCGCCCGCGAGGGTGGCAGTTATCACGTCAACGTCTCGTTGTGCCAGTCGGCGATGATGTTGAACCGCCAGGGGCGTGTCACCTACCCGGCATCGGATATGGGGCACTCAAGCGACGAGGCAGCAGCGTTGCAGATGCGTTCCGAGACGTCGTACGGCGTTATCCGCCACCTCGCTCCGGTACTCAAATTCTCGGAGACAGCGCCTGCCTGGAGCACCCCATCACCCGCTCTTGGCGCGGATTCCCCTTCGTGGCTGGGGTAAACGCGACGAAGGCACCCGCCCGAAGACGAGCGGTGCGCCTCAAACCAAATTAAGCAGCGCTCAGCCTACTCAGCAGCATCCGCTTCGCTGACAGCGAGGCCATCGACACGAGTCTCGTGCCGGACGTTATCCACGACCACGTGGTTGTCGTACCACGTCAGAGTCGGGCGGGCCCCGAATTTCTCGGTGAGTTGCTCCAGTAATTCGTCGGTGTACCAGGCTTCTGCTGCCGCCCGGCTTTCCCAGACGTATACGCCGCCGGTACCCGTCTCGCCGTTCAGATAATGCTTGCTGATAAGCCCACGCTTCGCCAGACCGCGGTAGGTTGGCGCAGTCGCGGCCCCACCGGCTTTGGCCTGCTCGGCGGTACGCTTCGGTAAATCAAACTGTACGATCACAACACACTGAGCCATGTCTCACCTCGATATCGAACCACATCGATAGATTGTCGCCATGACACAAGCATAACCCAATCCGATACCGCTAAACTCGTGCCCTTCGCGCCGGGGCGAACCGCTCTGCGCACCTGCAAATGGTTTTTTCAATGCAATATCTAGAGGTCGACGGCCAACAACTGCCCATCGCTTCACTGTTGCGCAAAGGTACAGCCATAGCCATTGACCTCAGTCTGACAGTGGCACTCGCGTCACTGTGTTTTGGGGCGCTGTCGTGGTTTGTACCTCTGGATGATGCAAACGCCAAAGCGCCGATCGGCCTCATCGTGCTGGTCGCAATGGCTTATATCATCTTTGGGCGCGACCGTGTTTACAGCGCTGGGCGGCACATTCTGCGGCTGAAACTCGTCAAACTACCTGGGCGTGCCGCTTCCTTGTTCAACCGTTCGATTTCCGTGCATATCGACCCAGCGCCCAGCGAAGACAACTCCGCGCTGGCTTTTTCGCTGTGTCTGATAGGGTTTGCAACGGTCGCGGCCGCCATCGCGCTGTCCGCCGCGCTGGCGACAACACATATCTTCACGGCCGTCCATCAGTACGTGCAGAGTCACCCCGCTGCCGTGTCCCGCAATGGCCTGACACCCGCGCTTTCCCAGCTACCGCGTGCGTTACTGGTCGGAAAAACGCGCGGCTACGTCCAGGTCAGCGGCGCATGGGACGACAAAAAAGAAATATTCGATTTCTACCTCGAGCGCGACCGCGGCGACTGGGTCGTGACCGCAGTGGAGATAGCCCAAAAGCCTCTACTCGGAGACTATTCTCTAGGCGCGCTCGAGAAGGATATCCCGACAAAGCCTTGAATCTGGAGTGAATCGCGGCGGGTGTGAATCGCGGGCTCAAGTCTTCGCATGACAACTGGCCGCATTGCTACTCGTTGGCAGGTCCAAAGTGGGATTTACGTCAAAAAACCCTGATGGCACCAACTTGAAACCGGTTTTTGCGACAGGTTGCACCGGGAAGTCTTCCAACCTCGGCAGGTGATGCAAACCAAACACGTGCCACGCGACCACATCCTCATTGTCGATACTGCGCGCCTTGGTGGCATAAGCGTGCACGCCGTCTGCCCCATCACTCTGATTGACGAACTCGCCTCCCGGATAACGCTCATCCGGATCGTATTGCGTCAGCCACAGTTGGTTATACACAAACGGCATGCGAACCCCTGATGGTGAATCCGGAGCGACGAACGGGCGCACCGAACCCTCGGGGTGCAATCGATATCCGGTCGCCTGTCCCATGGCGTTCCTGGCGCTGCCGCTCACAAACTTCCAGTAGCGCTCCGTATCGGCGTTGCGCTGCCGCCCTCCTTCTGTCGTGAGTTGCGTCTCGCGCATATAAAACGCATTGCCGTAAGGGTTCAGGGGGCCTGCTGGCTCAGCCACCGTGTCACACTCGTACACGGCGTTGTTATCCCCATCGATGGCAAGGTCCAGACGCACGCAGAAGTGGTGCTGATGAATCTGACCTACCACGCCGGGCGCCACCTCAGTCCCATATTTGCCTGGCTGCCCTGGTTCACAGGCGACCGTGTTGATGATGCCGGTTGCCTTGATCTCATATTCGATCGTGCCGTCCAGGTACAGATACCAGTAGCAGGCGTATTCGTAGTTGCCGACCGTCGCGATGGACGATATGACCAGACGCCGTGAGCGTCGGACCTCCGTATGGTCAAGGCGGTAATCCCAGTGTTTCCAGACCAGCCCATCATCTTCTTCGTGTATGCAGATAGCATTCTCCATACACATCGGTTCGCCGTTTATATCCGCGATCCAGCCATCCACGTAGGCAATGGCACCCAGGCAGTCACAGCCCAATGACAACGCGTTGGTCAGCTTGCCGAGGCCATATTCGCCAATATCAAAGACGTTCTTACGAAAGTGTCCGGCTTCTGGACTACCGTAGGGGACCACCATTTCGGCCAGCGACGCGCGATACAACACCGCTCGATCGCTGTAGCGCAGATCGTGGAGTGTCAGAGCCTCGCGCGCGTTGAAACCGATCCTGACGGACCATTCGTGCCACTTTAATAGACTGCCTTCCAGACTGAAGCTGACACCATCCGGCTGCGTCACGTCGATGGCATTCAGATCTTCGCGTAAGTGTGGCTGTGCGGCTGCCTCATAGTTGTACTCGCGCTGCGGTACCGGTATCTCACAGTGTTCATCGATACGAATGACTTCCATCGTTGAGATATCAACAACGGGATTCAGACCTTCGATTGGGTGCGCATAAAAGTTGTCGCGTTCGCTGGTGCGTAGCCAGCAGAAAGTGTGAGAAACGCGCCGCCCCATCTCATCTTCATGGCCGAAGTTGCCTGCGGTCCATGCGTCGACACACACACGCGAGAGGTCTGTAATACCGCGCCGGGCACAGGCCTCCACAAAACGCGGGTCCTGCTTGACTGCCTGCTCCACCAGTTCAAATTCTTCCAACTGGACCATCGGTTGCGCCGTGGGCAGATGCTCCTTGTGGGTGATGGCACCATCTGCCAATGCAACCTCCAGGCGCCATACACCCACCGCGTCTCTTGCAAAAACGTGCGCGCGTGCCGTGCGGTTGCACACATCGCCCGGCTTGAAGTTGCGCACGTCCGACTTTTCAGGCTCTGCCAGTTCGATCAGTTCAAAGCGCAACTTTTCGCCCAGTTCCGAGAGCGCATTGCGCGCGGCGCGCGCAGCGATATTGATCTCGTCCGGCGTCAGCGGATCAAGAGGATGGAGTGATGGCATCGTTGCGGCTCCTTCAAACGAATTTCAAACGCTGAAACATTGCAGCCAGTACCCGCAGTTTGACAGCATTAACGCATGACGACACTAGCTCTGATCTCTGTGGGTGCGCTGACGGGCGCGCTACTCGAACTAACCGCGCGTACCGGTTCCTTCGATCGCATCGTTGTTGCATCACGCGCGCTCGCCAAGGGCGAAGCAAAAGCCAACAACGCGCGCCTGGGGGCGGCCATGCAAGGATACTATCCCGAGATTGCCGCTGTTGAATTTGATATGTACGCGGACGAGGCGCCCGAGCAGCTTGCGAACATGCGGGCGGACGTGATTTGTGCGGCGCCGTCGATGTTACCGTGGTGGCGCGTGAAAGAGCGCTCCGCTGCAGCGGGCGCTCTGCACGACGCACCGTTTGCAACCTACATCGCCTGCCATCTCGCGCCAATGCAGGCTTTGCGTGATGCTTATGTAGCGTCTGGTTCAGCCGCCGCGCTGGTTGCAGCCTCGGCACCCGATGTCGTGAATGCCGTTCTCGCACGGACAGGCGTCGCACCGGTGTGCGGCATCGGCAACGTCGCGGAAGTGATTCCCAAACTCCGTATGGCGATGGCGTCAGTTCATGAAGTCCTACCCACCGAGGTGCAAGTACGCCTCGTCGCGCAACACGCATTCGAGTACTTCTGCCTGCACGCAAATCCACCAGAACACACGCCGCCTTATCTTTTGGACGTCACTTGTCTGGGGGCAGACGTAACGGCATTTGCGCAACAGCATCTGTTTACGCCCTACCCAATTCCCTACGAATTGGACTTTAATCTTGTCACGGCGAGTTCCGGGCTCGAGGTGTTGTCTGCCCTGGCTGGCGATATTCCGGTGGCCACGCACGTACCCGCGCCCAACGGTTTGCTGGGCGGCTATCCCGTCACCGTCTCGCGTGCTGGCGTGGAGTTGGACCTGGCGCCGCGCTGGTCCCTGGCCGAGGCCGTAAGGGTCAATACGAATTCGTTGCCGTTTGATGGGATCGAAGGTCTGGATGACGATGGTACGATCTGGTTTACGTCCGCGACGGTGGATGCGCTGACCACCATCACCGGCGCCAGACACGAGAAACTGTCCCCATCGCACGCGCCTGCGCTGGCCGAGGCAATCTGCAAGGCTTTTGCGTAAGCGGAGGTCGGACAAAAACGCTGCCTATTACAGCGTGTCAACAAAGGAGGGCCGCTCCAGGCGGCGCGCTAATAAAAAAGGGCCGCTCCAGCCGGCCCTTGTCCAATCATGCAAGTGAACCCGGCTAGCTATTCACCAGATTAGGCAGCCACAGGACGATCTCCGGGTAAGCCAGGAACAGACCAACCGTTAATGCGTCCATCAGGAAGAATGGGAAAATGCCACGGAATACGTCGCCAAGTGGAATGTCTGGCCGAACGGCCGACACCACGTAGCAGTTCAATCCAACCGGCGGTGTGATGAGACACACCTCGCACATCTTCACGACAATGATGCCAAACCAGATCGGGTCGTAGCCCAGTGCAATAACGGCCGGATAGACGACGGGCAGTGTTAGCAACAACATGCCGATCGCGTCCATGAACATGCCAAGCACCGCGTAACCGAGCAGGATGCCGATCATGATCAACACCGGTTCTAGCGGTAAATTCACGATCCATGTAGCAAACGCTTCTGGCAGACCAGCAAAACCCAGGAAACGGACGAAGATCAGCACGCCCCAGATGAGTGCGAAGATCATGACCGTGAGCTTCGCGGTTTCCATCAGCGCGTCGCGCAAAGCGCCCCACCGCATGCCGCGGAACAGCGCGATCACCAACACCACAAACGCTCCCAGGGCGCCCGCCTCTGTTGGCGTTGCCCAGCCTGCGTACATGGCGCTGAAGATAATCGCGACCACCGCGATGATCGGGAAAGTACCAGGCAGGGTCTTCAGCGCCTCCACCACGGGCGGGAATGGGATCGGACGCCCGAGGTCCGGCTTGATCGCACATTGGCCGATGATCAATGCCGCGTAGATGATGGCCGAGACCACACCAGGCACGAAGCCCGCGAGAATCAGTGTGCCGACCGATTCCTCAACGATAATTGCATAGATGACCAGGATCGCACTCGGCGGGATCAACGAGGCCAAGGTCCCACCTGCCGCGACCACACCAGCGGCTAACTTGGGGCTGTACTTGTGATCCAGCATGTGCGGGATAGCTACGCGACTGAACACGGCTGCGGTTGCGGTACTGGCACCGGACACCGCGGCAAAACCCGCCGTCGCGAACACGCTGGCGACTGCCAGCCCGCCGGGTACCCAGCCAAACCACGCTCGCGCCGCATTAAACAACGCGTGTGTCAGCCCCGCGTGATATGCGATGAAGCCGATCAAAATAAACATCGGCAACACGCTCAGCACGTAGTTAACTGATTTGGAATGCGGAATCGTCCCCGTGATACCGGCACCCGCGTCCCAGCCGATCAGCCAGACCATGCCGACCAGACCCGCCATCGCAGCCGCCGCGTACACGCGCACGCCCAAGAAGACCATCACCAGCAGTCCGATGGTGACGGTTACGCCAACGCCAAATTCACTCATTGGTTGGCTCCTTCTTTATCACGATTCAGCAAATCGACTTTTTCTTCTTCACCAGCAAGACCAGCGTCGATCTCATGCTGTGCCTGTTCATCGACCGTCTCGATCTTCGGTACCGCAATCTCTTCTGCGTCTGGATCCATGAACAGTCGGACAAATCCAATCAGGTTCATCGTCAAACGTACGAGCAGCACCAGGAATGCAAACGGGACCAGCAGTTTCGATGGCCAGATGGGCAGCTCAATGTCAATCGTGGAGTCGCCTATCTCCCATGCGCGCATGAAATGGTCCCATGCAAAAACCATCAGAATCGCGACCACTGAGATTGCGACGAGCGTGCCGATGATTTCGAAGAAATAGAGCAGACGGCCCTGCATGCGCCCGAGAATGATCTCCATGCGCACGTGACCACCCAGGCGTTGACAGTAAGCAATACTGATAAACGCAAAGATCGTCATGACCATCTCGATGATATCGACATACCCAGGGACTGGAAGGCTGATCAACTTCCTTCCGAGGACCTGAAACACCCC
>MDTA01070543.1_pt1 | contig 50282 bp, 50 predicted proteins | sample 811151 | NCBI WGS metagenome assembly MDTA01 (sample SAMN05326648, study PRJNA326480) | marine metagenome | isolation source: seawater | place: Indian Ocean: South | collected 2010
ATAACGAGCGTAAATTCAAACAGAATAAGTTATAATCAACTAAGGTCAAATGGTTAGCCCATATCTGAAAAACAAGGGGTCGGCAGTTCGATTCTGCCTTTGGCCACTAGTTAATTATAAAAAACAACATGAATATATAGCTTATTTTGAAGATATAAACAATGAATAAAAAAACTATCTTAAATAGATTGACTAGAAGAGATTTTTATTTAAGTTATGCCGTATTTTCAATAGTCGTTACAAATCGATTAAAACTTTTTAAATTAGGAAAATTTGTTGACATAAATGAAGTCAATAAATCAGATGATATGTATGGTGTTTGGAAAAATGTTAACAGTTTGAATAAGTTTTTAGGGTTTCGACTTACAAATATAGATTTAATACAGTTTCTATCTACGTTGCTATCTCAAAAGGTTGTTTATACGGAAATAGGCGTTTCCGTATTAAAAAACTTTTACTTAATGGCAAATTTTTTAAACAAGTCTGAATTATATGCATTTGATATTAATGATATATATAAGCCCATGGAGGAGAAATTTAAATTTGTAAATAAATCTGGGATTAAAAATAACTATGTTTTGGACAACAATGAAATAATTTATTTTAAAGGGGATGTTTTTTCTTCAGATGACTTGACAGCTTTTGCTGATGAGTTAAAAGGAAAGACAAATTTAATTTATTCAGATGCTGATCACACTGAAAAAGGTTTAATGTTTGAATATGAATATTTTTATAAATTAGTCTTGGATGAAGAGTTTATTTTATACTTTGATGATGTAAACTCAAAAACTATGCCTGGCTTTTTAAAAATTCTCGAAAAAATTAGAACAGAAAGACCATCCAGTAGTATTAATGGTTATACATTCTGGATAAATGGCTGGATGGGAAAGAATAAAAATCAGCATCGAAATGGAATAGTAAGTACTGTGAATATTCACAATGCATTGAAAAAAAATAAAATAAAATTAAAAAACTTCAAGGTACTTTAGCGATTATTAATTTTAGACTTTTATACCAATTCTTCCTGTAAAATCTGATTGAGCAAAAAATGGCCTTGTAGGTGTATCGTGCCTTAAAAAATAGTCATCAACTGCTTTTCTTGCTCCATCCCAATACCCATAATCATCGATTAGAAGCACTCCACCAATTTCAAGTTTAGGATACAAAACTTCTAATTCAACGATAGTTGAATCGTACCAATCAGTATCAAGCCTTAAAACAGAAATTTTTTCAGGTAAATTTGATTTAATTTTTAAAGTATCTTCTACTTTTCCTTTTATAAAAGTTATATTTTCAAGAGTTAAGCCTGCTTTTTTAAAATTTTCTTTTACCTCATCTAGGGAGGCATAGCACCAAGAATTAAAATTTAGTTCTTGGTGTTTATTGAAGACATTTTTTGAGGTATCACCAATAAATACTGATTTATCTACACGATCATCAGGTTCACTCATTCCTGTAAAGGTATCATAAATATAAAAATTTCTATTTTTAAAGTATTTATTACACGCAAGTGATGCAGCTATAGCATTACCTCCCCTCCATGTTCCACACTCTACAAAAGAACCTGGAATATTATTAATCTCTATATGCTTGACTGCTAGGACAGTGTCTGTCAATCTAGCGGGAGATACCATTGTTAAATCATTTTTTAGCACATACTTTATTGCATTTATATCTTCTTCATTCAATTCTGGTCGCTTTTCTAGAAATTTATTTTTTTTTATTCTTTCAATTCTTTCAAGATTCAAATATTCATAGCTAAGTTGTTTGTTGTCATATTTAGTTTTTAAGATTTCGTAATTAAATGATTCAAAAATTTTTTTAATTATTTTTTTAGAAAACTGCATTACATAAATTAATTTAGCAGGTTTGAATAATAGCTTGATTCAATTGGAATAATTGTTATTTAAAAGATGAAAACTTTTAAAAAAGACTAATTTAAATTATCTACATATCTGTAGATTTTGATTGAGATTTGGTATAAAGTTTTTAAGAAATGAAAAATTATAAATTTAACTTCTCAAATTCTGTATTTGTTTTGTTAAGCATTTCAACTTTATTTATTTTGATTTATAACATTCTTCATTACTCTCCAATTCTAGGTTATGATGCTGAAGCACACTTCAGTTATGTTGATTATTTATCTAGGTATCTTCCTAAAGAAATAAAATTACCTAGCCAAGATGAAACAAGAGAATTTTTTAATCCACCAATCGGTTACCTTTTTCCTTCATTTGCACAACTAGTTTGCAGAAATATAATTGAATCTAATAACCTATTGTCTGATTGTCAGCCTATCTATGGTAAAGCAACACAAATATTTCAATCTATTTTATATGTAATAACTTTATGTATTAATCTTTTTACATTAAAACTAGTTACAAAATCAAAAAATATTTTTAATGTTGAGTATTTAATTTTAATTTCTCTCCTTGCTGTAAATTACAGGACAATATCAATGATTCGTGGTGAATCATATATACTTTTTTTTCTCAGCTTATTCTTACTGGTTGTACTAAAAGCAGATAACCGTAATTACGATTTAGGTTTGAAACAAATAATTTATACAGGTGTCATTATTGCCTGCATTGCATTAAGTAGACAATGGGGTTTTTTATTATTCATTCCATTAATTGTTTTATTAATTTATAAAAATACAAAACTAAATTATTTCAAATTTTGGTCAAAAAGTGCATCCATCGGTGCGTTATTATCAAGCTGGTTTTATATTGTCCTATATCAGAATTATGGATCTTTTACAGCCTTCAATATGGAATCAAAAGGCTTTTCATTAAAAAATCAAAATCTATCTTTCTATATACCTAATTTCTCTCAACTCGAGTTCTTATTTACAAAACCGATTAGACCTAATTTAAATAATCAATTTATTTCTATATTGTATTCTGATTTATGGGGTGATTATTGGGGATATTTTACTTTTACATCTAGATTTTTAAATGATGGTCGAAATCAATTAAGTATTGGAGACTATCTTGCAAGAGTAAATCTTGTTTCAATTATCACTACTTTTATTATCGTTATTTTTTGCTACCAAGCCTACAAAAAGTATAAATCTAATTTTATTATTCAGTATGTCAATTTAGCTTGGATCGCAAGCCTTATAGGCTATTTACTATTTACAATTTCATACCCTAATTCAACTGGAGATACAATTAAATCCACATACATAATTCAAGCATTTCACTTAATGGTATTTTTGGCATCTATCTACTTTTATGAATTGAAAAGAGTAAATAAAAAAATGCATACTGGGGTAATAATTGCGTTGATTGTTATTTACACTCATAACTTCCAATCATATTTATCACACTTTCCATACAATTTTTTACCTTGATAAATTTTCTTACTATCTAAAAAATTTGCCAGTTTTTGTATTCTGATTGAATGTTTGTTATTTAATTTTTTTTAGTATGTAAATATTCGGACCATTTGAGCTAAATTGTTTCAGGAGTTCATAATTTACAAGATTAAATTTCTTTGTTTTATTGTGAATATTTCTACTGAAAAATGAATAATTGCTGTCATAGTAATAATGAGAATTTTTATGATTCAAAACAAATAAAATATTTTGTCTAGACTTTGCATCAACATATCCATTAGCCCAGTAATCGTCAATTACATATATATCTAATTCTTGTTCTAAATTTCTGTCATCAACGACATTTCCTAGTACCATCGCTGATGTTTCTGTGTAGCCTTGGTTGTAGCCTACAGTTAGGCTTTCAGAAGTTAAGTTTTCCTCAATCCAATTTTGTGATTGTATTCGCGAATCAGGCTGTAAATCATCATAAAAAATAGACATGAAGATTAAAAAATAGAAAACAGCAAAAAGCTTCTTAATTGAAATGGAGTATCTAAAAAATTCATAACCCACATATGTACTAATGATGATAATGGGTATTAAAAAATTAATATTTCTGTTCATAAACATCTTTGGAAAAGAGGAAATAAAAACTACATATATAAATGGAGCTAGAAAAAATAAATTTAGTAATAAATATTTTTTTAAACTTAAATATATAAACAAAGAATAAATGTAGAAAAATATACCTGCAACGGTAATTGGTACAAAATAGAGAAATAGAAAATGATACAAAATTCTGAGTAGAAAATCTTTCTCAGCAGTATTTAAATATCTATTAAAAAATATGCTACCTTCGTAGTTTTTTGAATTAAAAGTTATATCGTTTACAAAGCTTTCAAAATTAAAAAATACTGAATAATTAAATAGTGCTATAAAAAAAACAAATAATGTAAAACCAAAAATTAACTCAAACAAGTAAAGTTTCTTATTTGAAATTAACTTGGTCAAGTAAGTAAAAAATACTAAAGTCAATATAAAAATAAAGTTATATTTGATGGATACACCAACCGCTATAAATAAAAATAATTTAAATACATCTCTTTTATTAATATCTTCAAAATAAATTTTTAAAATATAATAAAAAGTTGCAATTGTGGCTAAATATAAATAACTATTTGCATACCAAATTCTTGAATTAGAAAACAAATAAGGGTTTAAGAAAAAAAACAGACATAACGTTATCCCATTTGATGCTTTTTTAAATAAATGAAAACTCAGTAGTTTATCTATTTTTATAATAAAAACATAAACTATAGAATTTGCGAATATGTTGAAAAAAATTCTTGAAAAAATTAATACAAATTGATTACTAATTTCAATTTCAATCAAGTATTCAAGTAAAGTAAAAAAAAGTGCAGTAGGAAAAATATTTAATTGACCTGACTTAAAAAATCCTAAAATCATACTTTTATTTTGAATGAGATACATTGCCTCATCTAAATAAAGTTTTTCGTCAATAAATATATAAACCCCTGTTGAATTAGTTAATGACGGTAATCGAAAAAAAATGTTTAGTGAAAGTATAGAAAGTAATACAAACTTATCTTTTTTTGAGAGAGTTAGGTCTACTTTTTGCATTGCTAATTTTTATTATTCTTGTTTTTATCAATAGTAATATATCTATATACAGTTAACGATTAAAGATTTAATAAATGATTAAGACAGAAATGACTCAATTTAAATATATAAAATTATTTTTATTTTTAATTACTTTAATTTTTTACAAATACGCTTGGTCTTCGCTAGCAATATGGAGAGAGGATGAGGCTGTAACACTTTGGTTAGCATTAGTTAATAATTTATTAGAATCTCCATTTGGAAATGTTTCTTCAACAGGTTTACCAAACCCAAATTTTTCCGTAATTATTTCAAAGCTTCTTACAATTTTTAATTCTTTTGTTTCTATTTCATTATTTTTATCAATATTTCAGATGATGTTAATTTACTTTGCATTAAGTTCTAAAAATTATGAATTTAATTTATTATTAATTTCATTTTTAGGATTTAGCCTGTACATGACCTACTTGACATCATCAATTTGGTACCAATTTATGATAATCTCTATGAATGCCCTCTTTTTAAAGTTAATATTCGATTATATTTTTGAAAAAAAATATTATTTAGCCACATACTTTCCAGTTTTTGTAATCTTGCCAGCTTCTTTATATCTGGGTGGCTTATCAAACTCAATTATATTTTCTTTATTCTTTCTTTTTGTAATAGTATTTAATTGGAAGAATTTCTACAAAAATTTTTCAAATGTTAAGCATATACTATTTTCTATTTTTCTATTTATATCAATATTGCGTTTAACTTGGTATCAGTATTTTACAAATCTTGATTTTGAATTATTAAAGATACAGTCTGGATCTCAACTCTTCCCTTACTCAAGAATACGAGACTATCTATACGTTGGGTTCCAATATATAAAAGAAACACCACATTTTTTTACAGATATATTTTCGTCCACTGAATCAATATATTTTTTATATTCATATTCAGATAAGCTTACCGATAAAACTTTGCAACTCATTGATTTGACCCTACTCTCTCACAAAGCATTAAATGGTATTTTCGTAATAATATTTTTTGGATCAGTATTACTTTTATTTACAAGTTATAAAGAAAAAATAAACAAAGAACTAGTTTATAAAAATTTATTTGTTTTAACTTTTGTCTTATCTTTTACAATTATCACCCCCCTTCTAGGAGGAAGACAATTTTTGCAATTTGATATCATGGCTCTTTCTGTTTTTGCTTCCGCTTATGTATGTTTTTTATTTGTATGGATTTCTATACCATTTATTTTTAAAGAATTGAAATTCATCAATTTTTTTCTCAAAGCTTTTCTATATGCATCTATTTTTTTGAATATCTTAACTTCTTTTTATTTAAGTAATGACTATTTAAATTCTCAAAGTTCATTTCTTTCAGAGGCCGATGAGTCTTCGGTACATAAGCAAGACATTGTTGATTTCATTGCGGCAAAGACAGATAAAGAGGTAGATATTTATTATGACTTAGGCGGTGGAATCTATGATTGGATACCTGATTTCAACGAAAAAAATTATTCTTCAGATTATTATAAGAATTCATTTTCTTTAGGAAGAGATTTTGATTATTTGCTAAAAAGAAAATATAACATTGACAATGTAAATGAGGGAGTATTGAATAGAAGTCCAGAAAATAGCCAGTTCTTTATTAGTTACTCATTTGAAGATTTACCTACGGATGTATATCTAAACTTTAATCATTATCAGTTTGGGAATTACATTGTGACTGTTAACTTAGATTATTAACTTTTATGAGAGAATAAATAACATTTAATGGAAAATTTAAATTACTCAGTAATAATGCCTTTCTTCAATGAAGAAAAAACATTAGAAACTGCAGTTTTAAATTTATTAAAAGAAGACTTTGCCAGCGAGATTATTTTGGTCAATGATGGATCGTATGACAACTCATATGAAATTGCTTTAAAACTAATTAATAAATATAAAAATATTAAATTAGTTAACTCAAAAACAAATAAAGGAAAAGGACATGCTCTCAAAGTTGGAATTAACGAATCAACTAAAAAATACATTGGGATACTTGATGCTGATTTGGAATATTCGCCAAGTGACTTAAAAAGATTATTTGTAGATATTGAGTTAAATGAAGGGGACATAGCCTGTGGTTCAAGATTTATAGGGGATTTTAAAAGGGAAAATTTATATTTAAGAACCTATTTTGCTAATAAGTTTTTAAGCAAACTTTTTTCGACCGTACACAAACAAAAGGTTACTGATATCGCAACCTGTCTTAAGGTATTTAGAACAGATTTTTTACAATCTATTGAGCTTAAAGAAAAAGGTTTCTCTATAGAGGTTGAACTTTTGGCAAAAACTCTTGCTAAATCCAATAAATATTATGAAATTCCCATAAGCTATTCAGCTAGAAGCTATGAAGATGGAAAAAAAATTAAATTTATCGATGGTTTTAGATATATAGTCGCAATCTTGAAGTTATATAATCGAGAAAATAAAAATAAATATTAATATTTTATAAATATTTTTTGGACATTTTCATTGAGTAAAACAGTATCAGAAGCCCAACAAGTACTAGAAAACCAAGTAACAAACTCTTTGGCTGAATCTAAAAATAAGGAGTTGACAGTTTGATTCTACCTTTGTCAAAAATTAGCTAAATAAATTTTTTTATAGCTTTTTAGAAATATAAAACTGGGATACGCTTAATTCATTAATCCTTATTTCATTGTGTTCATAACGTTTTATAAGTCTCTAGAAAATAATCAATAATTAATGATGAACAAGTTAAAATAAAGAAAGGTCAAAAGGTTAGCCCATATTTAAAAAACACGGGGTCGGCAGTTCGATTCTGTTAATGACTTCAAATGTGTGGAATTTACTTTTCAAATAATGGCGAAACTGCCAAATTAGATAAAAAGTTTTTAACTCGTGGCCCTGATTATTACAATGAAAAATATTTTAATAATTTATGCATGAGTCATTCTCTTTTAAGCCTGACAGGTGAATTCACTACCCAGCCTGTTTCAAAAAAAGATATAAATCTTATATTTAATGGTCAAATTTATAATTACGATTCAACAAAGTATTTATCAGACTCATATTTTATTCTTGATGAATATATTAAGAATCCAAAGTCTTTTTGGAAGAATCTTGATGGAGAATATGCAATTGTTATATACGATAGCAAAAATAGTAAGGTAATTTTTCTTACTGATATTTTCGGAACGAAGCCTTTATATTATTCAGTCGAAAAAGAAATAATAACTATTTCTTCTTTAAAATCTACTCTGGAGGAAAATGGCCACAAAAATATAATAAAGTGTAAACCAAATACAAGTTATTCATTTGACTTAATTAATTCAAATTTACAAATAGAGGAAGAGTATTTTAAGTTTAACTTAGATCAACATGTTGATAGTTATGATGGTTGGAATGAAAAGTTTATAGAAAGTATAAAAAAAAGATTTATGAATACAAATCATGGAATAATACTCCCACTCAGTAGCGGTCATGATAGTGGGGCAATTTCTTTAGCTTTTGATTTATTAGGTATCGAATATTATACATATTCTTTTTTTAGGAATGAGCACAGAAAAATACTATCAAAAAGAATTATGCGAAGGATTATAAATTCACCATTTAGGACTAGATTTAAAAAAGATTTACAGAATCATAAAGTCAGAAATCGTATAAAGAAACACATAAATCAAAATAGTGATAGATTTTATTACGGCCCTAATATTGAAAACCTAACCATAAATGGACACGAGGATCCTGGAGCAATTGGATTGTCGTATATTTTAGAAAGGATGAAAAATATAGATTCCAAAATTAAAATTGTTGCGTCAGGCCAAGGTGCTGATGAAATTTTTTCTAATATTCAAAACTACAAATTTGAAAAGCCAAACCCCGAGTTCTTTACTGAGAATTTAAAAGACATATTTCCCTGGCAAAATTTTTACTACGGTACTCAAATTAGCTATTTAGGTAAAGAAGAATCTATTGGAGGTAGTTTTGGTCTTGAAACACGATATCCATTTCTTGATAAAAATTTAGTACAGGAGTATTTAAACTTTAAACCAGAGTTAAAAAATAAATATTATAAAGCCCCCATAACCAACTTTTTAATGCAACACAATTATCCATTTCGTAAAGATAGCAGCAAAACAGGATTCAACCCTTAATTCAAGCCAATTGTGCATCAAAAAGTTTGTAAAGAATCATATATAATTAGTTAAGGTTAAATAATTAACCTATTTTTGGAAAACAAGAAATCGGCAATTAGATTATGCTTATATCAACAAAATGATTAAATAATTTAATCCATTAAATTATTTAAAATATATTCTCAGAATTATAAAATCTTATCTAGAAAATAGAAATAATAAACTGATAAACAATAGTGACTTTTTAGAAAAAAAATTAGAAAAAATAAATAATGTACATGATTTGTTAGATTTTCATTTTAAAACATACTCAAATCCCAAACATGTTAATAGAGATATGTTCAAAGTTTTACTAGAAAATTCATTCGGCTCAAGTATGAATATTTTGGAAACAGGAAGCGCTGCTCATGGAACAAAAAGCTCAATACTTTTTGCTAGCTATGTAAAAATCTTTGGTGGACGATTTGAAACTGTTGACATAAACCCAAAAATTAAATTATATTTTAGTTTTCTTGAATCAAGTAATATTAAATTTCATTCTGAAGATTCCCTAAAGTTTATAAATGATTTAGAAGATAAATATATAAATTCGTTAGATCTTGTATATTTAGATAGTTTTGATTTAGATCTTAATAATCCTAGTCCATCTCAAAATCATGGGTTGAATGAGTTTTTGTCATTAAATAAAAATTTGAAAAAAGGAGCATTAATAGCAATAGATGATACTCCAATCAGGTATGAACTATTTGGTAATTCAAAAAAAAACAAATTTGATTTTATTCCAGGTAAAGGTCGATTAGTTCTTGATTTTCTTGATAAAAATCCAGATCTTTATGAAATTTTGTATCATAACTATTCTGTAGTTCTTAAAAAACTTTAATGTGTATAGAAATTATTTTTTTTAATTAGTAAGAAATATAATATATTATGAATTGCTTAATCTCATGAGCTTTAAAATATTAAATCATATATCTATTCAAAACGTCAAAAAAGCAAGTAAGTTAATTACTAAAAATCCTTAAATCTAAAAAAATATTAATTTATCTGTTAACTTTCAAGTTATAATCGACTTAGTCAAATTAATTCTATGGTATTAAATTTATGTTTGAATTAAAAAAAGTTACAAAAGCAAGAAAAAGATTGCAATTAATAACTAATTTTCTATTTAAATTATTTCAAATAAATTTAAGATATAAAGAAACAAGGAAAGAATATGGTATTGAGATATTTGAATACTTTTACTTACCTTGGAGAACAAATGAGGTATTTAATTCTGCTTATTCTATGATTTCAGATTACACTTTAAATCCAAAATCTAGACTTTATACACTATACGAGTTTTCACAGCGGTACCTACTTGAAAATACCTCATTTATTGAAGTAGGGTGTTGGAATGGTGGAGCATCAGGATTAGTAGCTTTAACTAATCATAATAAAAACTCTGACTTTATACTTTGTGATACATTTTCTGGAGTAGCAAAAGCTTCAGATAAAGACACCTTCTTTCAAGGCAATGAATATGCGGATGCAAGTTTAGAAAAAATAAAAGAAATAGAAAATATGCTTAATAAAGAATTAAAGGTTGTAAAAGGAGTTTTTCCTAATTCAATGGACAAAATTAAAATTGAGAAACCAATCTCATTTGCCCACATTGATGTTGATACTTATGAATCTGCAAAAGAAAGTTTTGAGTACATTTCTATGCATGCAATTAAAAATGCAGTGATAATTTTGGATGATTTTGGTGGTTGGTTTACAGATGGTGTGACAAAATTTGGAAATGAACTTAAAAACGATGTTAATTATTTTGTAGTTCCAAACCACCTTGGCCAAATTGTTATATATAAAATTAATTGACTTCATAATGCTAAAAATTATATTTAATATACTTAAAAAAATTTACAAGTTTATTGGATTTAACAAATTTGCTTTGCTTAATTACTATTCAGTTTTTTATTTTTTAAATTACAAAAAAAATAAAAACGAATTAAAAATAAAAAGAATCAACTTCAATAAATTAGATAGACAAAAAATTGATTATTTTAAAAATAAATACTCAAATGAAAGCTGTGTAATTGTCGGGAATGGACCCTCATTGAATAAAACTGATATGTCTAAATTACACAACATAAAAACTTTTGGAGTAAACAGCATCTTTTTAATGTCAGAAAAAAATTCTTTTAAGCCGAGTTTTTATATGGTTGAAGATAGGTTAGTTATGAAACAAAATTTAAAAGAAATAAATGAATACGATATTGAATACAAATTTTTTCCTCATTTTTATAAAAAAGAAGGATTATACAAAAATTCTCTTTTTTTTAATATGGACTCACGTTTTTATCGTGATGAATATAATATTTTAAAAAATACAAATATTAAATTTTCTGATAATTTTGCAAAAGTTGCTTACGCAGGTCAAACGGTAACATACTTAAACATGCAGTTAGCTTATTTTATGGGATTTAAAAATATATATTTAATAGGAGTTGACTTTGATTATGTTTTGCCAAAAGATGTTATAAAAAAAGGGAAAGTATGGGAATCCCATGGTGATGATCCGAATCATTTTGACCCTAGATATTTTGGAAAAGGCATAGAGTCAAATGATCCCCAATTACACAAAACAATAATTGCTTACAGAAAAGCTAGAGAGTTTCTTGAAAAGAATAATGTAAAAATAGTTAATTTAACAAAAGGTGGAAAACTAGAAGTTTTTGAACGCGGAATCTATGATGAAGTTTTTAACTAAATTTATTAAAGTTTTGAAATTTTATTAAGTACATCTGTCCAGTCGCTAAATTTAATTGCTTTATCGTCAATATATGCGACAGCCCTTGGTTTTTCAGCTGTTACTTTAGAGATTAAATGAGACAAATTATTTTTCTCAAGCCATTCCCAAATCAACTGTGTGCCAGACTTACCGTCTATAAAACCTCTATCATGACGTGCTTTAGCTGTATAAACGATGACTGTATATTTTTTTGCAATCTCTTCAAGCGCTTCCTTTGCACCATCTACTACATCGTCATAAATTGTTCCATCGTGATAGCCTTTTGAGTTTTTATGAATTACCCCATCAAAATCTATCGCAATGTTTACGTGCTCATCAGGATATGAGTATTTTCTTTCCTTTGAGGCACCAGCTTGTCTATTTAATTGCTCCAAATCTTTTGGTTTGTTTTTGAAAATTGGAGGGGTAGCTTTTCCTGAACCATGTGTCAATTGGTAAGTTAAAAGAAGAGCAAGAACTTCAGCAGTATGGTAGAACTCAACCCCTTGAATTACTTCAGTCAAGTTACTTAAGTTTGAATTTGAGGGGTACGCCGTTATTAATCCGATTTGCATTCCTTCTAAGTCTGCGTAACCAAATGCATTTATGATATCTGTTGATGTACCTGAAGATGATATTCCTAAGACTAGTGATTTGTCTTTTTGTTCTTTATTATACGAAACTGTTCGTTGTTGAAGCCAGTGAACAAGCCAATCATCAAAACTAGTATCATTTATTAAGGATGTTGCAACGATAGCACTTCCAGGAGCTTGAGCATTTTTAGTACCATTTGAAAGCCTGGAAATATCAACAGATGCATGATCAGCTACAGCCAAGTTTCCGCCGTGCCCAATAATAAAAATATCATCGCAGTAATTAAATTTTTCTTGTAGTTCTTGCCACTCTTTTGAATCGGTTACTTCATTGAAAACATTACCTATGTTTTCAAAATTTAGTTTGTCCATGTTATGATTTTAATGATTTATATTTATATAGATAAACTCAAAATTATTTTTTTAATAAGAAATGAGGTCAGAGATTAAGTTGTTTTTATATAAAGTTTCTGCAATTGTAAATTCATCAACAGTATTAATATCTATTGACTGAAAGCTGTCAAGCGCAAAAAAACTTGGTTTATGACCAATCAAAGCTTTAAGCTCACGCATGCTATTCTTTTCAATGATTGAAATTCCATAATTAAGCATTTTTATCTTAGGCAAATCTTGGCTATTAGGGACATTGTCAAGTCTATAGTTTAAAGGCTTTCCATCCAACCATAGGTGCCCAATTACATCATTAGTAGATGTAAGGCTATCATTTGTATTTAACATGAATTTTTCAATCGCATCATCATGTATTTTAGAGCTTATAAATGGAGAGCAAACTGGAGTTAAAAATATAAAATCAGTGTCTGTTGTTTCAGCAATATGTCCGTGAAATTCGGAATTTGTTGCTTCATTGCTTGCAAAGTAATCATCTCTTAATTTTGTTTTTAAACCGTATTGTTTACCAATCTCTAGCATTTTTTCACTGTCGCTATTTATAATAATTTCATCAATGAGCTTACAATTTTTTAAAACTTTAATTTTTAACTCAAGTAGATTTGTATCTGCAAATGGTCGTATATTTTTATCAGGTACTCTTTGAGACCCTTTTCTTACAGCAATTACTGCTGTCAGCTTCCCCTTTTTTTTATAGCTGTCCACCATTTACATCAATAACTGCACCATTTATATAATTCGATAATTCTGAACATAAAAATACAACGGGTCCCACCTGATCTTCAATGCTTGCAAGCCTATTAAGTGGAATACTTTCACTAAGTTTTTCTTGTTCTTCTTTTGACATTGACTCAAGTAACATCTTTGTTTTTGTTTGGGATGGGCAAACACAATTAACATTAATATTTCTTGGTCCTAGCTCATAAGCTAGCTGCCTTGTAAAGCCTATGATCCCTGCTTTGGATGAGGTGTAGTGTAAACCACTTACCAAACTTCGATTTCTTCCTGCAATTGACGAAAAATTTACAATTCTTGAACCACTTTTCATCAATTTTAAACTTTTTTTTGTTATATAAAAGATAGATGAAAGGTTTGTTGAAATAACATCATCCCACTCTTCAACTGATATATCATCAATTTTATTTGTAGAGTTTATTGCAGCAACATTAATTAAAAAATCAATTTTACTTAAGTTTTGAAGAAAACTATCAACTTGTTGGGTATTTCTAATGTCAATTCCGTCAGTTCTTGAAATAGAAAACACTTCTGAGCCTAATTCAGAAAATTTTGTTTTAATGCCCTCTCCGATACCACTAGAGCCTCCAACAATTAAAGATGTTTTGCCGGTAAAATCAATCCTCATATATATGTTCTACATCAGGCTTTGTTATAGCAAGTCTTGCTGCTGGCTTGTCACCAATAACAGTTATTTGGTGCCAAGTTTTTTCTTTTACAACGACAATATCTCCAACCGAAACTTCTTGCTGAACACCATCAATGCTCCATATATATGTTCCTTCAAGTATTACCCAACACTCATCAGCATCTGGATGATAGTGAAGCCTATTTCCTTCACCAGGATTTTGTTTAATTATAACTCCAGCAAATCTTGAATTATATATGACTCTAGCAGCCCAAGAGTCGTCAAAATTTAATTCGCTTTCAATTTTATAAATACTGTTACTTGTTAAATTTTCGTAATCATGCCCAGGCTCTAATATAGAAAATTTAATACCGTCATCTTTTAAAACTTGCTCAACATTGTCATCTGACTTCATGAGATTATATTAGTAGATAAGTTTAAAATATTTCTTTCTATTTATATGTTTATAAGTATTTATCAAAATTTTTATTGCATTAGATATTACAAAGCAACTTTTATAATTACTACAAGACAAAAATTATGAAAAATTCAAAATATATTGCACTATTAGTAGCAAGCGCATTAATCTTTTATACCTTTCATCTTTTGACTTGGTCTATATTTAAAAATATTTTCTCATCTCTTTTTTCAACTTTTTTTGTTCAACTTTTTCTTTATATACTTTTATTGATCTATTATTTAAAAAAAGATTTATTTAAAATATTGTTCTTAATTACACCACTAATTCTAGGAAGTACTTTATATTTCATAACTGTAATATCGTTTACAGAGAGATCATTAACTGTTGATATGATAACTACTTTGGACTCGAATGTTGAAATGTCTTTAGATGAATTTTCTTCAGCAATAGATTTTGAGTCTTACCTAACTAAAAGAATTTCTGAACAAGAAATTACAGGAATTGTTAAAAAAGAGTCTGAAAATTACTCATTGAGCAATAGAGGTAAATTTGTGTCCAAAATATATAAATTTTTTATTAAATTTTATAACTAAATATCGAACTATTGGCTTCCCAAATGCTTGAATTTTCTGGGTCTGTCATAACATAATCGAGCTTAAATTTTTCATTTTTAAGTTTTTTAATAAAGATATTCAAATCTGTATTAATGTCCCATCTTTCTGGTGAAACTAAAACAGTATTCAAATCATCTAACATATAATTTTTTATTTTGCTTAAATCTAAATTTTCATAAGTATCAATCCATACCCACTTAACATATTGAGAAAAATTTTTAACAGTTTCTATTGATTCGAGCTTAGAATATCTAATTGATAAGTGTTTGCCAAACTTTTTTTGATTCTTTATTAAAAAAGGCATTTCGCAATCTAAAAGAAAGAATTTTTCACTATAACTTTGTAAAAGATTAATTACTCTTTCCTCGATGCCAGCTTCTTTTATATTTGCAATCAAAAGCCTTCCCTCACAAAGTTTAATAAAATCATCTAAAAAGTTAAGCTCGTCATTAGCTCCAACAGGGTCATGGCTTAATATAAGATCACCATTGTTACTTCTAACATCAAACTCAACGCCATAATTTGGATTAATTTCAGACAAATATCTAGTATCATTTACTTTATGAATAATTATGTTGCTCAAACCTTCTTTTGTCATTAATGATATGTTAAACCAAGTAAAACAAAGAGTCTATTTATCAAACAAATCACTTAAAGAAAGTGATTTGGTTATTCAAAGCTTTGGAAATGTAAGCGAAAGATTTGAAGATAAGTTGGTCATAAAGCCATCAGGAATAAATCTATTCTCTTGTACCGGAGAAGACATGTCAGTTGTTGATATAGAAACTGGTAAAAATTTATCTGAACTAAACCCATCTGTAGACGAGCCAACTCATAGGATTATGTACAATGCCTTTCCTGAAATCAATAGTGTAGTACATACCCATTCTTTATACGCTACCTCATTTGCACAGGCTAAAATTTCAATTAAAAACTTTGGTACTACTCATTCTGATTTTACAAAACATACAATACCATGTACCAAAACAATTTCTGAAGAGTTTACAAAAAAAAATTATGAAGAAAACACAGGTATTTTAATTGTTGATACCCTAAAAAAACTTAATATAAGCCCTCTTGAGATTCCGGGAATACTTGTAGCTAATCATGGCGTATTTTCGTGGGCAGAAGATATCGAGACTGCAGTTAGGAATGCTGAAGCAATTGAGTACATTGCTCATTTATCTTTTAACACGTTACTAATTGAACCAAAAATAAACACTATCGAACCTTATATATCAGAATTACATCATAATAGAAAACATGGAGACAACTCCTATTATGGTCAAAACTAGTGTTACAGATACCTTCAAAAAGGTTGTTGTTAAAAATAGATATCTAATAACCTATATTTTTTTTGGAGCATTAAGCCTACTTATTGAAATATCATTAAGAATTTTCTTAAATCAACTCTTAAATTTTGAATATATAAATATTTATGCTGTTATTTTTGGAATTTTGTTTTCTGCGTATGCGAATTTGAAATTTAATTTCAATGTACCGAGAAAAAAATATCTTCGCTCTGTGACTTATTTCTTTTTAGTATCAATTTCGTCATACCTATCTCAATTATTTTTTGTTGATCAAATTCCAAATCTTCTTCCAGAAAATGAATATTTGTCACGAATTCTTGTTTCTGGAATCTTTTTTATCTTTTTTTATTTTGTTCATTTAAATTCTACTTTTTCGAAAACAGTAAAAATTGGATATGCCGTACATCCAAAAAGTGATATGAATTTAGGTAAGGATGAAAATACTGCAATTGATTACTCTGATTTTATTCATATAGATCTAATTGATGAAAGTTACAATATTGATAATATTTGTAATGACATTCGTCTAATAAATTCGTTGATTTCAAAACTGAAAACTAAAGAAATTCAAATTCACATTATGTCTAAAAATCCTGGGCAATATTTAAATCAAATTTCTTTGGAATACGTGGATGTTTTTATTCACTATGAAGATTTAGCAAGTGTTGCTGAAGAAATATATATCGGTAAAAATAATTTTGGAGTAGTTTTAAATAATCCAAAAATAGACATCTCAGAACTAAAAACAATAGTAAATAAATTTAAAAAAATTATGATACTTTGTATTGATAAGCCAGGTTTTTCTGGACAAAAGTTTAATGAAGAATATTTTGAATTATTGGACAAACTCTATCAAATTAAACTTCAGGATACTGAAATTACAGTTGATGGAGGAATTAATAATTTAAATGTTAAAAACTTTTCAGTTGAAAAAATTGTATCCCAAAGCTATTTATCAAATGGTAATAATCCAATAGAAAAAATTATTAATTTAAAAGATTCTAATAAGTATGGTTAGGCCATGAGAAAAGACTATATTGAAAGCTTGCTAAGTGGAGTATCAATAATACCGAGTGTTCTCTCAGTAAATCTAGTTGGAAGTTATTTTGAAAAACAACTAGAAGATATTTCTGACATTGACTTTTTAATTGTTGTAAAAAAACTTGATAGAGAAATTTATGATTACATTCTAAATTATTTCAAAAAATTTGATCATAAGAAATTTTTAGGAAATTATGAAATTCAAATCAATTCTTCATTTGGTCCACTGAAAATTTATGATGATAAATTAATAATTCTTCACATAATGATTTATGACATAGATGGGCATGTAGAGCATGTAATAAATAGCCCCTTTACGTGTTTCGACTGGGAAAGAACAGAAAATTTTAAATTAAACAAATTGAATAAACTTTTTCCAGTTGGAAGATTAATGTTAAATGATTTTTTAAATGCAAGAAGAGGAGTTGTTGACTATAAAAATGATATTAATAAAAATCAATTATCAATTAGAGAATACAATTTTGAAAATCAATCAAATTATGCAATTTCTAAGAAATATATTGAACTTGATTCAATTCATTTGACAGAGTATACCTATCATATAGTTAAAAATTTGCTAAACAATTATGTCAAATTTTTATTAAATATAAATGAATTAGAAAAAATAGATGATGAAAATTACTCCAAGCATTTAGGGTTGACTTATACAAAATATAAAGAAAAAATTTATGAGATTAAAAATAGAAAAGACACAAGAAGTCCATCAACGAAAAAAGATGTAACTTGTGTTAGTGAATTTTTAGATGAATTTTATAGGAAGACTGAGTTTATTTATCAAGACTCTACTAAATTAATTTTTATACGGCACGCCAAAACTAAATCAAATAATTTACCAATATTTTTTGGAACCAAGAATAATTCAGAAATTATAAATAAAGATAAGGTAAAAAGTAGGTACGAGAAATATACTTGCTACACTTCTCCTTCGATTAGGGCAAAACAAACTGTGACTAAGTACGGATTTGATAACTTTACTGAATCAGAACTACTTTCTGAAATAGATTACGGTAAGGCTGAAGGCATGTTGTTTGACGAATTTAAAGAAAATTACAGTGAAATTGTGAGAAAATGGTCCGAAAAAGAAGATCCTAGGTTTCCAGAAGGTGAAAATAACTATGATGTTTCATTGAGAGTTGAAAAATTTTTAAATTCTACTAAATTTAGCGATTCATTTATTGTTACACATCAAGTATTTCTCCGTTGCCTTTTTGGAAAATTATTTAATATGCCCATACATCTGTGGTACTTAATCAATATCCCTCACAATACACCTCTCGAAGTAATTAAAATAAACAATACCTATTATCCAAATATTTCAAGAAGTATGTTTAAAGTAATGTTTAAAAATTTTATATATCAGGATTAAATATGAAACAAAAATTTGCAATAGTTATTGAACCAAGTGAAGAATTAAGTAAAGAAATTTCTGAAATAAAACAAAGATTTAAAGATTATTCAATTAATGATTATATCGATCACCCTAATCACTTGACATTACTACACGGATATTTTGAAGAGAATGACTTAATTAAGGTTTTAGAAAATTTTATATTTAAAGAGATAGAAATTTCTACGAATAAAATCGAGTGTTTTGAAAATGATTTACTTACCGATTCTAAGACCCTGTTTCTTTCAATTCAGCCACAAAAAGAGCTTATTGATTTACAACTTAGGTTAATTGAAATATTAAAAGACTACATTGACAATAATGATTTAGAAACTTTATTTTTACCTGAAACTAATTATGGCAAAAATTTAAACATTTATAATTATCCATATGTAGGCTCTGATTGGATTCCTCATTTTACGATATGTAGTTTAGAAAATATTGATAGTACTGAATATAAAAAAACGATAAATAAACAAATTACTAAAACTTTTAAAGTAAATAAAATCATCATTTTTAAAGTAAATAATTCTGAGCATCTTAAAATAGCGCAAATTTCATCATGAATACAAATGTATTTTTAATGAGTGGTCGAGGTCAGCGCTTTAAAAATAGTAGCTATGATGTACCAAAACAATTTCTTAAGATAAAAAATAGTAAATATATTATTGATGAAATAATCCAAAATAGCCCCACTGCTGATGAAACTATATTTGTAATTAATGACGAATTAAATAATTATGATATTTATAAAGAGTGGATATCTAGTTTAAAGTTTAAATTTAGAATACACAACGTAGGCACATTAACTGAAGGTCAAGCCTCTTCTCTATACTCTATAAAAGACATAGTCAATAAGTCTTCAAGTTTATTTGTATCTCCGTGCGATACTGTCATTTATAGCAAAAAGGTAAAAAATATATTTTCAACCTCAGCTGAACATGCAGTTTTCACGGTAAATCCAAATAATTATCATATTAAAAACAGCTCTCAATTTGGATGGGTTGAAAACACTTCACAGAACATAAAAATTTATTGTAAGGAAATGCCAAGTAATTTACTATTGAGTAACGTAATTTTAGGATTTTTTTATTATAAAAATTTTTCTGTTTTTGAAAAAGGTTATTCTCAAGTAGTTAAACAAAATACAAGAGTAAACAATGAATACTATTTAGATACAGTCATTGAGTCTTTGTTGAACAAGAAAAATAAATTTGAAGAGATAGTTGTAAAAAAATATTTATCATTTGGCACCCCAAAAGAATATGAAAAAAATAAAAATGTTTAAACTAACATTAGTTTTGCCCTGTTATAACGAAGAAGAAAATATTGATACATTATTTAAAAATTTTTATGATTGCATAGAAAATTTAAATGATACTTGTATTTTGTTTCTCGATAATGGATCTACTGATAATTCCTTAATTAAAATAAAAGAAAACATTAATCAATACCACACACCAAATTTTAGTTACATGTCATTAAAGCAAAATAAAGGTTATGGATATGGTTTAAAAATTGCTTTAAGCAATATTACCACTCCGTATATCGGCATCTCTCATGCTGATCTTCAAATTCCTGCTGAAGAAACAATTAATATAGCGAAATCATTTTTAGAATCTGATAAAAATAGTTTGTATATGGGAAAACGTAAAGGAAGAAGCGTGTTAGATAAGTTTTTTACAAAAGGAATGCTTTTTATTGTTTTCTTATTTACAGGAAATATATTTAAAGATATAAACGCTCAACCAAAATACTTTGAAAATTCAAAAGAATTTTACTTTGACAACTTTCCAAATGATTTTAATTTTGATTTACATCTTTTATTAAAAATAAAAAAAATGTCAAAATTGATAAATTATTACGAAATAGATTTCCTTGAGAGAAAAGCAGGTATTGCAAAAGGTGGTGGAAGTTTTAAAGGAAAGATTAAACTAACACTGTCTACTTTAAGATATTTAATTGGAAAAAAAATTGATTATGAAAATATCGTTTAAATATTTTTTTTTAACTTTACTTTTTTTTATTTATCTTTTTATCGTTTCTGATGATTATTTTGTTGGTGACCTTAGTCACCTTACATTAAATTCTTCATTTAATATATTTAAAGGATATGGTTACACCTACGGAAATGAAAATAACCTAACAACAGCAGTTAAAAATTCTCCGTTAACATCTTTTATTTTTGGGATTGTTTTAAAGGGTATAAGTCAGTTTTTAGTATTAGACACAACAACAATTATTCAAATTGGTTCACTATTGATTACTTTATTTAGTGCACTAAGCATGGTTTTCTTTTATGACACTGTTAAATCGTTCTCAACTTTAAATATATCAATTGTTATCACTGCTTTATTTTTTAGTAATCGATATATTCTTGAAACTCTTCTAAAAATATCTTCCGAAGCACTTGGATTTTTCTTGCTAGTTTTTTGGTTTAATAGATTGTACAAGTTTTACCTAACTAATGAGTACCATTATTTTTTTACGGGATTATTGGCTAGCAGCCTATTTTACAGTTCAAGATATCAATTACTCTTTTTACATATCTTTGCAATATTGTTGAGCATGTTTATTTGCAAAAAGCATAAATTTTCTTATAAGGTTTTATTTATCCCTACTATGAGTATTTTCGCAAATTTCTATTTTAATTGGATAAGAAGTGGGAGTGTTTTTGGCCATCCAGCTGGAGTAGAGGGAGACACTTTTAAAGTTCTAATACATGATTTGATAATATTATTAAAGCGCACTTTCTTGATTCCAAACTTACCTCTCAACAAATTATTAGTTACATTAATTTTGCTGTCTACTTTTTATTATTTGTCGAAATTTGATTTATCAAGATCGACTTTGTTTAGTAAATTATTAATTCCAAATGTAAGCTTTGAGTTTTTAATATCCTTTACAACAGTGAATATTGCATTATTGTTAATTACTTTAAGAGTAAATAAAGTCGATACACTTTCTTTTAGATACTTTATTTACAATTTATTTTTTATTTTTTTAATCATTTCATATTTGTGTATTAAGAATAAGATTCTTTTTGTTTATATTGGTGCTCTATTGCTTTTCAATATTACAACACTAAATCTAAGTTTTGAAAATAGTTTAAAAAGTTGTTATTGCTCAGATTTATCAATTGAGACAATTGAATACATAAACAAAAACCTCAGAAATGAAAATATTTTAGGCTCTAGATTTTCAAGTCAGATTTATTATTCAGATTTTCAAGGAAAGGTATTTTTATTACCTTTTTATTCTGAATATAACAAAAGCTATGGAAGATTGTTGCAACTTGACGAAGCCGGCTTTAAAGAATTAATTGCTGAAGAACAAATTAATTATATTGTTTTTTTTGAAGGGAATGATAAAAATGATAGTTTCATTGAAAATAATTTATATGGAGATTTTATTGAAAGTATATACAGTAATTCAAGTATCTATGTTGATAATATAATCGACTTAAGTGATGGTAAAGTTTTAAAACTCAAAAAATAGTTGTTATTTTTTTGGGAATATTCTTACATTTAACAAATAGTAAATTATTTTTTGCGGAAATAAATAAAAAAGATTCTGAAAATAAGAATTTATATTCACTCCAAAATATTCGTTTACAAAAACTTTCAAGAATATTTTTTTACATTCTCTGGCCAAATTATTTGTCAGATTTAAAACAGAAAAAAAATGCACAACTTCATATGTGTTTTCAGTTATTTTTTTATAAAATCTACGATTGTTTTCATTCCAACTGACATTTTGTGAAATATATTTATTTTTTTTATGATTCGCCATTTTTATTGCATTATAAAATTTTTGATTAGTTGACTTAGAGTTAAATCTTAAATTGTCACTGTGGTCATTAACTTCAATGAATTCATTATTTGTATCATTAACATTTGTCATATTTTTTGCACGATTATGAAAGTCTATATCGTCATAACCCCATCCATATATATACTCATTAAATCCATTTAGTTCTTCAAAAAGTTTTTTGGTAATTAAAAAATTTCCAAATCCGTTACCTTGGTGAGTAAAATTTAAGTAGTTTATTTTTTCAAGATTTATTTTATTTAATGCATTGTGCTTTAGGGATGTGTCAGCATCAAGTTTTAAAATAAAATCTCCTTTAGCTAAAAATGCTCCAAAATTGTATGCACGAGAAAGCCACCAACTCTTCTCTCCTTGAACATTAAATATTCGTAATTTGGAGTTGTGTTTAATGAGACTGGTGGGAACAAGATCTTTACTTGACCAATTTATAATTATGTGCTCCTCTAAGTGTTTTAATTGTTGAGTTGATTTAATTACTTCAATTAAATCGTCATGTCTGTTCATGGAGCAGGTAATTACAGAAATATTTTTGTTACTCATTTTGTTATTGATATAGTTGAAAATATGTAATTGCTTTATTTAAAAACATATTTTTTATATATTAAAAATCTTAGCAGTGAAGTAAATATTGAACTAAAAACAAAAGAAATACTATATAAAGATAGTGAGTTTTTTAAAAATGTTGATATAAAAAAGTCAAATATTGCAAAAATGAAATTGACGATAAAGTATTTTTTAAAGTTATGAGATTTAGAATTAAATACAAATTTTTTGTGTAAATAATAACCCTGAAGAATAATATAAATTAAAGATGCCCAAAAAATAAATGCATAACTAAATTTTAAAAGATCAGATAATAAAAAAATTAATGTAGTACGAGTCAAAAAATTTACTCCAGTAACTAATTGGAACTTTGAAATTTGAAAAATAAATTTTTTTTCTATGATTGTATATTTTAATTATCTAAGATTAAATTACAACAGTCATGAAAATAAATATTTGTATACCTGTATTCAATGAAGAGAACAATTTACCAGATGTAATTAAAAATCTAGATGATTTCTTATCAACGGTAAGTTATAAAGACCTGCAACTGAACGTTGTATTTTATGATGATGGCTCAACAGATAATTCATTATCAATTTTAAAAAATTCGAAATTTGAAGTCTTATTTGGATTAAATAATAAAGGTCTAGGAAATGCAATTTCTACTCTTTTTAAACACTCTTTAGAAAACGACGTAGATGGGGTTATTAAATTAGACGGTGACGGACAAATGGACATAAGTGACATTGACTTATTTTTAGATAGATTAATGAGCAAACCTACAGACTTAATTCAAGGTAATAGGTTTTATAGATCACATAGCTTCACGCCAGGATATTTAAAAAGATTTGGGATGTTATTTTTTAGAATAATTTTCAGAATTATAGGATTAAAAATAAAAGATACATCAAACGGGTTTATTTACGTTTCTAAAAAATGGTTAGAAGATTTTAAAATTATCGGGAACTACAATGCTGCACAACAGATTATTTTAGATACAAAGCTAAGAGATTTAACTTATTCTGAAGTGGATGTAAATATTAAAAATAGAGAAGCAGGAAAATCATTCATAGGAATCAAGTACCTATTTAATGTTCTCAGCTCAATGTTTTTGCTTCTTCTATATAGAAAAACAGTAAAATTCCTTATAATTCCAGGTTTAGTTTTTTTATTATTTGCGTTTTTATTTTTTGTAAATGATGTATCTTTGTGGATTAGACAATTGGAACAAAAGGTTATTTCAAATGAAATTACAATTCTCACATTTTTTTTAGGAGTACAGTTTCTTTCACTAGGTTCAATAATAGAATTATTAAAAAAACAAAAAATTATTTAAATTTATTAAATTAAAAAAATTTTACGTAATACTATTTAAAGTGATAATTTAAATGAAAAAATTCAAAAAAACTATTTCTGAAGTACTGTATATATCAAAAATAACGGCAGTGAATAGAAAGAAAGTTAGGATATTATTCTCTGTAGTCCTTGCAAATGTAAATGTTTTAGCAGACATTTTAATAATTCTTTTTTTTGCAAATATAATAGTCGGCGAAGTAACTTCTAGTGAGTTTTTAAACATTATAGTAGAAAAACTTTATTTACTTCCTGTATTAATATTCATTAGATTTATTAATAATTTCATACAGGCTGCAAATATTATAAATCTTCAACTAAATGTAGAATCGAATTTAAAAGATCACTTGATAAGAGAAATTTATAAAAAGGGCAATTACTCAATTGCTGATGCGACTTATTTAATTAATACACTCAGTGGTCATATAGGTTATTTTTATGGTGCTTTAACAAATTTAATTAATAGCTCAATACAGGTAGTTGTTTATGCAGCATTTTTGTTTTATACAAATTTCGAAACTATTGGCTTATTTGTACTTGGTGCAGCAGTGCTCGCATTGCCAACCAGATACTTACTTGTTAAGGGTAGAAAATATATGCATGATTATTGGGTTAGTGGACAACAAGCCCAAAAAGATATTCAGCGAGTTATCCAAAATATTTTTCTAATAAAAATTTTAAGGACAAGCGAATATGAAATTGAAAATTTTAACAACACTATTGAAAAAGTAGTTAAAGCAAGTGAAAAGAATCAAAATTTTGCAATAATCAATGCGGCACTTCCAAATTTTGTGACCGCATTTACCATAGCAATATTGTTAGTTTTTTTTGGTGTACTTAAAAATCTAACATTAGAATTTTTAGGAATAACATTAAGACTTGTTCAAACTATTGGAGTTTGGAATAAGTCTTTAAGTCAACTTATAAATTCTCATGTTCACTTAGAAAAATTTACTCAATTAGAAAATAACAAAGTAATAATTAAAAAAGAATATTTTTCACATATTGAATCAAATAAAGATGCTGTAAGGTTTAACAATATTAGTTTTAAATATTTTAATTCAGAGGATTACATTTTTGAAAATTTAGACTTATCTATACCCAAAAATAAACATACAGTCATAACTGGTCCTAATGGATCAGGAAAAAGTACTCTTTTAGGTTTAATCTCACAAGTTTTTTATCCGGAAGGTGGAAATATAAATATATCATCCAACAAAATTGGCTATGTTGGAGTAACGCCATTAATTTTAGACGATACTTTAAGAGAGAATTTTTTGTACGGAAACACAAAAAATATCAAAGATGATGAATTAATTACTCTTGCAAATGAGTTTGAATTATTTGTTGAGAACGAAATTAATTTAGATAAATCAATTTCAAACAGATCTCTGTCAGCAGGGCAAATGCAAAAAATAGCTTTTATTCGTGCACTATTAGCTGAAGTAGAAATTTTACTTTTAGATGAATCAACATCAAACTTAGATATAGATACTAAGCAATTTATTTTCAATATTTTAAATAATAAAAATATTACAATTATTAATTCAACTCATAATCATGAAGATTTTTCATATGATCACCACATTCGAATAGTTTATAGTGGTGAAAAAAGGAAATTAGTTTTTAATTAGTTTTCTGTAAATTTCTACTTCTTTGTCTTTTACTAAGTCAAGTAAATATTTTTGCTCAACAACATCGTAATTATTACTTGAAATTTTATTGAAAATGTTTATGTCCGACATAACTTTTGCGATTATTGCTTTGACATTACTAACTTCTTCGTAAAGAAAACCATTAACCTCGTCAACAACTATTTCTTTATGACTCTCAATATTTGTAGCTATGATACAACAGCCATTTGCCATTGCTTCAAGTATTGTTTTTGGATTACCCTCAAAAGAAGAATTAGATATAAAAATTTTATATTCTTTATATAAATTATTTAGGTTTTGAAAATCTAATTTACCTAAAAAATTAACTTTAATATTTTCTTTTTTTGCAAATTCAATCAACTTGCTTCTCTCAGATCCATCACCAACTATGTCAATTTCAAATTCTGTTTGTTTTAAATGTTTTAAAAGATCTAAATAGTTTTTTTGCTTCTCCAGCCTACCAACACTAATTATTTTATTATTATGCCTTCTATCAGCCTCATTTAAATTGATTTTTGGTACATAATTTGGAATTACTACAATATTTGTATTTGTTCCCACCATATTCTGAAGAAAAATATTATCTTTGTTTGATGTAACAATATAAAAATCTGAATATTTTAAAGATAATTTTGTTAAGTATTTATAAAATAATCGTACCAAAACTGATTTGTTTTCCTTAACCTTAAATTCGTATATGTTGTATCCAGTTCTTACTATAAGTGGAATTCCTAAGATCTTCTTTAAAATTATTCCAATCCAAGAACCACTCAATTGGTTTGTTTTAATTAATTGGCTATCTGTAAATTCTTTACTTAAAGAAAATGAAAAATAAATAGATTTAATAAAATTAAAAAAATTAAGTTTGCTATGTTTGATTCGTGAATATACAGGCAGAATATTTGATTTATCAAACCCTTTAAAGTATTTTACATCTTCTAAATCACCAAATGTTATAAAAGTAAATTCAATACCATGTTCCTTTTCAAGACTTTGGTAAAGTAGCATTTCTCTATCGTAAATACCTGAATCAACCCAATGTTTCAAAGAAATGCCATAAGTAAAAATAACAATTACTTTCATTGAGTTAATATTAACTACATATATGGTTTTAAAATTTAAGATATGAGAATTTTATTTGTTCATAACGAGTATTTAGAAGTAGGCGGTGAGGACATTGCTGTACAAAATGAAATAAGATACTTGAAAGACCATTACCAAGTAAACGAACTTATATACTCTAACAATATCAAAAACTATATTTTTCAAATATTGTACTTTTTATTTAATAAGAACTTTGAGAGCAGGAAAATTCTTGAAAAAGAAATTCTTGAATTTAAGCCAGACATTGTATATGTACACAATACTTGGTTCACAGCTTCTCTAGAGGTATTTAAAATTTTGAAAAAATACAATATGAATACCATAATCAAATTGCATAACTTTAGATATGTTTGTACAAAGTCCTATTTAGCTAAAGCACACACAAACAATGAAGAAACATGTCTCGCCTGCGGGTTTTCTAAAACAGAGAATTTTTTTAATAAGTATTATAAAGATTCATTTCTAAAATCATTGTTAGTTATAAGGTATGGAAAAAAATATTTCAAGGTTTTACAAGACCCATTTTTTAAGATCGCAGTTTTGACAACATTTCATAAAAAATATTTAGAAGAGATAGGTTTTAAAAATAATATTTACGTATTTCCAAATTATCTAGAACCTTTAGAAAGTGTAAAGTCTCATTCCAAAAAAGATTATATAGTTTATGCAGGAAGAATATCTTCTGAAAAAGGACTTGAAGAATTAATAGATGCATTTAAAAAATCAGCGCTCGATAATTTAAACCTTAAAATTATTGGTGAAGGCCCATTGTCAAAGCAATTAAATTTAAGCAAAAATATAAAATTTCTTGGAAGGCTTCCTAATAAAGAAGTATTAAAAATTGTTGCTAATGCTAGAGCAGTAGTGACCTGTACAAAATTGTATGAAGGCCAACCAAATTTTTTATGTGAAGCATCTATGCTTGGTACTCCATCAATCTTCCCAAGAACGGGTGGGATTGAAGAATTTTTCCCGAATGACTATAGACTATCTTTTGAACAATTTAACTATGAAGAATTAAAAGAAAAATTAATACTAGTGAATGATAAAAACTATGCTTTAAAAATAGGAAATGAAAATAAAAATTATTTACAAAATTTAATAAATAAGAAAGTACTGGTTGAGAAGTTTGAAACAATGGTGAAATTATAAATAAATTAGTATCTGTAATATTAAGCGCTTACAATAGTGAAAAAACAATTGAAAAATCTATTGAAAGCATCCTTAGTCAGTCATATCAAAATTTTGAATTGTTGATTATGGATGATTTTTCAACAGACAATACTTCTTTAATACTTGAGAAAAAGTATTCTGATAATAAAAAAATAAAACTTTTTAAAAATTCAAAAAATCTCGGTTTAACAAAATCATTAAACTATTTGATAAATAACTCTCATGGTGATTTGATAGCAAGACAGGATTCAGATGACATTAGCCTGTCCGATAGACTGATGACTCAAGTTAGGGTCTTAAATAAATACAATTTAGATTTCTGTACTACAAGAGCAACTCGTTTAGATAATAATAAGTATATTCCAGGTCTTTCTCGTTATATTCCAAAAAAACTAAGTATTAAATTAAAAAATCCTTTTATACATGGCACGTTAATGATAAAAAAAAATGTTATCAAAGATATTGGATACTATGATGAAAAGTTTTATTTTGCCCAAGATTACAAACTGTTTATAGATTTGATTAGCAGAGGTTATAAATATAAAGACTTAATGAAGTCTTATTACATTTTAAATATGGACAACAACATATCTTCAAACTACAAAAAACAGCAAAAATACTACTCTAATTGTGCAAGAAAAAAAATAGAACCTCAAAATTGAAAGACAATAAAACATTTATCAACAACCCAAAAGAATCTTGGGTAACAGACAGATTTAGACGTGAATGGTATAAATATAATAAAAAAAATGTTACTAGGTTCAAGAGACCTGCTTCATTAATATGGCTGATTGCTCCATGGACTTGGGAAAATGTAAATAAAACTTATTTAAAAAATAAGAAAGTAATTTGTACAATCCACCACATTGATGAGCAAAAGTTTGACATCACTGAAAAAACAAATTTTTTTAAACGAGATGAATATGTAGATGCTTATCATGTCCCTTCAATAAAATCTTTTGATCAACTAAGTAAATTAACTGACAAAAAAATATTTCAAATACCATTTTGGGTAAATCAAAATATTTTTTATGCAATACAAGACAAAATAACACTTAGAAAAAAGTTTGGTATTAGCGAAGAAAGTTTTGTGGTTGGTTCATTTCAGAGAGACACAGAAGGACATGACCTAAAAACTCCAAAAGCCTCGAAGGGGCCTGATGTATTTGTAAAGAATGTGGTGGAATTAAGTAAAATTAAAACTAATTTAGTTGTATTACTCGCTGGCTATAGAAGACAATTTATAATAAATGAGCTTGAAAAATATAAGATTGAATATAAATATTTTGAAAAGCCTAAATTTCAAACAATAAACGAACTTTACAATTGTTTAGATTTATATATTGTATCATCTAGAGTCGAAGGAGGTCCTGCTGCGATAATTGAGTGTGCCATTTCAAAAACCCCTGTTGTTTCTACGGATGTTGGCATAGCAAGGCAAATTCTAAATCCTATTTCTATATATGATGAAAGTAAATTTATTGAGGCGAAGCCAAATATTGAATATGCTTTTAGAAAATCATTGGCTTATACATTAACAGATGGAATGAATGATTTTAATAACATGATTGATGAAATAAATGAAAATTAGTATTGGTACAAACATAAAAGATGGCCCTTGGGGGGGAGGAAATCTATTTGCTATTAACCTAGCAAATTATCTAAAGAATGAAGGTCACACAATTATCAATAACTTGATGGATGATGACATTGATATTATATTATTAACCGAACCAAGAAAAACTTCTGAATCTTCTGCATTCACCCATATAGATGTAAATAATTATTTAAAATATGTAAATAATCAAGCATTGGTAGTTCATAGAATTAACGAATGTGATGAAAGAAAAAATACAGACTTTGTAAACAAGTACTTGATTGATGTTAATAAATCTGCAGATTTTACTGTTTTTGTAAGCACATGGTTGATGGAACTATTTGAAAAACAAGGACTGAACACCGTGAACAAAAAGGTTATCTTAGCTGGAGCAAACGAAAAAATATTTAATAATTCAGATTTTACTCCATGGAATAGTGCTGAAAAACTCAAAATAGTTACTCATCATTGGGGAGCTAATTGGAATAAGGGTTTTGATGTTTACCAAAAAATTGACAATATGCTTTCTGAAAAATATTGGAATGAAAAAATTGAATTTACATATATAGGAAATGTACCTAAAAACTTTTCATTTAAAAATTCAAATAAAGTGGAACCGTTATCAGGATTAGAGTTAGCAAATAAAATTAAACAAAGTCATATTTACATTACAGCTTCTATTAATGAGCCTTCCGGAAACCATCATATTGAAGCGGCACAATGTTCATTGCCAATAATGTATATCAACTCTGGAGGAATTCCAGAGTACTGTAAAGATTTTGGAATTATGTTTGACTTAACAACTTTAGAAGAGAAAATTTTGTATGCTTTAATGAACTATAAAAAATATCAAAAAAATATGAGTAACTATCCCTTTAACGCTTCAACAATGTCTAGCGAATATCTTTGTGAGTTTAATAATTTACTAAATCAAAAAACTCGGATAGTAACCAATAGAGACCTATCCATGCTTGAAACAAGTCCAGAATTACCATTTAAATTTAAAAGATATTTTAAAAGGATATTTAATATACGTTAATAAAATATATCTTATGAAAATATTAAGCCACATTAGTTTTATTGTATTCTTTTTACTTTTAGTTTTTACAAGATCATTTGCAGGTATCTACGTTTTTGGTTTTAGGTTAGGTGAATATCTAGTTGCATTTGGCCTATTGACATTTATTTTTTTAGTTTTCTATCCAAAAAAAACTGCATTTCCAAAAGAAATTATTACTTATCTGAAAATTATATTTTTATCCTTTTTGATTATTAATTTCTTCACATACACAGATATTTTTAGCAAATTTACATATAAAAATAGTTCATATATATGGACTTTAAGTTATCTATTTTTAGGCTATTTACTTTTTGAAAGTTATCTCGATAAAAATAAATTTTATATACTTTTTACAGGATTAATAATTTTATATCTTTTTGGTACAGGCAATTATCCTGATACACTTCAGATTCTTTTTAGAACTATAGGAGATAAATTCACATTTGTTAAGGCAGCAGACATGCTGTTGGCAGTTGTAGCAACTAACTTATTAGCTGTACATTTATTGAGTAAAAAATACTCAAATCTTTACTTTTTGTTTTCTGTAGGTATATTTTTACCTTTGCTTATTCAAATGAGTAGAGGAACAGGGGTTGCTCTTGGCATGTTTGCATTGTTATATGTTGTATTTAACTTTAAATATTACTTTTCAAGCTTAAAAAATTTGATTATTTTATTAACAGTTCTACCTTTATTTTTTATAGTTTCTACATTTAGAGTTACACAATTTAACTTTGAAGACATATCAGCAGATGAACTTGAGACGGTTGTTATACAGTCAGCACCTGAAGAGCTTAAAAAAATTAAAAGAGTTGATAATAGAAATTCAGATGAGATAGATCCATTTTGGTCATTTTATATTTTAGATGGAAGATTAATTTCAACTGATGGAACATTTAATTGGAGACTAAATATTTGGCAAGACCAAAATGATTACCAAAGAGAACTTGACAAATCCTTTTTTGGATATGGTTACAATGTACTGTTGCCTGTTTTTGATCTACAAGTTGACAGCCAAAATATTTGGAACATTGGGCATGATCAACAAAATAGACATGTTCACAACTATCTTGTAAATATTTATAGTAGAGGTGGAGTTTTTCAGCTTTTATTATTTCTAGGATTTCATTTATTTCTTTATTATTTTTATCATAAAAAATTTAAAAATCACAATATCTTGATTCTTGTTATACCACTTATGTTCAACTCTATGACGGATATCACAATGGAAGGTGTTCAATTTCCAATAAACTTTTACTTAATTTATGGATATATTTTGTCTGTGGGGATAAAATTTGATAAGAAAGTTGAGGTTTAGTTGAAAGTTGCTTTTATCACAGGTATAACCGGTCAAGACGGCTACTACCTTGCAAAGTTACTCCTTGAAAAAGATTATTTAGTCCACGGGACAGTCAGAAGGTCTTCCCTTATCAATACATTTAGAATTGACACCTTAATATCTGAATACGGGGACAATCAATTAAAACTACATTATTCAGATTTATTAGACTCAGCTTCTTTAAATAACTTAATCAGTGAGATTATGCCAGATGAAATATATAATCTTGCTGCGCAATCCCACGTTTCAGTTTCTTTCAAAAATCCAGTTTACACAACTCAAGTTGGAACACTTGGATCTATAGCAATTCTCGAGGCTATAAGGCATCATAAAAAAGATATAAAATTTTACCAAGCATCATCTTCTGAGATGTATGGTGGTGTTAATAAAGAGATGCTTAATGAAGAATCACCTTTTGACCCCAAAAGCCCTTATGCAGCTTCAAAAGTCTTCGCACACAACATGACATCAATTTACAGAGAATCATATGGAATGTTTTGTGTTAATGGAATATTATTTAATCATGAATCTCCAATGAGAGGTGAAACCTTCGTTACAAGAAAAATTACAAGAGCTGTAGGAAGAATAAAATTAGGTATTCAAAGTAAATTAACTCTTGGTAATTTGGAAGCATCAAGAGACTGGGGATTTTCGGGAGACTACGTTGAGGGTATGTGGAGAATGCTTCAACACAACAAACCAGATGATTTTGTATTAGCAACAAGCAAATCTATTACTGTTAAAGAGTTTGCAAAACTTGCCTTTGAAAATCAAGGTCTTAACTATGAAGATTACGTAACAACTTCTGAGAGATATTTTAGACCTAATGAAGTGGACTTTCTATTAGGAGATTATTCAAAAGCAAAATCAGATTTAGGCTGGGAGCCAAAAACTGACATTAACAAACTGGTTGATATGATGGTTGAAGAAGATTTGTTATTAGCAAAAAGAGAAAAAGTTTTAATCGATGAGGGCTTGCTAATGCCTACTTGGGAAAACCCTTTATAGTTCAGTATTATCAAGAAACCATTTATAAGTATCTTTTAGACCAGATTTAAGATCTATTTCTGGACGCCAACCTAGATTATATATTTTTGTAGAATCTAATAACTTTCGTGGATTGCCATCTGGTTTACTACTATCAAAACTAAGCTCACCTTCGTAACCTATAATTAATTTGATTTCTTCAGCTAATTTTTTAATACTTATTTCTTCAGAGCTACCGACATTAATTAAAGATTCAGATGTATCTGATTTAATGATTGTATCTATTGCTTTTGCAAGGTCTTCAACATGTAAAAATTCTCTAAGTGGATTCCCTGAACCCCAGATAAGAAATTCTTTATCATTATTTAATTTTGCTTTATGCATCCTCATAATTAAACCTGGAATAACGTGACTATTTAGTTCAGAGAAGTAGTCGTTTTGTCCGTATAGGTTTGTTGGCATGAGGTTAATTACTTTGTGACCATATTCTAAATGCATAGCGCTTCCTATTTCTATTGCAGTTAGTTTTGCCATTGCATAAGGCGAATTTGTTGGTTCAAGCTTTCCATTCATATACTCCTCTTCCCTGATAGGGTTTTTTGAATCTAAAGGGTAAATACAACTACTTCCTAAATTGATAATTTTTACATTTTTTAAATCAATACAAGCCTCTAAAATGTTCATATTTATTTTTAAATTATCAAGAATAAAAGAGACTCTTTGGGTATTGTTTGCATAAATTCCACCAACTTTTGCTGCAGCATTTATAATCACATCAGGTAGCGATTTCTTAACTTTATTGGCAGTTTCTTCAAAATTAAATAAATTAGTATCTTTTCTTGATGAAAGTTCTAAATTGTAATAATTGTCCAAAGAGAAAACTCTGTTAACTGCGCTTCCAACCATACCATTTGATCCAAAAACTAGTACTTTCAAAATAACTCCAATTTAGAATACTTTTTAATTATATAGATTATTATTTGTTTATACATGATTACATTTAACCCTGAAATCTTAAAAATACCAGCTTTTATGACAAAGTTTATAGATTTAAATAACTTGAGCAGTTTTAAAAAGTTTTTATTAATTTTAAAAGGAAAGTTAACAAGCTATGTATTTAATAATCTAAGTAATAAGAATATAAGTAGATTTATTAATTTACTTTTTAAGCCTGATGGTGACTTAATTTATTCAGATGGTTACTTTATAAAAAAAACTAAAGAAAAAGATATTTATTATCCAAATACAAGGTTTACACGAATCATTATTGATCAAAAAAGATTTCTTGAATACTTATTTAATTCCTATTTACTAGATTATATAGATTTTTCTAATGAAGATTTAGTCATTGATTGTGGAGCAAATGTTGGAGAACTAGATTTAGCTTTTAAACAAAAAAAAATAAATATTAATTATGTTGGAATTGAACCTGAACCAAGAACATTTTACTGCTTGAATAAGAATTCAAATAGTCAAAATCTAAATTTGTGCTTATCCGAAAAAGAAGGTTCAGTACAATTTTATATTGATAGCCTTGGTGCTAATTCATCAATGATAAGTTCTCAAACTACTGACAAATCAATTGATGTACCTTCTAAAAGGTTAGATAGTATCTTTTTAAATAAAAAAATAAAATTGCTAAAAATCGATGCTGAGGGATCAGAGCCAGAAGTGCTTAGCGGTACATTAGGAATAATCAAAAATATCGATTATATCAGTGTTGATTGTGGCGCTGAAAGAGGAGACTCACAGGAAACTACTTTTAGGGAAGTACACAAAATTATGGAAGAAAATAATTTTGAAATTGTTGATATATACCAACAGAGGTTTACCGTACTGTTTAGAAATAAAAAATGAATTACTTTGAGTTACATTTACAAATTGAAAATTTCATAAAATCTTTAAAAAAGTCAGACTATTCTTTTAGACCAGTTTTAGATGGTTCAACTGATGCTGGATTAAATATCGAGCTAGGGTTTACATGTTATGCAGTAAAAACGCTCTACACTATAAATTCTTTAGCTGTTACTGATAATAAGGAAATTCAGAAATATACAGAATTTATAAAATCATTTTCAAAAAACAAAAAAGGTTTTCCAAGGGGCTCGTTTATTGACGAGAATTATTTAAATAGTTATAAAAAGAAATATTTTCCACTGTTAATTAAAAATATTGCAAAGTTTGTACTAGGTAGATTAAAGTTCGAAGAAATACCACCAAATTTTAAATTAAAAGAGTTTATATCAGCAGAAACAAAACAATCGCTTTCAACTTTAAATCAAATCGGAGTTGAGTTTCGTGACTATTCATCGGGTTTTCCAAATGATGAACTTAGTATAAAAAAGTATTCTAATTCTCTAGACTGGTCAAAACCTTGGAATGCAGGTGCTCAGCTATCAGGTATATGTGTTTTTAATTCTTACACCAATAATAAAAATAAAATTCGAAAAATTATGGATGATGTCTTGAATGAGCTGGTTCAAAGTGACGGTGCATATTATCAAGGAAAAAATATTGGAAATTCAGAAAAGATAAACGGGGCTATGAAAGTAATAACCGGAATGGACTGGTTAGGTTTAGAAATTCATAAACCAAAAGAATTGATTGATATTTGTTTGCTACATACACCAAGTAGTGAAGGTTGTGATTTAGTAGATGTTGTTTATGTCTTATTCAAATGCAACCAGCAAACAGAATACAGAAAAGAAGATATAGAAATGTATTTGAAAAGTTTACTCCCAAGCATTATGTCTCATTATCATTCTGAATATGGTGGTTTTTCTTATTTTAAAAACAAAAGTCAAACACATTATTATGGAGTTGAAATTTCTAATGGACTTAATACTCCTGATATACATGGAACAACTTTATTGGTGTGGGCATTGGCAATGATATTTAAAATTTTAGGTGACGATTATCCCAATTGGTCAATCATTAAACCGTAGCCTAATAGACCAAGTAAAAACAATAAATAAATAAATTAAGTTTGTATAAGGAGCTTTTTTAAATAAATTATTTGAAAAGATATGTGATTTAGAAATTTCACATTTATCAAAATTGGTAACTTTATATTTATTTAACATAAATGAGGAAATATCATTAGATTTTCCATTTTCTACATAATTTAGACAAATTTCACGTTCTTGATCAACACAATAAGATTTATTATCAATATCATGAATAATTACCTTATTAATTTCACATAAAACATTTACACTGTTTAAATCTTCAAGTTCAGAATAATATTGACTGCTATCTTGTTTTGGAAACCCAACAATATATAAATTAAGAAATATAAATATTATGGAAAAAAACACAAAAAATCTTTTGTTAACTAAAAAAAATAAACAATAGAAAAAACTTAAAATAATAAATGGTGAGTAATAGAAAACTTTAAATGTATCCGATGTAAATGGATCAAAATTATTTTCTGGTATTCCTAGTGAATTAATATACAAAATAAACATTCCAATAAAGGGACTAAGGTAAAAGACTCTGTTTTTTTTGTCTTTAAATGAAAATAAAAATATAAAAGTAAAAAGTAATAATGTAAATAAATATGATGTATAACTTCTCAATAAATCCACCTTGTCTTTTAGAGGACCATTATAAAAAATGAATCTATTTTTAAAATCAAAACTTATTAACTCACTTGATTCCGAAGCTAATATTATATTCTTCCTATGTTTATTAAATAAACTTATATCTTTATCCCAATAAAAATTAAAGTGATCACTAAAAGTATCTAATAGGGCAATACCAATTAGTGTGTTCTCATCTAAGGTAAAGCCGCCAATTTGACGACTTTTACCAACGGGGTTTTTATAAAGAATATTTAAGGATGCTTTATTATCGTATTTTTCGTAGCTAGCCCTACTTAAAATAGAGTTTTCATTTGTAATGTAGTTTTCAATAAAAATGGGAGTCGCAATTATAGAAAATAATACTGCAAGTAGGAGAATTGCTTTAATACCAAGTTCTTTAATAAAATCTCTATATAAAAAAATTAAAAAAATAGGAAACATGGCAAAAAAGGTTCCTTTTGTACTGATAATTAAAGCCAAAGTAAGAAATGCTAGAATTAAGTTTGGAACTTGCTTTGTATTCTTAAATTTTTCTATATGGATTAAAAGCACTGGGAAGAGAGCATAAACTAAAATCTCCGGCTTCATGGTTATTCTTAAAGCTAGTAAAGGAGGAAAAAAATTGACAATATTCAAAATAAGTAATACTTTGAATTCATCAAATTTGATAAATTTAAAATATTTGTAGTAAAAGTAAGATCCAAAAAACACAAGCAGAGTGTTTACTAATTGAATAGAAAAACTCAATGATGATTGTAAATTTGATAAATTTAAAAAATCATTGTGGAGATTTATAGCTAGTGAAATAAGAAAAAAATATAATGATCCCTGATCCAGTCCAGTGCTATTATTTGCAGTAAAGAAATATTCAAGATAATAAATATACCTCTCATAATCAGCTCCAAATGCTGAATTAAAAAATAAATTTGTGAAGATAAATATATATAAATTACCAATAACAAAAGAAGTTATGAGAAATAATTTTTTTGTATTTTGATTAATTAAGTTCATCTAGAGACATTAAATTTATATAAAGAGTTAAGAAAGTATATTAACAACTTCCAACCATCGCGAAATCTAGATATTTGTGTTGATCCATACTTTCTACTTCTGTAGTGAACTGGATATTCTAAAATTTTTTGACCAGAATATGCAGCTGAAAAAATGAAATCAAAATCACCAAAAGGATCTTTTATAATTGTTGAATCAGCCCAGTTAATTAAGTGTTTTAAATAGCTTCTTTTAAAAACTTTTGTCCCACACAAAGAATCTGTCAATTTTTGTTTAATAACAATTGATATCATCGATTGAAATAATAAATTACCAATAACATTTAAAAGACGCATTGAATTCTTTTCTTTTCCATATATTAGCCTTGTTCCGTTTACAAAGTCAGCATGCCCATCTTCAATAATTTTAAAAAAATGTGATAAGGTTTCAGGGTCTACACTGATGTCTGAATCAAGGATTGCAATAAGTTCATTATTAGAAGCAGATATACCCTGAAAAACAGCATTTGATTTTCCTCTACCACTCTGTTTAAGTACTTTAATATTTTTTTCTGAGTTCTTAACTTTAATTTCTTCTGAAACACCTAATGTATTATCCGACGATTCTCCACAAATTATTATTATTTCATACTCACTATTAAATTTAGGGATTCGATTAACTAGCTCTTCTAAATTCCCCTCCTCATTCTTTGCAGGAACAATTATTGATTTTGAATATTTATTTTCTCTTGTATTTATAAATCGAAATAATGAATAAGTCTTGATGCCTAAATTCAAGTAAAAGAATAAAAACTCCAAAAGTTTATTTATAAAAGTTCCCAGCCCAAAAATATAAAATGGAAATAATTGCCTTGTATTTGATGAAATCAGCTCTAATCCAGCAGATCTAGCTATGTTATTAATTTTTTTTGGATTTATATAGCTTCTTCTTTTTGTTTTATTTTTAAATCTAAAAATCTCAAATAATCTTAATATGTTATTCCATTTCGGATTAATAGAAGTAATTAGCAACTTTCCATCATTTTCTAATATTTGACCTATTTTTAGAAGAAAATCATAAATGTCTTCAGAAAGTTCAAAAAGATCTGTAATAAAAACAAAATCAAATTTTTTATTCTCTTCAATATAATTTTTTACTACTGTAAAATCATTAAATTTTATTTTTACAACATTTTCTTTTTTGTTATTTTCTTTATAATTTGAATCAATATTAATTAAGTGCAAGGAGTCCGAAGAGAAATCATTATATCTTGCTATCTCATATGAATGATTTTTATAAAAAGTTTTTGAGCTGATTAACATTTTACAAGTATATTATATAAAATATTTTTCTAGAAAGTTATTTAAATTCTTTAATTAGCATTAGAAAGATGATTAATTATTTGTTTTGTTTAGATGAGAATTATAATAATCAATTTCTAACAACGCTATGTTCTTTAAATGAAAACTCTACAAAAAAATTTAATGTATTTGTTATTCATCAAAATCCAAATAACTTAAAAAAAACCTTTTCTAATTTTAAAGATAAATTTGACTTATTAAATGAAATTAATTTTTATCAAATAGATAATTCAGATATTACTTTTCCAAATCTTGAAAAAAATCATATATCAGAAGCAACTTACTACAGGTTTTTCATTGAACAATATTTACCGACTAACTTAGAATCTATCGTTTATCTAGACTGTGATATTGTCTGTATAAATAACCCTGAAAAAATTTTAAGTTCAGCTTTAGAGAAATTAAATAAGTCTGCTTTTATTGTTGGTGCTTCTACTGAGTATATAAAAAACAACAAAACACAAGAAGTATTTAACAGACTAAATTTAAATTCTGACACGTATTTCAACGCTGGAGTTATGTTAATAGATTATAAAAAGTGGCTTAAAGAAAGCTTAATGAATATACTTTTGGAGCTCATGGAAGATATAAGAGATGATATTAATTTTTGGGACCAAGATGTATTAAATAAATTTTTTGATGGAAGTTATTTAGAAGTGTCAAATTACTTGAATTTTAGCTTTACTAATGAATTTTCAAATAGCTTAAACGAAATTGACAGAAAAATAGTTTTTATACATTATTCGGGAAGTTCAAAACCGTGGACGATAAATGGTATATTCACTAAATCTTCTTTGTATTTTCATCATTACTACCATATTTACTCAAATAAATATTACTTCTTTACAACCAAATACAAAAAAGGAGCATTAATAGACCTACTTAAAATTTTATTTTCTTTTAAAGTTCTAACAATAAATTATCCAATGAAATTTCTAAAGAGTGCTTTAAGGACAATTTTAGACAATGAATAAAAAATTCAAGACATACATTGTTCATTTCGAGCTTTTGAAAGAAAGAAAAAAAAACCTTGATGAAGCATTTAAAAATAAAGATTTTGAATATAAGTTTATTACTTCTTACGACAGAAGAAACCTACAAACCGAGGTAATTAAAAAATTTGAAAATATTGAAAAAAAGTTTATTGCAAACTTCATGTCTCATATTGAAATATACAGAATTATATCAGAGAGTAGTGATGAATACGGTCTTGTATTAGAAGATGACTCTATTCCGCAAAGCAAATTTATTAAAAATGTCTACACCTATTTGAATAAATTACCAAAGGAATGTGACCTGTTTTACATAAGTCCTGGAAAAGGGAACTTTCATATCCCACTCTTAAAAAGAAGACCATTTAAAAAAATCTATAAGAAAGAAAATAAAGTAACAAGCTGGGGTGGTCATGGAGCGAGCAGATATGCTGATGCTTACTTTATTTCAAATAAATGTGCCACTGTTTTGTATGATGAGTTTAAAAATGGTGAAAAAAAAGTTGATACCACAATTGATTGGTGGAAAAATCAAATGATTGAAAAGTTTAATTTAAACGTATATTGGGCAGAGCCAACTATTATTGAAACAAATGTGTATGAAACATCTTTTTAACATTTTAGATTCATGAAAGATATCGATTACTGTTTTGTCTATTTCAACGGGAGACAAGAAAAATTGTATGGTGAAAAATTACGAGCTAAAGAGTTTTTCTATGGATATCACCATGTTTTATCAAAAGGTTTTAATACAAAAATTTTAGAGTTTGAAAATGGCTTGCCAAGTAATTATTTTCTTTTCAAGTTTTTTAAAATATTGCAAAAACTTATCCTTAAGTTATTTAAATTTCAATATGACTTTGCTGGCATAATTAAACCAATTAATTGGAAGGTACTTAAAAATTCCAAAAATATTATATTAACAAATAATAGAATTGCCCATTCATTACTACCCTTTTTAATTTATTCAAAAATTACAAATAATAGCGTCAATCTGGTAGTTATTGCTATGGGGTTATTCAATAGTTCTTCTGATAAAAAATTTATTCTTAGAATTCATAAGACACTTCATAAGTTCATGATTAGAAATGTAGATAAATTGATTTTCATTGGTGAACCAGAATTTCAACATGCTCTTATTGAGTTTCCAAAATACAAACAAAAGTTGGAATTTATACCTTTTGGTGTTGATATAGATTTTTGGAAGAGTACAGAAAATAATTTTTACAAAAAAGATTATATATTATTCATTGGCAACGATTCAAATAGAGATTATGAGTTCCTAAAGCTCTTAATAAACAATATTAAAAATAAAGACTTTATTATTGTTTCAGAAAACAAAGACTTACAAAATATTAGTAATAATAATGTTAAGGTTTTAAAAGGATCATGGAATAAAGACATTATTGAAGATGTTTTTTTGAGAGATTTGTACTCTAATGCAAAATTAACAATAGTTCCGTTAAAAGAATCACTTCAACCTTCCGGTCAAAGCGTTTCTTTACAGTCTATGTCAACACAGACACCAGTTATTATTACAAAAACTAAAGGTTTTTGGAAAAATGTTGACTTCAAACATCTTGATAATATTTACTTTACAAAAACAAATAATATAGATGAATGGTCAGCGGCAATAAATTTAATTTATGATAACAATAAGATTGCTGAACAATTATCAAAAAATGCTAAAAAACTTGTTGATGAAAAGTTTAGCTTAGAAAATTACAATAAGAAGCTATTCAAGTTAAACGAGGAATATTGAAAATATCAATTATCACTACGATGACTAATCCTGAGGAAAGAAAAGATCCTTGGAAAGAAGCTCTTGAATGCTACGAAGACTTTGCAGATGAAGTTATTATTACAGGAAAAGACTGGCCAATTGAATTTTCTTGGGAACAAATCGGTCAGTATTTTCAAAAGGGCTTTGAAAAGGCTTCTTCAGACTGGGTAATACGAATGGATTTAGATTATTTTTTTCATGAGAAAGATTTCAAAGCGATTAAAAATTTTTTAAAAGAAAATAAAAAATTTCCCGTTGTTTCATTTCCACAATATCAAATATTTACACCTGATAGATATCAAGTTAAAACAAGATTATGCAATGCAATTAATAAAAAATATTTTCCAAATATATTTTTAAATGGGGGTGGAGATTTGTGCCAACCTACACTAAATGGAGTTCAGTTATTGCATAAAAACTATCCAACACTAGATTCACCCCTATACCAGTATGACTCAATCTTACGAACTAAGGAAATTATCTCTAATGATAGAGCCAGGTTTGCAAGAGCATGGTATAGGTATTTTCAAAATTATGATAACCGAGGCGGTCCTGAACCAGAAGAAGCATTTGAAGCATGGTTTGAAATGATAATTCAAAGGTATAAATTTCATGTTAATAAATTAAAAATTGAAGATCATCCCAAATACATCAAAGATACTCTATCATCTATTGACAAGAATCAATTTGGATATTCAGCTTTTGGTCTTAAAGATAACATTAAAAGAAATATTTTCCACAGATATGTTGGATATAAACAGAAATACTTGAAATAGATAATAAAATTAATTTAACAATTAGTATGCTTTAATTACATATGAGTGAATTTTGGAATAATAAAATTGAACCAGGATATTATGACCTTGTATTGAAAAGTGGAAGATTTTCAGACAAAAGTCCACAAGCAGCTTGGCACAACAAAACTTTTACTAAAATTTCAAATCTTATCAATGAGGAAGAATACTTATTGGATTATGCATGTGGCCCAGGTACCCTTACAGGTCAATACTTAGATTTAAAAAAAAATCCAATATGTGTTGATATTTCTAAAAAACAAATCAATTATGCAACAAAGGTTTATAAGGGAAAAGCAATTTACATGACCGTTAATGAATTTAATTTTAATGATTACCATAATAAATTTGACACAATTACTTGTTTAGGACTGTTTGAATTTATATCAAATGAAGAAGGCATAGAGTTGTTAAATAATTTTTATAAAATATTAAAACCAAATGGCAATCTATATGTAACAACTCCAAATTTCAAAACAAGTATGAGATTACTAGAGTTTTTTTTAAATAGGCTTGGGTCATTAAATTACTCAAAAGAATATAAATCAAAATATACAAAAAAAACTTTTAATGAGTTAATTAAAAAGTCAACATTTAAAATTGAAAATATAGAAAAATACATGACGCCGATGATATTTATGAGCATTTTTGGGAATAGGATAGGTTCAATTTTGGATAATTTTTTTGAGAAATTTTTTAAAAATAATTACGGATACATTCTTTTTTTTGGATTAAAAAAATGAAAAAAGAGTTAAGTATTATATTACCAACACTTAATGAATATAAAAATCTAAAAATTTTAGTTCCTGAACTAGAAAAAATTTTAGTGGAAGAAAAATTTGATAATTACGAAATTATTATCGTAGACGACGGCTCTATAGATAATACTGTTAATTTAATTAATAGTCTTAATAAAACAAATCCAAATATTAAAATATTTTCTCGTAGTTCAGAACCTTCACTTCCTCTTTCAATTTGGGAGGGAATTGATAGAGCAATATTTCAAAATGTCATGTGGCTAGATGCTGATGGCTCTATGCATAACAGAGCTGTAAAAGAATTAATAATAAATTACTTTAATGATCAAAAAGTTGTTATCGGTTCAAGATTTGTTGAAGGTGGGGGATACAAAGGTGTTACAGAATTGAATAATAAATCATTCCTCAAAGCAGCTTTTAATGTTAGTAAGTCTGAAGACTCTGTCATGGGAATGATTGTATCTATTATGTTTAATAAGCTTTTAAATTTAATTTTAAAATCAGAAGTAAAAGATCTAACAAGTGGTTTTATAATTCTTAAAAAAAATTATTTATCAAAATCTTTATTTGAAGAGTCAAATTATGGAGAGTATTTTTTGAATATTGTGACATATTTAATGAAATCAAATATTCCAATTAAAGAAATTGGCTATATTTGCGAGACTAGAAAGTATGGAAAATCAAAAACAGCTTCAACAATTTTTCAATTAATATCAAGAGGAATTCCATATTTAACAACAGCATATAAATGCAGGGTAGAATTAAAACTATGAAAATATATGATTCAAATAATTTGCTTTTAGCACAAAAAGTAATTCCATTTTCTACAGATTCTAAAAAGCAATTTTTTACAGACGATCATTCAGATTTTCAAGTTGCATCTTTTTCTTTAGAAAAAGACAGTGAAATCGAACGTCATATACACAACAAACAAAATAGGATTATAGAAACTACTTCTGAAGCTCTAATTTTACTAAGTGGAAAAATAGAAGTTGCAATATATGACAATAATTTAAACTTTATAGATAAATTTTTAATATTGCCCGGAGAAATCATTGTTTTGTTTTCAGGAGGACATTCTTTAAAGGTTATTGAAGAGGCTAGATTTATTGAAATAAAGCAAGGACCTTTCGATGAAAAAAATGATAAAAAAAGATTTTAATGATTCAAGTATTTAAACCTTGGGTTACGTTTACCAACTCTTTTGATGTATTTAAGGCAGCATTAAAAAAAGAAATTTCTGGATCTAGTAATTATGTAAAAAAATTTGAAACTGAATTTTCTAAACAACACAACAATATGTATTCGGTTGCTGTTTCAAATGGATCAGTTGCATTAGATTTAGTGTTAAACAGTTTAGATTTAAATGAAGATGATGAGATAATAATGCCATCTTTAACCATTATTTCTTGCTTAGCTTCTATATCAAGAACACCTGCTAAGCCAATATTTTGTGATGTTGATTTTAATTCATGGAATATGACACTCGATAATGTAAAGGAAAAAATTACGAAAAATACAAAAGCAATTATTGCTGTTCACACATATGGATTGCCATGTGATATTGAAAAAATTGCAGAATTTTGTAATAAAAATAGCATTACTTTAATTGAAGATACAGCTGAAGCTCATGGAATTTTCGTTAATGATAAAGTTTGCGGCTCATTTGGTGATTTTGCTACATTTAGTTTCTATGCTAACAAGCACATCACAGCTGGAGAGGGGGGAATAATACTATCTCGGGACAAAGATTATTATTTAAAATTTTTGCAAATGAGAAATTTAGATTTTACAAAGATTAATCGTTTTAAAACAAATAATTTATATTGGAATTCTAGGCTAGGGGGCCTTCAAGCAGCTTTGGGCTATTCTCAAATAAAAAATAAAACCTATGAAAAAATTATCCTTAAAAAGAAAAAACAGGGATATTTTTATAATGAACTGTTAAGCAAATATAGCGACTATTTTTATTTACCTTTAAAACAGGTAAACGATGTTACTAATAATTATTGGGTATATGGCCTAGTATTAAAAAGTCCTGGCTTAAGGGATAAGTTACTCGAATTAATGATGAATGATAACATTGAAAGTAGACCTTTTTTTTGGCCACTTCATCAACAACCATCTTATGAAAACAAATATGAGGAAATATTTCACCTTCCAAATTCAGAATATTTAGGTAAAAACGGATTTTATATTCCTCTAGGATCTCACATGAGTAAAAAAAAGCAAAAGTATATTGTTAATAGGTTAATTTTTAATATTAAAAAATTATTAGAAAATGAGTAATATTAAATTTAAACCATACAAAGATATATATTTTTACATTTCTTTATTATTTACCGTATTTCTTTTTATTAATGTATCAATTTTTTCAATATACGCTTTTTTAATCATTATTTTGTTAAATCAGAATAGATTTGTACCGTATGGTGGAGTCTTTATATTTACAAGTATTACATTTTACATATTAAGGTTTTTAGCATCATTTTCAGATAAATTTAATGGATTGTGGAGAAGCTTATCTTTGAGAAGTTATGCCTCAGATGAAAGGTTTTGGGATTTACAATTAAATTTAATCTCTATGAAATGCATATTAGGAAATGTAGAAAACTATTACCTAAAGTTTTCAACAACCAGTTATAAATCATGTCCTTACTCAGCAAAGTACGGACCCTTATCAACAAAAATTCCCTACATTGGAGATATTTGGATTGGTACTTTAATTTTTTCTTTTATAGGATTAGCTTCATTAATCTTTATTTATTCTTTACTTATAAAAAAAGAAAGTGATAAAAAACTATTTTGTTCTATTCTTTTGTTAGTTTCTCCAATAAATTTCCTTGTGGAAAGAATGAATATTGATTTGTTCATATTTCTATTTTTACTTGTTGCAATTATAAATTACTCCAAATACCCCAGACTCTCTATTTTGCTAGTTTTATTTTTGTCTTTATATAAAATCCATCCTTTGGGAGTACTGATTGGTTTATTATTTTATTCCTATTTTTTTGATTATAAAAAAAATATTGATTTCATACTAAATTCAATATTTTCTTTCTTTACGATATATTTTTTGGATTCAATTTTCTTCACTAGCACTCTTATTGATACAGAGTGGAGACCTGCTGGGTTAAATATAACATTTGGAATATTATCGGATTCTATTATTCTCTCCAAATTCTTAGAAAACAGTGGAATAGCAAACTACTTATTTATTCTTTTAGCAATATTTATTTTTGTTATCTTGTTTGACTTCAGTTCGATATTAAATTTTTCTAAATTTACACCGCTGGAAAGATTGTACTATTTGTCTTTTGTATTTTTATTTTTTGTAAATATGCTTTACGCAAATTATGATTACAGAATTCCTCTTTTTTTTCCTTGTCTATTCTTGATTATCAAATACGGAAGTAGAAAAAGCTATTTTCTAGTTTTTTTTGCATTTGTAATGCCAATTGACTTAGAAATTAGTCTGTTAAATTTAGAAATGCACTTGTTAGAAAACATCTTATCTTTATTAGGAAGATTAAGTATATATTCTTTTTTAATTATTAATTTACAGTTAGTTAAAAAAATAATTTTTCAATTTTTCAATTTTGAAGATTTGAAAACAAAATTTACCAAAAGCGTTAAAAGTATTAAAAAATAAACAAATTTAAAAACACTTATTTGTTCAATTTTTTCGAGCATGTTAATGAAGTCTAAATTTTCTGTAGGTAGGCCAATATTTTGTAAAAATAATATTAACCCATTTCGTCCTAATAAGATTAAAAATATCTTAATTAAAATAGCTCCAATAAAACTTCTTGCCGCAACACTTATATAAGAATATGGATCAGTAAAGGAAGTTAGCAAACCTAAAGTGTAATTTGGGTTTGAATAACGAACATTTTCTATTCCAAACGAATTTGTTATGGGAAGTGTGCTTAGTTGTACACTTTGAGTAGATTCAAAAAATAAAACACTTAACATACCAAATAAACCTAAAATATATAAGGTATTTTTATAAAAATTATTTCCCAAATAATTTTTATTCAAGAAAATAATAAAGATTGACAAAGGAATCAAGCTGAACAAATATCTGTATCCATAGGACGACCCAGTTGTTCTCCAAATCAGAACAGTTGCAATAACTTGAAGATATGATATTAAAATCAAAAAATGCGTAAATCTATTCTTGTAAGTTAAAAAATTAAATATAGAGATAAAAAACCCTATACAAATAGAAATAGATATCCAAAGCAAACCAAATTCTTGTCCAAAGAAAATTATCAGTAAGTTTTTAATATTAGATATAAAAAACTCTAAGTTGAAATTAAAAAAACCACCAAGTTTATTAGTGTCATATACATATTGCGGATTAAAAGTTACAACACCATATACAAGATAAGAAAAACTACAAAATATAAATAAAGATAGAAGACTACCAATCCAAAAATACTTATTTTTGATTAATTGTAAAGAACTACCATTGTTGTTCAGTAATTTATATATAAGAAAAGGCAATAAAATTAAATAATAATTAGTCCACCTAGTAAGCAGACCAATCACAATAAATAATGGAATTAGAAATATATATATATTTTTTTTATTATTATTTTGCTCATAAAAAATTTTTGTTGTTAGAAATATAATCAACGAACTTGAAAATACTTCGTATGAGTGAGTCATACTGAACCTTTCAAAAGCGTAATAAGAAACACCAGAACCAAAAAACAATACAAAAAAAAGTAGTTTGTCTAAATTTTGGTTTACCATCAATAGAGATTTTAAAAGAAATTTATATCCAAGAAATAAGTAAAAAATACTACTAAATGAATACGTAATGATTTTATAATTAAAAATTCCACTACTATCCAACAATTTGTCAATATAATCACCTAAAAAATAAAAAGGAGCAGCTAATAAGCCACTTCCAACAAACCCTTTTGGAGCTATTTTTCCATTATATTTTATATGCTGATCTTCTTGAAGCTGATTTGAATAGTCTAAATCAAAATCTGTAGCAATAGTCTTCGCATGTATGTAATAATCATAGCCATCACCGCAACAGTCAATTGTATTAACAAATCTATAATCAACTTTTAAAAAGAGAAGAATGAAAAATAAGACTAGTAATACTAATTTTTTGCTGTCTAGATTATTCATATATTTAGATAAAACCTATCTTAATATAGGATACCGTTTAAAAATAGGAGATTAAATATCTAATAAAAAAATAATCTTTGAATTAAAATTATATTCATAGTGGAAACAAATAAAAAAAGTATTTCAATAATTTTACCAACAAAAAATCATGAAGAGGCAGTAGTAAACAATATTGATGGATTAAATAATTTTTTATCAAATAATTTTGAAAATTTTGAAATTTTAATTTTATCAAATGGAAGCATGAGTCAAAATGTTGACCTATTAAAAAAAGCAAAAATATTTGATGATTATGTTAAATTTTTTTTAGTTGAAAGTGTTGGTAAGGGTAATGCAGTAAAATTTGGTATAAATAAAGCTGCTTATGATAATTTAGTAATTTTTGATGCCGATTTTTCTTATGACTACAATTTAATTTTAAGCTTTTTTAAAGACAACAAACCAATAGGCCCTTTTTGTTATGCAAATAGAAATACAACTAAGGAAATATTAAAAAATACAAAAATTTCAAGATTAATTGCAGGTTTCATTTTTAATAAATTAATTAGATTCTATCTAAAAATAGATTCTAAAGACACTCAAGCTGGTTTTAAATTTATTAATAAAAAAATTTTTAACAATTCAAATAAATTCATATCAGAAAACTACATGTACGATGTTGAGTTATTTTTATTAGCAAGGGATAGGAAAATAAGTCCAATCTCAATAGAGGTAAAAGAAATAAATACTGTTTCAAGTTCAAACATAAATCTATTTAGTGATTCAATAGAAATGTTTTTTTCACTACAAAAAATTAAAAAGCACTATTTTTATCGTTGATTAATAATAAATACTCGTTTTTTCTGTTTTTGGATGAAACGTATTTGAAATGACTTTTTTTAAAGTAATTCTTTTCAGACTCTAAACCTGTACCTGGATGAAATGTAATTTCCGAATCCAACTTGCTTTTCTGAAGTATATTTAAATGTTGCTGTAAAGATTTTTTGTCATAGATTCCAGAATATAATAATCCTGCAAACCTTACTTTTGAATGATGAAGAATGTTTCTACACATCACTTTTAACACAATTGAAGCAAATAAATTCCTATAAAATGTTAATTTTAAAAAGTATTTTATATCTAATAAAATCAATTTTTCATTAGGTATTCTGATTGAATTTATCTCGTCTGAATAATTATTAATGAGGTATTTAAAAATCCATGGAATAAT
>MDTA01213945.1_pt1 | contig 50242 bp, 46 predicted proteins | sample 811151 | NCBI WGS metagenome assembly MDTA01 (sample SAMN05326648, study PRJNA326480) | marine metagenome | isolation source: seawater | place: Indian Ocean: South | collected 2010
CCGGATGGACCGGGACCGCACAACCCTTCGAAAAGGAGACTACTCATGACCAACCGTATTTCCCTCGCCGTTCTGCCCGCCGCCCTGTTCGCCCTGGGCCTGACCTTCGCTCAGGCGCCGGTCCAGGCCAACGAAACGGCGATGGTCACCGATGCCCCGGCCTCTGTCTCGACCGGCCAGGTCGAAGACACCCACCGCTGGGGTGACTAATCGTTCCTCCCTGCCCGGCCGGGCCCCTACCCCCGCCCGGCCCGCCGCGCCGGCGCTTCCCCCTTACCCCCGGGAGGCGTCGGCACGGTCTTTTTCGGATCAAACCATCAATCCCATTACTTCGATAATTTCGATATTATCATAAAGTTATATTCGTTATACGGCGACATAATTTTCGCCTAGAGTCCCTTTCGCCGGTTTGGTCCGGCGCAGCCGCCGACTGTATCCGGCGAATTGACGGGCTGTCCCTCCCCCGCATCCCCGATCCGGAAGCGGCAGCCCAAGGAGCCATTCACGTGTTTACCTTCCCCCGCACCGTCGTCGTCCCCGCCTTCGTCTTCGGTCTTGCGATCGCCACCGTTCAGGGCCAGGCCCTGGCGGCCAATCCGACCGACACCATGTCGGCCGAAGAGCTTGCCGACCATCAGTCGCAGCAGATCGTCCAACAGGAAGGCCAGATCGTTCAACCGCAGCCGGTCAACGAAACCCAGCTTGCCAGCGCCGCCCGGACCCTGTCGGCCGAGGAATTCGCCGATTACCAGGACAGCCTGAACGCGGTGACCATTGTCACTCAGACGCCCGCGGGCTCTGACGACTAACGGCCTCATCGCCGGCGGCGCGGCCCAGCACGCCGCGCCCGCGATCGACGATAAAACGTCAGCCGAAACGAAATCGGCGCCCCTTAGCAAAGGGCGCCGGTTTCTATTTGTGTTTCCGTGCTTCCCGGAAAAGGGAAGAAATCAGGATTTCTGTTCGCGGCGGTTCCGCAGCAAGGCCGCATAGCGGTAGATCGCATGCACGAACTTGCCGTAAGGCAGGGTCAGGAACAGGGCCAGCACTGTCCCGAGGTGGATCGCCAGCAGCGTCCCCATGTAACCCGTTTCCCGCCAGGCCAATAGTGCCAGGCCGGTCAGGCTGACCAGGAACAACAGCGCGAGGAAGCCCGTGTCCATGCCGCGCTGGGCGCCGACCTGGGTGTTCGGGTCGGCGACATGCTTCAGATAGATCAATCCCACCGGGCCGATCAGCAGGCCGATCCCGCCGACTGTGCCCAGCAACACCGGCAGCGAGGTGTAGTCATAGGGCGCTTCCCAGCCGAAAACGTAGTGATAGATCGTCGCGACCGAGGTCGCGGCGAAGCACAAAAGGAAGCCCCAGAAGGTCAATTGGTGGAACACCCGGCGGATCTGCGAGAAGCTCTCGTCCGGATAATTGCAGCCGTCCATCTTTCCGCCGACGCCGCCGCCGCCCATGTATTTCATGACCATGGCGTCGTGGGTAGCACCCGCGACGGAAAGCGGCGTTTCCGGCTTCCCGGGCGCGGTATCGCGGCGGAACCGCCAGAACCCGAACAGCAGCACCCCGACGGCGTACATGAACACCCCGCCGAACGACCATGCCATCACGTTGTGCGGAATGACGGCGTAGAAATTACCGGCATGTTCACCGTGCACGACCTCGGGCGGGTTGAACATATTGACCAGGACCAGCAACAGGCCGATGCCCAAGGCCAACAGGACCGAGACCAAGGTGCCGTTCTTCTGGAACAAACCGGAAAGACAGCTGGGCCAGGTATAGCGCCGGTAGGTATCGGCGCGCAGACGGGCGAAGGTCTGCGGGATGTTGACCGCGAATTCGTGCGGCGGCGCGTATTGGCAGGCGTAGTAGCAGCCGTTGCAGCCGTGGCAGAGGTTCGCCAGGTAATCGAGATCCTGATCGGTGAAGGTCTTCTGCCGCATCATCGCCGGGAATACGCCGCAGAACCCCTCGCAATACCGGCAGGCGTTGCAGATGGTCATCAGGCGGCGGGATTCGTCGTGCAGGTCCGGCATCTGGTCGCCCTGCAATTCGTAGTCGACAGCCGGTTGTGGATTAGTTTGAGACATGGCGCGCGGCTCCTTCTCCGGCGACGCGGCCGAACACGTTTCCGATGGCCATGCCGACACCGCCGGCATAGCCCTGACCCAGGATGTTGCCGGACATGACCTCGCCGGCGGCGAAGATGTTGGCGGCGGGCACGCTGCGCCCACCCGGGCCTTCGAACTGGACGCGGGCTTCCTTGTCCACCTTGACGCCCAGATAGGTGAAGGTGATGCCGGTTTTCAGCGGATAGCCGTAATAGGGCGGGGTATCGATGGTCTGCGCCCAGTTGGTCTTGGCGGGCTCGAGGCCCTCGGTCGACAGGCCGTCGAGCACGCCCGGCGTGAATTCCCGGTCCTTGTTGTCGCCCTTGCGGCAGGCCGCGTTGTAATCGGCGACGGTCTTTTCCAAGGCGTCGGGGTCCAGCTCCAATTGTTCGGCAAGCCCCCGGATGGTGTCGGATTTCAGCGGCGGATACATCGACGGCATGAACAGGTCGTTGACCTTGGCATCGACGATGCCATAGGCGATCTGGTCTTCCTGCTTGGCCAGCAAGCGGCCCCAGATGGCGTAGCGCTTGGGCCAGATGTCTTCGCCCTCGTCATAGAAACGTTGGGCCTGGCGGTTGACCATGATCGAATAGATCACGCAATCGACGCGGGTCGCGATGCCGCCGTCGCATTTCGGGCTGCGGGCGTCGATGGCGATGGCGTGGCACTGGTCGGCGTCGGCCGCCGTCTGCGCGCCGTTGTCCATCAGAACGCGCAGCATGCGGCCCTTGTTGTATCCGGTGCCGCGAATAAGGAAGCCCTCGGCCGCGTCGCCCCAGCCTTCCTTCAGCCATTCCGTATCGGCCTGGAAGCCGCCGGCGGCGATGACAATGGCGCGGGCCTCGACGGTATGTTCGGCGCCCTGATACTTGACCCGGGCGGCGGTGAACACGCCGTCCTCGATCTTCATATCGGTGACTTCGGCTTCGTAACGGCAATCGATGCCCAGCTCGTCCGCGACCGTGTAATAGGCGTTCAGCAACTGCTTGCCGCCGCCCTTGAAGAAGGCATTGGTGCGGTCGAGCCCGATGGTGCCGGACAACGGCGGCTGGAACTTCACGCCGTGCGCCTGCATCCAATCGGCGGAATCCTCGGACTTCTCGATCAGGAAGCGCGACAGTTCCTTGTCCGTGTTGCCCTGGGTCACGCGCAGAAGGTCGTCGTAATATTCATCGACCGGATAGGCCCCGGTGACGAAATCCGTCGCCGCCGGATGGGCGTATCGAATGTTGCGCACATGGCGCGTGTTGCCGCCGCGAAAATCCTTGGGCGCCGCTTCCAGCACCAGAACCTTCACGCCCCGCTCACGCGCGGTGATGGCGGCCGCCATGGCGGCCCCGCCGCCACCGACCACGATTACGTCTGTTTTTTCAGGTAGCCCCGTCATGGCCGCGTTTTTATGATTGTATACAATCGCCGTCAAGCAGAGTTGCGCAGACCGGGATTACGCCTCGATGCGGACATATACGCCGCCGCCGGTCACCACGAAGTCCACCCGGTCGTCGACCAGGGCCTTTCGGCATTCGTCAGGTGTGTTGATGATCGGCTCTTCATGGGCGTTGAAGGACGTGTTGATCAGGACCGGCAGGCCCGTCTTCGCCTTGAACGCGGTGAGGATATCGGCGTAGAGGGGATTGTCCTTGCGGCGGATGATCTGCGGCCGGGCCGTGCCGTCGACATGGACGACGGCGGGGATGCGGTCGCGCCATTCTTCCTTGACCGCCGTGGTGATGGTCATGAAACCGGCGGCATAGCGGTTGGCGTCGGTGATTTCGAACACCTCGGCGGCGTCTTCTTCCAACACATAAGGCGCGAACGGCATGAATTCCGTGCGCTGCAGCCGCGCGTTCAGCGAGGCGTTGATCGCCGCGTCCGCCGGATTGGCGAGGATCGAACGCGCACCCAGCGCCCGCGGCCCGAATTCCATCCGGCCCTGATAGATCGCCCCCGCCTTGCCGTCAGCGATCAGGCCCGCCGCGACCTCGACCGGGTCACCGTCCAGTTTGGTCACGCCGCCGCCCGAAACCATATCGGCATCGACGTCGCCGGAATAGTCGCGGCCCAGATAGACGGTGGACAGCCGCCGCCGATGGGTGAGCCAGGCCTCCAGCCCGTCCCGTTCCAGCATGTATTGCAGGGCGCCGCCGACGGTGATGCCTTCGTCGCCCATGCCGGGGAAGACGAAAATCTCGTCCGTGTCCGTTTCCTCGCAAAGCAGCCGGTTGAGCCGCACGTTGGCGAACACGCCCCCGGCCAGGCCGATGCGGCGGACGGGGTGGTTTTCCAAAATCTTGCGGACGGAGGCCAGGATCGTGTCTTCCAACACCTTCTGGATCGAGGCCGCCATGTCGGCGGGCTCCGCCCCCTTGGCCATGCGGGCGATGGCCTTGCGCATGGCGTCGTCGGAATCGAAATCGGACCAGACGACACCCTTGGCGTCGACGTTGAAATGCGCGCCCAAGGCCTCCGCCTGGGACGGCTCGCCGAACGCTGCCAGGCCCGTCAGCTTGCCTTCGTGACGGTTCATCCGGTAACCCAGGGCCTGGGTCGTGAAACCATAGGCGAGGCCCAGGCTGTCGACCCGCCTGGGCTGCAGGGTCATGTTCTCGCCGCCGAACAGGCATTCGAGCTTGCCGTCCTTCAGGATGCGGTGGGAGTAATGAACGTTGTCGCCGCAGCCGTCGGCGGTATAGAGCAACGCGTCGTCCCAATCCGTGTAGAACAGCGCCGAGAGCGCATGCGCCATATGGTGGTTGGAATAGGCGATCTGGACGCCTTCCTTGAACCCGAAATCGGCACGGAACATTTCCTCGCGGAACAGCATCGCGGGCTCGCTTTGGCCGCGCTGCTGCATCTGGGAGCACATGTCTTTCAGCTTTTCGTGGCCGATGATCTTGTGAAAGGCGTATTCCGCCTGTTTCAGCGTGCCGGCCTTGAAATAGCGCGCCGGGAAGGACGCGCGGGACAGCACCACGACGTCCACGTCCTTGCGCGTCAGATTGGCGATCGCCAATACCTCGTCCATCGCCGGCTCGGGAATGCCGCCGCCGTCGCCCTTCTTGCGGGTCAGACGTTCCAGCTGCACCGCCGCCAACAGGTTGTACCCGTCGAACAACGCCGCCGTGCCGTCGTGATAGCCGGTATGGAGGGAGAGGATGATCATGCGCGACTTCTACCCCAAAGGGCGGGCAAAGGGACAGGGTTTTTGGCGGAAAACCGGTCCGTTCCGGCCACAAAAAACGCCCCGGGCGGGGCGGTCTTTGACTTGGTGGATAGCGGGCGCGCCCGCAGGCACCTTGCGCTCGCGTTATCCTGCAATTCGCCGCGCCTAACAAAAAGCCCGCCAGACGGCGGGCTTTTGGATGGTGGGCGCGGCTGGGATTGAACCAGCGACCCCTACGATGTCAACGTAGTGCTCTCCCGCTGAGCTACGCGCCCTTTCTCATCCCTGCCCCGGCGGGAAATGCCTTGGGGCCAGTTCAAGAGAAAGGGGGTTTTAATGCCTTCCACCCCGCTTGGCAAGGCCCGGCGCGCGGGTTTATCGCCGGGGCGGGCGTTCGGGGCGCCGGGGCGCTGGCTTCCGGGGATTTCCGGGGACCGGGCGGGGCGCCATAACGCCAAGAAAGCGTTGCGCCCCCGCCACCGGGGAGGTAACAAAATACCAAGGGGCGCCGCGCGGGCGGCCGCCGGGATTCCGTTCGTGGAGACTGACCGGCCCATGGAAAATCATCAGGACCGCGACGGGTCCGCCGAGCCGTCGGCCGGAGAGGCCGAAACCGGCGCGCCGGAAGGGGGCCGCCCCGTCGATATCTTCCGCCCCGCGCAGCAGACCGCCCCCGTGGTTTTCGCCTCGCCCCATTCGGGCCGCGATTACACCCCGGCATTCATCGAACAATCGAGCCTGAGCGCGACGGCGCTGCGCCGGTCGGAAGACGCCTTCGTCGACCGCCTGTTCCGCCGCGCCCCGGAATTCGGCGCCCCCCTGATCCGCGCCAACTTCCCGCGCGCCTATGTGGACGCCAACCGCGAGGCCTACGAGTTGGACCCCCGCATGTTTCAAGGCCCCCTGCCCGATCACGTGGTCACCCGCTCGCCGCGCATCGCGGCGGGCCTGGGCACCATCGCCCGGGTCGTCGCCAACGGCGAGGAAATCTACCCGGGCCGCCTGACCTTCGCCGAGGCGCGGCAACGGATCGAGGCGACCCACCGCCCCTATCACCGCGCCCTCAAGGGCCTGATCGAGGAAACCTGCAATACCTTCGGCGGCTGTCTGCTGATCGATTGCCATTCCATGCCGTCGAACGTGCTGGGGCCCGGCGGCGGCGGGCGGAGCGCCAATCTGTTGGGCGATATCATCCTGGGCGATTGCCACGGCACGGCCGCCGCCCCGGCGATGACCGCCCTGGCGGAGCATCTGTTGAAGGAACTGGATTTCTCGGTCACCCGCAACCGGCCCTATGCCGGCGGCTATACCACCCGCCATTACGGACGGCCGCGCACGGGCGTGCATGTGTTGCAGATCGAAATCAACCGCGCCCTTTATCTGGACGAAGCGGCGATCGCGCCCAAGCCGGCGTTCGACGATATCGCGGCCCGCATGGACGCCTTCATGGCCCGGCTTTGCGCGGGGGTCCGAAGCCTGATCCTGCCGGAAGCCGCCGAATAGCCCGACCGCCGCAGGAACACCGCCGCAGGAACCGACATGACCGATGCCGCCCCCCTTGTGATCCGCGACGCGACCGATGCCGACATGGCGGCGATTCAAGCGATCTACGCCCATCACGTGAAGACCGGCGGCGGCAGCTTCGAATACGATCCGCCGGACGCCGCGGAAATGACCCGCCGCCGCGATGTCGTGATTGGCGGCGGATATCCCTACATCGTCGCCGAGGCCGAGGGCGAAATCCTGGGCTATGCCTATGCCGGGGCCTACCGTCCGCGCCGGGCCTATCGCTACACAGTGGAGAATTCCGTCTATGTGGCGGCCCGGGCGCACCGCCGTGGCGTCGGGCGGGCCTTGCTGGCGGAATTGATCCGCCGCTGCACCGAGGCCGGGTTCCGCCAAATGATCGCGGTGATCGGAGATTCCGATAACCAGGGCTCGATTGGGTTGCACCGCAAAATGGGTTTCCGCGAGGTCGGGACCGTCGAAAACGTCGGATTCAAGTTTGGCCGCTGGCTGGATTCCGTAACCATGCAGCTCGCACTGGGCGACGGCGGCGAAACCCTGCCCCCGGAATAAGCCCTGATTTAAAACGATTTTTTTGACCAATTGGACAAAAAAAAGGGCCGTGTCAAAAGACACGGCCCGAGTCGTTGGGAGGAAACATCCAAGTAAAGGCAGGTGCGGAAGACCGTCTGGGAGGATCCGTCTCCCGCATGCTGCGATGCAAAATATACGGGGCTTTTTTCGCAGGTGCAAACAAAAAAATCCCGATTACCGGCAAAAAAACGAACCGGGCAATTCTGACCGCCCGGCGCCCGCAGCCACATGAATACAACACATTGAAATTAAATGATTTTTCCCCGGTTTCATCTGGCACGCCCCTTGCGACTGTCTAAGCAGAACGGGAGAATAACCATGGCGTGGCAAACGCGTCTTTTCCTCTGCTGGCTGGTGGCCGGGCTCATGTTTTGGGCCCCGGAATCCCATGCGTCTCGGGGGCAAAAGACTGAAAACACTGATGAAATTTGCCTGAAGGCGGCCCGCGAGGTGGAACGGCGCGAGGGAATTCCCCGCGACCTGCTGTCCGCCATCGCGCTGACCGAGTCGGGCCGGCACGATGTGGAAAGCGGGGAAAATTTTGCCTGGCCCTGGACCGTGATGGCCGAAGGCAAGGGCCGCTACTTCGCGACCGAGGCCGAAGCCCGCGCCGAAGTGGAAATCCTGCTCAGCCAGGGCGTGCGCAACATCGACGTCGGCTGCATGCAGATCAACCTGCATTACCACTGGAACGCCTTCGAAACCCTGGACCACGCCTTCGATCCCCGGACCAACGCGGCCTATGCGGCGAAGTTCCTGAAGGCGAAGTACGCCGAAACGAAGAACTGGCTGACCGCGGCCGGGCATTATCATTCCCAGACCCCGGAAAACTTCCGCCCCTATCGGATCAAGGTGCTGAGCTTTTGGAACCGCCTGAAACGCGGCGACGGCACGGTCCGCACGGCAACCGGAAATCGCGGGGACAAGGACGAGCCCGGCGACAGTGACGGCGAAGAGCGGGAAACCCGCCTGGTCGCCGTCGATATGGGGCGGACGGAGCGGCTGAACGCCATTCTGCGCGAAAAACGCCGGGGCGAGCGCCAGGACATGCGGGCCTTTGGTAGCGGCGACCGCCGCAATTCGCAATTGGACGACTGGCGGTTCCGCAAACGCCGGGGCGTGCAGCTTGAGGCCGTGGTCGCCCAGCGCATCGCCGAGATGGAAGTCCGGCGCGAAGAGAAACTCCGCGAGTTGGACCGCGCGACCCGCGAATTCACCTTCGCCGAGAAACGCCGCGAACAGCTGACCCGTTGGCGCAATACCGGCAGCCTGGTCAGCAATACCCCGGACATCACCATCGAACGCTAGGCCGGATAAGGGTTCAGACCCAGATCACCTTGGACCAGAACAGCGCCCGATCCTGATCCGTGGCGTGCAGTTGCAGATACCGGATGATGTCCGACGCGCTGACCATCCCGGTCAGGCGCCCGTCCTTGACCACCGGCATGTGGCGGAACCCGCCCCGCGCCATCCGGGTCATCACGCCGTCGATATCGTCGGCGCTGCCGCAGGTCTGGACATCCTCGGTCATCACGGCGGAAACGGGGCTGTCCAGCGCGCCGGAGCCGTCGCCGCCGATGGCGCGGACGATATCGCGTTCCGAGAGGACGCCGGTAATCTTGCCGCCCGTCCCGCCCGTATTGCAGCCCCCGCCGTCGCAGACGACCAGCAAGCCGATGTCGTGACCGGCCAGCGCCGCCGCCGCCACGCCCAGGCTCGCCGCCGGGTCGACGGTCTTGACCTCGGCCAAGCTGCGCCCGCGCACCTTCGCTACGTTCATCAATGCCCTCCCCCGGCATAAAATACACTTAAATTATGTGTTAACCGATGGCCGGGCCGGAGGAAAGCGGAATGCGCAAAACAAACGCCCGGCCGAAGCCGGGCGTCGTCTTTAGGCGAACTTCGATGTGACGCGAAGCGGCGTTACGCCGGCTCCTGCGTGAAATCGTCGTCGGAGACGGGCTCCAACCATTCGGCGGCGTTGCCCTGATCGTCCGATTCGGACAGCGCCAGATGGCACATCATGCTGTCGGGGGCGGCGCCATGCCAATGGCGGGCGTCGGGCGGGATGATGACCGTATCGCCGGCGTTGATTTCCTCGACCGGGTGACCTTCCAGCTGATAACGGCCGGAGCCGGACAGCACATAGAGGATCTGGCCGACCGCATGGGTATGCCAGTTGGTGCGCCCGCCGGGCGTGAAGGTGACGCGCGACACGCGCAGGCGCGACGGATTTTCCGGCGCGAAGACGCTTTCGTGCAGGACCTGACCGACGAAGTTGTTGGCCGGTGCGATTTTGGTTTCACGATCGCCGGCACGGATGATTCTGGGTTCCATGGGGGGCCTCCCGGTTTGTGGTTGATGTTTTGTATACAATGGCATGTGCGCCCGCCCAGGAAAAGCCCGCCGTCCCGGAAAGTCACATCCAATTCAACGTCAGCGCCGCGACCACCAGATACCGCCCCGTCTTGGCCACGGCGACCAGGATCAGAAAGCTCCAGAACGGTTCGCGCAGGACACCGGCGGCAAGGGTCAGCGGATCGCCGACGAACGGCGCCCAGCTGAGCAGCAGGCTCCACCGGCCGTACCGGTGATACCATCCGGTGGCCCGGTCCAGTTGCTTGGGCGAGACCGGAAACCATTTGCGGTCGCTGAACCGTTCCACCCCCCGGCCGAGCAGCCAGTTCACGACCGCCCCCAGGGTATTGCCCAGGCTGGCCACCAGGATCAGCACCCAAAGATCGTGGTCATCGGTCAGGATCAGACCCGCGAGGCCGATTTCCGACTGCGCGGGCAGGATCGTCGCGGCCAGGAACGAGACCAGGAACAAGCCGCCGTAGGCGCCGGCCGCACTCACCAAATCGCCCCATCGGCATCGCGAAGACAGGTCATCGGGCGACTATCTCACGGACGGGCGACCGCGCAAAGCCTGGGCGCTTGCGGCCCCGCCCCGGCGCACCTATCTTGGGCGCGCCGGTGACGTTCCCGGCCAGGAAACTCGACACTCTCCCTTCAGAACAGGACCGACATGGCTGACGCAGCAAGCGATACCCTGGACAAGCGCCCGGCGGGCTTGACCGGCCGTCTCAAGACCTTCATCGAGGCCGAGGCGACACAACGCTTCGTGATCGCCGTGATCGTCCTGAACGCCATTGTCCTGGGGCTGGAAACCTCGCCAACGGCCAACGAAGCGGCCGGCGACCTGCTGATCCTGTTGGACCGGATCGCCGTAACGATCTTCGTCGTCGAAATCGCGATCAAGCTGATCGTCTATCGTCTGCGGTTCTTCACCAACGCCTGGAACGTCTTCGATTTCGTGATCGTGGCAATCTCGCTGACGCCGGTGACAGAGGGCCTGACGGTGCTGCGCGCGCTCCGCATCCTGCGTGCCCTGCGCCTGATCTCGGCCGTGCCCAAGATGCGGGTGGTTGTGCAGGCGTTGCTGGAAGCCGTGCCGGGCATGAGTTCGGTCATCGCCCTGCTGTGCCTCGTGTTCTATATCGCGGCGGTCATGGCGACGAAGCTGTTCGGCGGCGATTTCGAGCCCTGGTTCGGCAGTATCGGCAAATCGGCTTATACCCTGTTCCAGATCATGACCCTGGAATCCTGGTCCATGGGGATCGTCCGCCCGGTGATGGAGGTCCATCCCTATGCCTGGGCGTTCTTCGTGCCGTTCATTCTGATCGTCACCTTCGCGGTCCTGAACCTGTTCATCGCGATCATCGTCAATTGCATGCACGACGCAGCCGCCGAGGACGCGGAACAGCATCAGTTGGAACAGGATGAAATCGTCCGCCGCCTTGCCGAACAGGTCGACCGGATCGAGGCCCAGGTCACGAAGATGGCCGATCGCCTTCCCGGCGACGGGCCGGACACGGGCCGCGACGGCAAATAGCCGCCGCGCCCGCGCCTGCAGGCTTAGCCGTTGCGGTAGACGTAGCTGTACCCGTTGATCGCGGGCACGCCGCCGAGGTGGGCATACAGCACCTTGGACCCGGCCGGGAAATATCCCTTCTTCACCAGGTCGATCATGCCCTGCATGGATTTTCCTTCGTAGACCGGGTCGGTCATCATGCCTTCCATGCGGGCGGCCAGGCGGATCGCGTCGTTGGTTTCATCGGACGGCACGCCGTAGGCCGGATAGGCGTAATCGCCGATCAGCACCAGGTCGTCCTCGGTGATTTCGCGGCCCAGTTCGACCAGATCGGCGGTCTTGCGAGCGATGTCCATGACCTGGGCGCGGGTCTGATCCATGGTGCCGGAGGCATCGATGCCAATCACCTTGTTTGCGCGGCCGTCCTTGGCGAAGCCGACCAGCATCCCGGCATGGGTCGATCCGGTCACCGTGCAGACGACGACGTAATCGAACTTGAAGCCCATTTCCGCTTCCTGGGCGCGGACTTCCTCGGCGAAACCGACGAAGCCCAGGCCGCCGAACTTGTGGACCGAAGCCCCCGCCGGAATGGGATAGGGCTTGCCGCCCTTGGCCTTGACGTCTTCCAGGGCGCGTTCCCAGCTTTCGCGGATGCCGATGTCGAAGCCTTCGTCGACCAGTTCGATCTCGGCCCCCATGACGCGGCTCATCAGGATATTGCCGACGCGGTCGTAGACGGCGTCCTGGAACGGCACCCAGCTTTCCTGGACCAGACGGCACTTCATGCCCAGCTTGGCCGCCACGGCGGCGACTTGGCGGGTGTGGTTCGACTGCACGCCGCCGATGGTGACCAGGGTATCGGCGTTCTGGGCGATGGCGTCGGGGACGATGTATTCCAGCTTACGGACCTTGTTGCCGCCGAAAGCCAGGCCCGAATTGCAGTCCTCGCGCTTGGCGTACAACTCGACCCCGCCGCCCAGATGGTCGGACAGGCGGCTCAGCTTTTCGATGGGCGTGGGCCCGAAGGTCAAGGGATAGCGTTCGAATTTTTCCAGCATCAGAGCCTCCTTTTCGGCATGCGGCAGGCTGAAAACCTACGACAGGCCGAACGAAAGGTGCTCTCTAATTTACTGATAAAAATTCCAAACTTTCGTTATAATACCGGATATTGGTTTAATTTTTATCGGAAAATATAAAAATTATGGATGATTCTTTCACCGACGCCGAATTGGACCGGATCGACCGCCGCATCCTGCGCCTGCTGCAGGAAGACGGCCGGCTGAGCAACGCCGACCTGGCGAAAAAGGTCAACGTCAGCCCCGCGACCTGCCACCGCCGCACGCAGCGCCTGTTCGACACGGGATACATCAAATCCGTGCGGGCCGAGGTCGCGCCCGATCGGGTCGACCGCGGCACCCTGGTCATGGTCGGCGTCGTGCTGGACCGCTCGACGCCGGAAAGCTTCGACACCTTCGAGGTCGAGGCCGCGAAGCTGCCGTTCATCCTGGATTGTCATCTGGTCGCGGGCGACTTCGACTACTTCCTGAAAATCCGCGTGCGCGACATCGCCGATTTCAAACGCCTGCACGGCGACCAATTGATCGCCCTGCCCGGCGTGCGCCAGACCCGCACCTTCTTCGTCATGAAGGAAGTGATCGACAACGCGCCCTTGGATTTCTGAGCCCGGGATTTCCGGCCCAGGGATTTCCGACCGGTGGTCAGCCGGCCGGGATCAGATGATCCCCTTGGCCTTCAGGTCCGCCATTTCGTCTTCCGACAGGCCCAGCAACCCGCCGTAGACATCGGCGTTGGACGCCCCGATGCCCTGGCCGAGGGTGCGGACCTTGCCCGGCGTCTTCGACAGCTTGGGCACCACTCCCGGCACCACGACCTCGCCGACTTCCGGATCGGATACCTTCAACAACTGGTCGCGGGCCTTGAACTGCGGGTCCTGGAAGATATCGGCGATGGAATTGATCGGCCCGGCGGGCACGTCGGCGGCGATGCATTTTTCCATCACCGCGTCGCGGGTCATGGACATGCACCATTTGGTGACCTCCTCGATCACCGTGTCACGGTTCTTCAGGCGCGCCGCCTGATCGCCGTAGGCGTCCCACAGGTCCGGGCGTTCCATGGCCTCGGTCAGGCGCTGAAACATCTTGGACGTGGTGCAGGCAATGGAAATGAAGGTGCCGTCGCCGCAGGGGAAATGGCCGTGCGGCACGGCGTTCAATGTGCCGGTGCCTTCCGGTTCGCGGACCTTGCCGACGGCGGCATAGGCCGGGGCCAATTCGTCGAGCACCCGGAAAATGCTTTCGTAAAGGGCGCCGTCGATAACCTGGCCCTCGCCGGTCTGATCGCGGTAGCGCAACGCCGTGAGGATGCCGATGGCGCCGTACATGCCGGTCATGTAATCGCCCAGCGAGGTCGACCCCGGCGTCACGGGGATCGAGCCCGGCGTGCCCGAAAGGTACGTCAGGCCGCCGACCGCATGGCCGATGCGGGCGAAGCCCGGCCGGTCCTTGTAGGGACCGGTCTGGCCGTAGCCGGTGACCCGGAAGATGATCAGGCCCGGATTGATTTCGTGCAGGACCTCCGGCCCCAGGCCCCAGCGTTCCAGGGTGCCCGTGCGGAAGTTCTCGATCAGCACGTCGGCGTCCTTGACCAGGCGCTTGAGAAGCTCCTGGCCCTCGGCCTCGCGCAGGTTGAGGGTCACGGACTTCTTATTCCGCGCCTCGGACAGCCAGGCCAGGGTCGAATCCTCGCGGGCCGTCGGCGTGCCGTAGCGGCGCCAGGGGTCGCCACCGGGGTTGTCGCCCTTGGGCGGCTGTTCGACCTTGATCACGTCGGCGCCGAATTCACCCAGGATCGAGCCCGCATAAGGCCCGGCGATGAAGGTCGCGATGTCGATCACGCGGATGCCGCCGAGGGCGGTGGGGGTCGTGGTCTCGCTCATGCCTCAGGCCTCCTCGAAATCGGCGTCGGCCTGCATGGCGAGCCAGCCGTCCTGGTCCAGCGCCCAGAGATCGGCGGTCTTGCCGTCGTTCCCGGGCTTCCCGGCGAAGGTCATGGCCCGGCCGTCGGTGAAGCTGGGCCGCACGGCGCGGTAGGCGAAGCGGGTCATGCGTTTGCCCTGGGCCGCCATTTCCCGCGATCCCAAGCCCATCAGCAGGGTCGCGATGAGCGGCCCGTGGATGATCAGATCCGGATAGCCTTCGTGGTCGCGGCAGAATTCCCGGTCGTAATGGATCAGATGGCCGTTGAAGGTCAGCGCCGAATAACGGAACAACATGACCGCGTCGGGGTCGACCTTTTCGTCCCAGACAGCCTCTTCGGGCCCGGCCCTGGGGGCCGGGGCCGGTGCGTTCGGATCGGCGGGGTCGCGGTAGACGATATCGTGTTCCTCGACGATCACGTCCTTGCCATCGACCTGCACCCGATGTTCGACCAGCACGAAGACCAGCCGCCCGGACTTGCCTTCCTTGTAAGTCACGTCCTTGACGGTCGACAGACGCTTTGCCTCGTCCCCGACCTTGAGGTCGCCCGGGAACCAGATACGCCCGCCCGCCCACATGCGGCGCGGCAGCGGCACCGGCGGCAGGAACCCGCCCTTCTTGGCATGGCCGTCGACGGCAAGGGTGGAGCGCAGCGGCGTTTCCAGGAAATAGAGCCAATGGGCGGCCGGCGGCAGAACGTCGCCGGTCGCCGGTTCCGGCAGGTCGTGGTCCAGGGTGGCGTTCAATGCCCGCACCGGATAGGGCCCGATCAGGTCGGCCTTTTCCTGGGTCTCGCCGATCCAGGTCTTCAGGTGGTCCATGTCAATGGGGGCGTTGGGGTCGAAGTCTTCCATGAGGCGTGGTCTTTCTTGGTTGCTCGTGCGGCGCGCGGGTTCGAATCAGAACGAACGCGGCATCTCGAGCACGTGCTCGGCGATGTAGGAGAGGATCAGGTTCGTGGAAATCGGCGCCGTCTGGAACAGGCGCGTCTCGCGGAACTTGCGTTCCACATCGTATTCCCGGGCGAAGCCGAATCCGCCGTGGGTCTGCATGCAGGCCTCGGCGGCATGCCAGGTCGCTTCCGACGCCAGCATCTTGCACATGTTGGCCATGGCGCCCACGTCCTGGCCCGCGTCGAAGGTTTCCGCCGCCTTCTGAACCATCAGGGCCGCCGCCTCGGTCTCGGCGTAGCAGCGGGCGATGGGGAACTGGATGCCCTGGTTCTGGCCGATCGGGCGGTCGAACACGCGGCGTTCGACCGCGTAGTCCCGCGCCTTCTTGATGAACCAGCGGGCGTCGCCGATGGCTTCGGACGAAATCAAAATCCGCTCGGCGTTCATGCCGTCGAGGATGTAGTAGAAGCCGCGCCCTTCCTCGCCGATCAAGGCGTCGGCGGGGATGCGCAGGTCGTCGAAGAACAGCTCCGTCGTCGCATGGTTGACCATGGCTTCCAGCTTCTGGATGGTCAGGCCGTTGCCCTTGGCCTTCTGCATGTCGACCAGGAAAATCGACATGCCCTGGTGCGGCTTGGCGGCCTCTTCGCGCGGCGTCGTGCGGGCCAGCAGCAGCATCAGATCGGAATGTTCGGCGCGCGAGGTCCAGACCTTCTGGCCGTTGATCACCCATTCGTTGCCGTCCTTGCGCGCCGTCGTGCGGATGCGCGTGGTATCGGTGCCCGACGTCGGCTCGGTCACGCCAAACGCCTGCAGGCGCAGATTGCCCGAGGCGATTTCCGGCAGGTATTCCTTTTTCTTCTCTTCGTCGCCGTGGCGCAGCAGGGCCCCCATGATGTACATCTGCGCATGGCAGGCGCCGCCGCTGCAGCCCGATTTATGGATTTCCTCCATGATCGCGGTGGCTTCCGACAAGCCCAGGCCCGATCCGCCGTATTCCTCGGGGATCAGGCAGGCGAGGAAGCCCGCTTCGGTGAGGGCTTGAACGAATTCCGTGGGATAGGCGTCGTCGCGGTCCTTTTCCCGCCAGTATTCGCCGGGGAAATCGCGGCAGAGGGCAGCAACGGATTCCCGGATTTCCGGGTGCGTAAGAGAAGTATCGGTCATGGATGTTCCTGGGTCTGGGCTCTTGTGGTCGATAAAGTTTTAATGGTTTTAGCCCAACCTTGCGTCCGACGGAAAGGGCCGCAAGGAAACGGCGAGGATCGAGGGCCGGCAATCGGTGTCGAACGAACACAAAATCGCGGTGGTCATTCCCGCCTATCGGGTGACCAATCATGTCGCGGACGTGATCCGCGGCGTGCCGGCGTGGATCGAACGCATCTACGTGGTCGATGACGCCTGCCCCGACGAATCCGGCAAAATCGCCAAGGCCCTGGGCGACGACCGGGTGATGGTCCTGCACCGCCATCAGAACGGCGGCGTGGGGGCGGCGGTCAAGACCGGCTACCGCCAGGCCATGGCCGACGGCTACGACATCGTCGTCAAGATGGACGGCGACGACCAGATGGACCCGGCCTATCTGAAATCCCTGTTGAAGCCGATCCTGTCGGGCCATGCCGATTACACCAAAGGAAACCGTTTCCGCGATTTGAAGGCATTGCGCCAGATGCCGCGGGTGCGCCTGTTCGGCAACAGCGTCCTGACCTTCCTGGTCAAGGCGGCGTCGGGGTATTGGCAAATGATGGACCCGACCAACGGCTATACCGCGATCAACCGCGATGCCCTGGAACGATTGGAACTGGACCGGGTATCGGACGGCTATTTTTTCGAATCCGACATGCTGATCCGCCTGAACATCGCGGGGGCCGTGGTCGAGGATGTCGCCATTCCGGCCCGCTACGGCGACGAACAGTCGTCCCTGCACATCCCGTCGATCATGCCCGTGTTCATCTACCGGCTGATCCGCGGCATGGGAAAACGCATTCTGTTCAAATACTTCGTCTACGATTTCTCGCTGGGTTCGTTCTATCTGCTGGCGGGCACCTTGCTAACCGCCTTCGGTGCCGTGTTCGGCGGCTATAAATGGTGGCAGGCGGCGGAGGCCGGTGTCGCGGCGACCACGGGCACGGTGATGATCGCCGTGCTGTCCTTGCTGCTGGGCGTGCAATTCCTGGTTCAGGCGATCAATTTCGACATTCAAACGACGCCGAAGCGCCCGCGCGACGGCGATTGACGGCGAATGGCGGCGGTGCCGGCGACGAACCCTTTGCCTCCGACCCCGGAATCCCACTAAAAGGTGGGAATCAGGCCCGCATCCCCCATCTATTAGGGGCAGGGAAACCAGCGAACGGACCGGACATGACCGCAACGGCCCAGACTTCGGAAACCACGACCCCGCCCGCGAACGGCCGCCCGTTCCGCGTGATGTTCGTGCATGCGCCGGACCCCGTCTATTCCGACACCCAGACCTACGGCGCCATCTTCATGCCGGTCTGGGCCTATACCCTGGCCGCGCATATTCCGGACGACATGGGCGTGGAGGTTCTGCTCCACGACACCCGGGTCCAGGGCAAGACGAACATCGCCGAGGCTGATCTGTATCTGTTTTCCGGCATCAATCAGGACGCGGCCTTCATGAACAAGGTCCGCGCCGAATTGAAGGTCCGGTTCCCGGCGGCGCGTTCCATGGTCGGCGGGCCCGTCGCCTGGTCGTTCGATCAGGCCAGCATGCTGGAACAACTGAAAGATTTCGACCATGTCTTCGTCGGCGACGCCGAAGCCTCCATCGCCGGCTTGATCGCCGATGTGCGGGACGGCCAGCCCATGGACCATGTTCTGAAATCACCGGGCCGGTTCGAGATCGCCCAGTCCAAACCCATGCACCGGGGCCTGATGGACGCGACCATTTCGCGTTATTACGGCGCGGTGATCGAAGTCTCGCGCGGCTGTCCGTTCCTTTGCGAATTCTGCGACATCCGCATCATGGACGACAACAACCGGCCGCATAACAAATCGGCCGACCTGATCGTCGAGGAACTGGATCATCTCTGCGAGATGGGCGTCAGCCAGATTTTGTTCGCCTGCGACAATTTCATCGGCGAGCCGCGCTGGGCCGAGATGGTGATCGACAAGATCCTCGCCTGGAAGGAACGCACGGGCCATACGCCGTCGCTCTATACCTGGCTGACCATCAACCTGCACAACCACCCGGAATTGATGGCCAAGATGCGCCGCGCCGGGTTCGACATGCTGTTCATCGGCATCGAGAGCTTCTCCAAGAATTCGTTGCTGGAAACCGCCAAGGTACAGAATTCGGCGACGGAACTGACCGACGTGGTGCGGCAAATCCAGTCGCGCGGCTTCATCGTCGTCGGCGGCCTGATCTTCGGCTTCGACAGCGACGACGACGACTGCTTCGACATCACCTTGAAGGGGCTGACCGACGCGGCGCTGTTGTCCGGCGACCCCAGCTTGCTGACGGCCCTGCCCGGCACGCCGCTTTACCGCCGCATGAAGCTGTCCAAGCGCCTGCGCGACGTGCGGTTCGGGCTGGGCGGCTACAAATACCAGACCAACATCAAATACCTGCTGCCCCGGCGCCGGATGATCGACGGCTACAAGCATTTCGTCGATGTCTTCACCGACGGCGAATATCAGTACAACCGCCTGAAAGCCTTCTTCGACCTGCAGGCCGAAGGCCACCATGTGCCGATCGAGGGCCAGGGTTTCGGCAATACGGGCCTGTTCCTGAAGATGGTGTTCAAGAACTGGCGGGCGCTGCTGCAACTGACGCAGCGCCTGGCCCGGTTCTCCATGAAACCGTCGCGCGTCTATTACGCGCTGAAGGGCTTCGGCATGGCGTTTTCCCGCCGCAAACAGGTGCCCAATTGGTTCGGCTATTTCCAGTTCTGGCTGTTCGCCTGGACCAACGCGGCGCTCAAATACCTGAACCTGTCAGACGCGGATTTCGATATCGAAAGCGTGCCCGAAGATTTCGACATCACCGGCATCCTGCCGTCCGATTACGGCACGACCGCGGCCGAGCCGATCCCCCAGGGCAAGATCAAGGCGCAGCTCCGCGCGACCACGGCGCAGTTGGAAAGCGTGATCGAACAGAAAAAGGCCGCCGCCGCGGGATAGCACGAAGCTTTTCGGCGACCTTGGCCGCGCCTTGGCTGAATTGCGCGTTCCCGTGTAGAATGAATTGCGTTCTTGGGGACATATTCATCATGGCAAAGCTGCTGATCATTGACGACGACGAGGTCTCTGCCCGCTTTTTCGGGGAAATTCTGACATCAATGGGGCATCGGGTCGCCGCGCTGGGATCAGCCGTCGATGCCGCTGAGGTGGTCGGGGAAATCACGCCTGACCTGATTTTGATGGATCTGGAGATGCCGGAAGTTGACGGAACTGAAGCGACACGTCGTCTCAAACAGATCCCGGAATTCAATAGCATTCCCGTTGTGATCCTAACCGCACATTCCGAAGTCCAGGCGTTCGACGAAGTTCAGGCAGCCGGAGCGGACGGTTTTCTCAACAAACAATCAGACCGACCGACGATCGAGCGCACGATCGAATCCGCCCTCGCCGGGCGCCGCAGCGGATAGAACAAACGCAACAAGACGCGAGACCACCCTTCGCAATTCACCCCTCTTACTATTGCAACCCATGCCGGGTCTCCAACGGTCGGACGACACTGGCAAGGCTCTTTTTCCACATCCATTCCACCCGTGCCGGAGACCAGCCCGTGAAACCGATCGTCCTGTTCAAACGCAAAGCGCCGTATATCGAGGACGAATTGGCCGGCGATTTCGCGATGTTCGATTACGTTCCCGCCGACGGCGTGCCGGGTGCCGACGTTCTGGCCAAGGCCAAGGTGCTGGTGACCTCGGGCATCGAAGGGGCATCGGCCGAGGAAATGGACGCCATGCCCGACCTGGGCTTGATCTGCACCGTCGGCACGGGATACGAAGGCGTCGATGTCGCCGCCGCCAAGGCGCGCGGCATCCAGGTTACCCATGCCGCCAGCGTCAACGCCCCCGCCGTCGCCGACCACGTCTTCGCCCTGCTGCTGGGGGCGGTCCGGGCGATCCCGACCTATCATGCCTCGGCCTCGTCCGGGAACTGGCGCCACGGCATCGCCACCCGGCCCATGGTTGCGGGCAAGCGCATGGGCATCGTCGGCATGGGGTCCATCGGGTTGGAGGTCGCGCGCCGGGCCGTCGGCTTCGACATGGCCGTCGCCTATATGTCACGCCGCGAGAAAGATGACCTGCCCTGGCCGTTCCTGGCAGATATCAAGGAACTGGCCGAATGGGCGGACTATCTGGTGATTTCCGTGCCGGGCGGGGCCGCCACCCATCACATGATCAATCGCGACGTGCTCAAGGCGCTGGGCCCCGATGGCTATGTCATCAGCGTCGGGCGCGGCAGCGTCGTCAAGACGGACGACCTGATCGCCGCCATCCGGGCCGGTGAGATCGCCGGGGCCGGCATCGACGTTTATGAGAACGAGCCGGACATTCCCGAAGGTCTCCGCGACCTGCCCAACGTGGTGCTGACGCCGCATGTCGCGGGCACGGCCAACGAAACCCGCGTCATCGCGGCCAAGCTGATGCGCGGCAATATCGAGGCTTATCTGGCCGGTGAACGCCCCGCCAGCCTGGTTCCCGAGCTGGCCGCCGAGTTGGGCGACGGCTGATCCGCCGCCGCCCTTTTCCCGGCGGCCGGGAATGGCGTATGGTGCCGCCGCTTCGCATCACCCCTTCGACCCATTAGACGACAAGGCCCGCGCCGTTGGCTCCGCCGCTTCTTCATCTCCGCGATATTTCTCTGACCTTCGGCGGCACGCCCCTGCTGGAAGGCGCCGAGCTTGCCGTCATGCGGGGCGACCGGCTTTGCCTGGTCGGGCGCAACGGGTCGGGCAAATCGACCCTGTTGAAGATCGCCGCGGGCCAGATCGAAGCCGATTCCGGTGAACGGTTCGTTCAACCGGGGGCGACCATCCGCTACCTCTCGCAGGAACCGGATCTCAGCGGTCATGCCACCACCCTGGCCTATGCCGAGGACGGCCTGGCCCCAGGCGACGATCCTTACCGGGCGCAGTATCTGCTGGAAATCCTGGGCCTGACCGGCGAGGAAAATCCCAACAACCTGTCCGGCGGCGAGGCCCGGCGCGCCGCCCTGGCCCGGGCATTGGCGCCCAAGCCGGATATCCTGATGCTCGACGAGCCGACCAACCACCTGGACCTGCCCGCCATCGGCTGGCTGGAAAAGGAGTTGTCGGGGTTGCCCTCGGCCATCGTGATGATCAGCCACGACCGCCGGTTCCTGGAAACCCTGTCGAAGGCGACGGTCTGGCTCGACCGGGGCGAGATCAAACGCCTGGACAAGGGCTTCGGCGCGTTCGAGGAATGGCGCGACGATCTGTTGGAACAGGAAAGCGAGGCCAGGCACAAGCTGGACCGCAAGATCGCGCGGGAAACCCATTGGCTGATCCATGGTGTTTCCGCTCGGCGCAAGCGCAACCAACGGCGGCTGGGCAACCTCAACGAAATGCGCCAGCAGAAACGCGAACTACGGCAAGTCACCGGCGACGTGAAGATGACCGTGGCCCAGGCCGATACTCCCGGCAAGCTGGTCATCGACGCCGAGGACATCACCAAATCCTACGGCGACCGCACCCTGATCGACGGATTCTCGACCCGCATCCTGCGTGGCGACCGGGTCGGCATCGTCGGCCCCAACGGGGCGGGCAAGACGACCCTGCTGAACATCCTGACCGGCCTGGCCGAACCGGACACGGGCCGCGCCAAGGTCGGCGTCGCGGTCGAGATGGTGACCCTGGACCAGAAACGCGAAAGCCTGAACCCGCGTACCAGCCTTTCGGATGCCCTGACCGGCGGCAGCGGCGACACCGTTTCCGTCGCCGGACAGCCGCGCCACGTCATCGGCTACATGAAGGACTTTTTGTTCCTGCCCGAACAGGCGCCGACGCCGATCGGCGAACTGTCGGGCGGCGAGCGGGGCCGGTTGATGCTGGCCCGCGCCTTGGCCCGGCCGTCGAACCTGTTGGTCCTGGACGAGCCGACCAACGATCTGGACCTGGAAACCCTGGACCTGCTGCAGGAAATGTTGGCGGATTACGAAGGGGCGGTGCTGCTGGTCAGCCACGACCGCGATTTCATCGACCGGGTCGTGACTTCGGTCATCGCCTGGGAAGGGCCCGGGCAATGGCGGGAATATCCCGGCGGCTATTCCGACATGCTGGTCCAGCGCGGCGACGTCGCGGACCGCAAGGACGGCGGGAAGGAGAAACCCGGCGACAAGGCCGCTTCTACCGCCCCGGCGCCGACGCCCAAGGGAAAGCCGAAGAGCAAAAGCAAGCTCAGCTTCAACGAATCCCACGCCCTGAAGACCCTGCCGGGCCGCATGTCCAAGCTGGAAACCGAGATATCGGGGCTGAAGGATATCCTCGCCGACCCGGACCTGTTCGCCAAGAACGCGACCAAGTTCACCGACACGGCCGCCGCCCTCCAGAAAGCCGAGGACGCGCTCGCCACCCTGGAAGAGGAATGGCTGGAGCTTGAGATGAAGCGGGAGGAGATCGAGGGCGGCTGACGTCGCAGGCCCCCGATCCGTCGTCTCCCGGCGCCTATTGCACGGGCTGCATGCGGCCCGTGTGGCGGTCGATCTTGAACTTGCGGACGAGCGAGCCGTCCTTGGTGACGATGTCGGCCTCGATGGTATCGTCGTCCGTCGCCTTGACCGTCCCGACCTTCAGGTTGGGATTATTCGCCCAGGCGACCCGATGTTCCATCATATGTTCGACTTCATCGGCCGTCAGGTCACTGCGCAAAGGTTGGACCCCGCCCATCCCCATGCCGTGCCCGCAGCCCGACATCATGCCGGGGCCCATCATGCCCGCACCCATCATGCCGGGGCCCATCATAGGCATTCCGCCCTGATAGCCACCGCCCATCATGCCGTAACCCATCATTCCAGAGCCCATCATCCCGGGCCCCATCATGGGCATGGTGTTTTGGGAATCCTGGCTCATCATGCCCGCGCCGCGATGCGGCATGTCGTCGCGATCCCCCATCATGCCCGGGCCATGGGCCAACGCCGCACCGGCCGCCAAGCCGACCGCCCCAGCAAACGCCAAGGCCGTCGCAAAACCTGCTGTCTTTGTCATGATGCTTCCCTTTCGCGTTCTATTGAACCGATTAGGCCCGGGACTCTAACGCAAGGCGGGAAACCCTGTCCTTGACCTCGATCAAGCGCGACTGAATTACCCCCAGAGGGTGGCCTTGGGCGGATGGATCATGCCGTCGGTGAAATCGAGACCGTGATCCCGGTCTTCGCGCAGCAGCAAGGGGCCGTCGAGATCGACCACAGCCGCCCCCGGGGTCAACAGCGTCGCCGGCGCCATGCCCAGGGACGTCGCCACCATGCAGCCGACCATGACCTTGAAGCCCCGCGCCTGGGCCGCCTGGGCCAGGTCGAGGGCGGCGGTCAGGCCGCCGGTCTTGTCGAGCTTGATATTGACCATGTCGTAGAGACCGTCGAGCCGGTCCAGATCCGCCGCCGTATGGCAGCTTTCATCGGCGCAGAGCGGCACCGCGCAATCGAGGCCGCGCAGGATTTCATCGCCCTCGGCGGCGACTGGCTGTTCGATCATCTCGACGCCCAGATCCGCCAAATAGCCGCCCAGGTTTTCCAGCCTATGCAGGTCCCATCCTTCGTTGGGATCGACGACCAGCCGCGCGTTGGGCGCCGCCGCATGGACGGCATCCAGCCGCGCACGGACGTGCTCGCCGTCCAGCTTGATCTTCAACAAGGGTGCTGCCGCCAATTCCCCCGCCCGTTTGCCCATTTCCTCGGGCGTGCCGATGCCGATGGTTTCCGCCGTGATCGCCGGGGCCGGTTCGGACAGGCCCGCCAGTTCCCAGGCCCGCTTGCCGGCCTGTTTGCATTCCAAATCCCAAAGGGCGCAGTCGACGGCGTTGCGTGCCGCTCCCGGCGGCAAAAGGTCGATCAGACCCCGCCGGTCCAGCCCGCCCGCGATGGCGTCGGCGACTTCGGCGATCTGATGGATGACGCTGTCGACCGTCTCGCCATAGCGGGCATAGGGCACGCATTCGCCCCGCCCGGCGGGGCCGTCGGCTTCGGCGACCTCGGCGACGACGACGCGGGCCTCGGTCTTGACCCCGCGCGAGATCGCGAAGGGCCGGGCCAGCGGCCAGCCCTGATCGACGGCGGAAAGAATGCGCGCCGCCATGGGATCAGCCCTCCAAAAGGGCGTCGACGATGGGGCCGACGCCTGTGCGCACGGCGTCCACGGCGGGCAGGCCCAGGCGGGCGGACATCTCCGAAAGGTACGTCGCGGCCTCGGCATCGCCCATGGAACTGGTGTTGACCGAAACGCCGTAAACCTTGGCCCCCGGTTCGAACATGCGGGCCATGCGCTCGTTGGCCTCGATGCAGTCGGCCAGGTCCGGCACGGGCACGCCGGGCGTGCCGCGCATTTCCGTGCGCGCCGCATCGTGGCAAACGACCAGCGCCGTCGGCCGCGATCCGTGGATCAGACCCAAGGTCACCCCGGAATAAGAGGCATGGAACAGCGACCCCTGGCCCTCGACCACGTCCCAATGGTCCGGATCGTTCCCGGGTGTCAGCCATTCCGCCGCCCCCGCGATGAAATCGGCGACCACGGCATCGACCGACACGCCGTCGCCGGCGATGAAGATGCCGGTCTGACCGGTGGCGCGGAAATCGGCCTTCGCCCCCCGCGCCTTCAATTCCTTCTCGATGGCGAGGGAGGTGAACATCTTGCCGACGGAAACGTCCGTGCCGACGGTCAACAGGCGATGCCCCGCCCGGGCCTGACCGGAAGCGACGTCGAAATCGCGCGACGGATGACGCGCATCGGTCAAGGTCCGCCCATGGGCCTTGGCCGCCTCGGCGATGGCGGGCACGTCGCTCAGTTTCTTGTGCAGGCCCGCGGCCACGTCCATTCCGGCCTCGATCGCCTGGACGATGACGCCGGTCCAATGATCGGGGATCACGCCGCCCCGGTTGGCGACGCCGATCACCATGGTCTTGCAGCCGGCCTTGACCGCGTCCTCGATGGTCATGTCGGGAATGCCCAGGTCGGCCTTGCAGCCATCCAGGCGCAATTGCCCGACACACCAGTCGGGGCGCCAATGGACCACGCCGATGGCGACCTTCGCCGCCAATTGATCCGGCGCGTCGCCGACGAACATGAGATAGGGGGTGGCCAGAGCCATGGGGGATCTCCCTTCGGGTTCAACCAAACGGAAAGCCTAACACGGCCTTGGGTGGGAATGCAGGGTCAGCGCCCGGGCGAATAGTGGGCCAGGATGAATACGGCGACCGCCTGGGCCGCCAGGGCGACGGTGCGCCCCGCCTTTTTCATCCGTCCACGGATGGCGGCCTGACGGTCCGCGCGTTCGGCGGCGAGATGACCGGTCACCTCGACGGCGACATCGTATCCTTCGCGGTGGGCTTCCATGTACCGGCGCCGCCGGTCGGAATCGAAATCGGGGTGGAAGTGAAAGACCGTCATCGCCCGGCGCTTGCCGTCATAGGTGGAGAAGGCCAGGACCTCGTCGGTGCCGATCTCGTATTTTCGCACGACCAGGGGCGAGGCATCGAGCCCGCGCTTGGTCACCAGAACGCCGTCGCCGTAATCCTGTTGAAATTCATCAAACCAGTCCCCGGGGAGGAAGGCCGCAGCCCGCCGGGCACGCGCCGCTTCGGGGCCGTGGTCGTGCATCTCATCCGATGGCCGGGTATCGGAAATGCCGTTGTTTGACATGGCGGTCCATTCCTTTGGCAAGGGCGACGTCGGCACCGCCGACAAGGCCCGTTGAAAACCTGCCGATCCCAGGAAGTTCCTGCTGTCTGTCTTTTCGATTTTTCAATCTGTCGTAGGCCGGAGCCGTGCAGCCGCCCGCGGGCATCCGTGCCTGAGATCATTCATACGCCCCTGAACCCAGTCCGTTCAAAACGAAAATATTCCGCCTAAGCGCGGTCTGGTGGAAAACCCCTACCGGACAATGGGTTGGGCCGAATAGGCCCCCATGTTATTTTTTTAAGGTGGCCCGGCACCGCGGGGTCCTTTAGGTAAGAATCCGAAAAACCGCAGCGGCCTGATTGGGGAGGAACCATGCCGACACCGGAATCCACGGTCACGTTCCGCGACCTGATCGCGCCCCTGACGCCCGAAGAGTTCTTCGCCGATTATTACGGCAAGCGCGCGGTCCACATCCCGGGCGACCCAGCCAAAATTCAGAGACTGTTCGACTGGTCGTCCTTCAACCGGCTGATCAACATGACCACCTTGTGGAACGCCCGGACCATGAAGATGGCGATGGACGGCCGCAACCTGGCGCCCGCGGAGTTCTGCCGCATGGGCGGCCTGCGCGACGGCGGCCACGATTTCGTGCCCGACTGGCCCAAGGTCGGCGAGTTGCTGTCCGGCGGGGCGTCGGTGGTGCTGGACCTGATGGAAATGCTCGATCCCGGATCGGCCGCGATCGCCACGGCGCTGCAGATGGCGACGGCCTCGCGGGTCACCTGCAACGCCTATTACTCGCGCAACCAGCGCCCGGCCTTCAAAAGCCATTTCGACACCATGGAGGTCTTCGCCGTGCATGTGGAGGGCGAAAAGACCTGGCGGCTATACGACGGCCGGTTCGAGGAACCGGTAGAGGCCGAGGGCTACCGTTATTCCAGCTTCGGCGAAGATCACCACGAAGCGGCCAAGGGCGCTTTGTCGCAGGAAATCGTCATGACGCCGGGCGATATCCTGTACGTGCCGCGCGGCCAGTATCACGACGCCCTGGCGGCGTCGGAGGCCTGCCTGCATCTGTCCTACGGCACGGTGCGGCCGACGGGCCTGGATTTCCTGTCGACCCTTCGCGCCGCGGCCCTTCACGATCCGCTGTTCCGCGCCGAGATGCCGACCCTGGACGACCCGGCGGCCTACCGCGAACGGGTCCGCGATCTGGCCCGGCGCCTGGGCGAGATGTGCGACGACCCGGCGGTCGCGGGTGAATTGCTGGACGAACAGCGTCGCCGCCTGTTCGACATGATCCCGGGCTTCGACCTGCCGGCACCGGACTTCGCCGCCTTCTACCGGGTCCAGGCCAAGGGGGCGAAGCTGGCCCGGCGCGGCAAGGATTGGCAACTGACGACCCCGGCGGGCAAGGAAGCGCTGAGCCCCGCCGCCGCGTGCCTCGCCGAATGGGCGTTGCCGCGCGACGTGATCACCCGGGCCGAGGCCGAAGCGGCCCTGCCGGACCTGGACGAAGCCGACCTGCGGAGTGCGTTGTCGCAGCTTCGGACCTTGGGAATCCTGTTGCGCGCCTGAGGCGCATCGCGTACATCCGAAGCATCCGAAGCGGCCCTGGTTTTCATCCACCGGCCCCGCCCTCAGAAGATTTCAAGGACGTATTCATGGCTTATGTCATTCCTCAACCGCCCCAATCCGCCCTGCCGGTTGCCGGCACGGACGATTCCTTCCCCGTGCGCCGCGTCTATTGCGTCGGCCGCAATTACGCCGAACACGCCATCGAAATGGGCCACGACCCGAACCGCGAGCCGCCGTTCTTCTTTCAGAAATGCCCGGACAACCTGGCCGTCGGCGGCGGCGATTGGCCCTATCCGGTGGCGTCGAACGACGTGCATTGGGAACTTGAACTGGTCGTCGGCCTGAAGGAAGGCGGCACCGATATTCCCGCCGCCAAGGCGTTGGACCATGTCTACGGCTATGCCGTGGCGTTGGACATGACGCGCCGCGATCTGCAGGGTGCCGCCAAGAAGATGGGCCGCCCCTGGGACACCGGCAAGGCGTTCGAGCTTTCCGCCCCCTGCACGGCGATTCATCCGGCATCCGAGGTCGGCCATCCGTCGGAAGGCCGCATCTGGCTGGAATGCAACGGCGAGATCCGCCAGGACGGCGACCTGAACCAGATGATCTGGAAAATCCCGGAAATGATCGAATACCTGTCGGGCCTGTTCACCCTGGCGCCGGGCGACCTGATCCTGACCGGCACGCCGGCCGGCGTCGGCCCGGTGCAGCGGGGCGACACCCTGCACGGCGTGGTCGATGGCGTGGACGAGTTGACCATCAAGGTGGTCTAACTCATTAAAATATCGAATAAAAAGCGGTGGAACCTGGGGTTTCCGCCGCTTTTTTTGTGCCGAGAATCCGGCGCTCCTGCCCTTGATTTGCCCAATTCCGGCCCTGGGGCCGCCCCGCTTCCATGGTCTCCTTATTCCCGCTTGGACGGAAATAAAGGAGATCCCCGATGGAACCCTGGACAGCCTCCTGGACGGCCCTTGCGGTCGCCGTGCCGCTGACCGCGACGGCCCTTGCGGCGGAAGCCTTCTTGGATTTGCGGGATATGTTCTGGCTGTTTTGACGGCCGGGTCGTCGAGCAGCGGGCTATTTACCGGGTCGTTTTTCGGCGAGAATCTTGGCAGCCAACTTGAGCGCCTCGGCATTCGGCAAACCGGGTTTCATGCGGTCGTCGTAGAGCACCCGCAGCAGCCACCTGTCCGGATCGCTCAGTTCGAGCACCTTGTTCTTGTCGTTGAACAACGACCATTCCAGGTCGGACACGTCGTTCGGCAGCCCCATAAGCTGGGTGGTCTCCTCGACAATGCAGGTCGCCAAGAACTTCTTCGGATCGACCAGACGGTTGCCGTACTTCGTCTGAGTTGCGACCTCGGCGGCAAAGGCAGCGTAGGCGAAGGTAAAGGCCCCAGTTTTCTTGCTGTTGATGGCGCGACCGTGGCACATGCCCTCCCCCGACAACCGGGCGGTGTCGGCGGCCTTAAAAACGCCCTTCGTGTACTTCTCAACCATCGCCGGAAGCTCGGCCTTCGGCGCCCAAAACAGGACCATATTAAACGGCGTCCGGCGGTAGCTTTTCGGCAGCCGCCCGGCGGCGCGCAAGCCTTCGGAATAAGCCAGATTGATCGCCAACCCGGTCTCCAGACTGAGATCGCGCAGATGGTCGACGATCTGAGATTCGAACTCAGGCGGATACCCTTTACCCAGGATGGCGATCTTCAGCGGGCGGTCCCAGCGGATCAGCCGTGAGGCTTTCTGATCCTTGTACTCCCGCCCGAAGACCACCAAGTCGAACGCCTCGACAAGACCCTGGTTGCTCACATCCTGGGCTCGCGCGTTGGACGTCACTGCGCTTAAGAGGGGCAGAAGACAAGCAAGAACCAGGGCGAGGGCAGAAAATCGCATAAGCTATCCTAACAAGGAATGGCCTAGCGGACCATGTCGTCGATGTGAAAGCCTTGGAACATGGTGATGCCGCAGGCATGGCCCGTCTTGATCGCCATTTCGTCGTCGACGCGGGCGAGAACCAACACGGTGCCGCGCTGTTGCAGGCTATGAACCGTTTCCTTCAACGCGGGCAGGACCGTCTCCGCCCCCGGCCGCCAGAAAATCTTCGCCAACTTGGCGCCGAGACGCGGCAGGTCGAGCACGCCCAGGCTATCCGGGATGATCGCGTCGATGGCGATGGTGCCGCCGCGCTGGGTGATCAGTTCCGACGCCGTCTGGAACTGATCCCAGTTCTGCAGGACGTTCTCGGCGCGGAATTCCAGAACCAGGCTGCTCAGCGATTTCTCGCTTTTTTCCAGCAGGCTTTGGAACGAATGAGTGAACACGGTCTCGACGTTCAGGTTCAGCGACGCCTTGGCGCGGTCCGGATTGACCTCGTCGAAACATTCGATGAGCATCTGATCGAGCGTTCGGGTCAGGTGCTGGAACACGAGCCCGGCCCCCCGGAAATCGACGCCCGTCAGGATGTGCTGGCGGATCATTTCGACGGAGATGAAGTATTCCTTCATCACCGGCATGGGCGCCTTGCCCGGCGTGATCAATGCCGTGACCTGGGAGCGGATGAAGTTTTCCGTGAAGGTCTTCTTGCCCATCTTGCGCATGCCGTCGCGCACGACCTGAATATCGCTTTCACGCAGCGGCCGCGAATCGCCGGTGGCGACGCCGGCTTCCTTGGCGCGGTCGTCGAAGGTCTGCAGGAACTTGATGGCATTCTGGATGCGGCCCTGCAGCGGGATGATCCGCAGCATGCGCGACTGATCGATCTGTGAGAAATATTCGGAGAAATTCTGCTGGATGACCCGGATCAGGTCGACCTTGAGTTCGGACGTCCATTCCATCTGATTGTACTCGTTGAGCTTCATCAGAAGAGCGGTATCCGTATTGGTCAGCCGATAGACTTCGGCGCCGCGACGTTCGCGCGACCGTTCATAGGACTCGTCGGTCTTCTTGCGAAGCTCCTTGTCCTCTTCCTCGGACATCCCGAGGCTCGAAAAGCTGACGAGAATCAGATGGTTGGGTTCTTCCGCCCCACCCTTCCAATTCTTCAGGCGGGTCAGAAGCTTAAGATGGTCGCCACCGCCGCTGGAGGTCGTTTCAGCCATAAACTCTCCAAACAAGTCTCAATTCGAGATTAATCAGGTTAATACGATGTATTCCCTGCAAGAACAATGCCCCCCGGGGGTTTCTCGTAACAGACCGGTCATCGCCCTGAAATATGCAATAGGTCTAGGGCGGGAAAGCTACAGCATCATGCCTTCGACATGCAGGCCCTGGAAGGCGGTGATGCCGACCTCGCGCCCGACCTGAAGGCCCAATTCGGAATCGACGCGGCACAACACCACGATGCAGCCCGCCTCCTGGGCCTGGCGGATGTTGGCACGGTTGCGCGCCAGATCTTCCATGCCGGATTGGCGCCAGGCGATCTTTGCGATATTGGCATTGAAGCCGACCAGATTGATCACGCCGAGCGCCGCCGGGTCGATGGTATCGACGGCGATGTTCCCGCCGAGTGCGCGCACGGTCGCCTGTGCCGCCTGGTATTTGCGGAGATCGCGCATGATGTCGGCCATGCGCAATTCGACAATCACGTTGCTGAGCTTGGCGTCCCCGTTGGCTTCGATGAACTTCTGAAAGGCATTACCGGCGACCGATTCCAAGGTCAGGTTCAAGGCGCATTTGGCGCCCGACGGATTGAACAGCTTGTGCATGCCCAGCATCAGCCCGTCGAGCGTCAGGGTCAGCTGGGGAAACAGGGGGTCGGATTCGTGAATGGCGACATTGTTCAGGATGTCAGAGCCCAACAGGTCCAGGCGGACGTAATATTCGCGGGCGATGGGCACCGGCGGCTTGCCGCCGGAGATCAGAGTGATCGACTGGCCCTGCACGTAAGTTTCCGCGAAGGCCTTGTCGCCGGTCTTGGCATAGAGCGAACGCAAGGTCTGAACGTCCGACGCATTCAGGGGGCGGGTCCCGTCGGCGCCGGCGATCACCCCGGCTTCCTTGGCCCGCTCCTCGAAAGCTTCGAGGAAACGCAGGGCACCCGCCATCTGGGTCGTCATATCGATCGTCCGGACGATCTTGGTCTGATCAACCTCGGAGACCTTCTCCGGCGCCTCTTCCTGAACGACCTTGAGCAACTGCATCTTCAATTCCTGGGGCACCTCCATCCGGTTCATTTCCGTGAGATTGCAGACCAGGGCGATGTTGCTGGGCGACAGCTGATAGGCCTCGCCGCCGCGCACCCGCGCGATACGGGCGTGCAGTTCGGCGATTTCATCCATCAGGATGTCATCGTCCTCGGGCAGGCCGAGTTCGGAAATATCAACCAGCAGCAGGGTGTTCTGATCGCTTTTCTTCGATCCCATGCCCCGCAGTTTCTTTAGGAGGTCGACGGCGTCGCCCGCCATCGGTGAAGACCCGAATGCCATATCGTGCTTCCGCTCGTATCCTCTTCAGACGCCGGACCGGTGCGGCCTCAAGCGCCGCCTTTTCCGGCCGCACCGCCGGCCAAAAGCTTGTCCACGTGATATCCTTGAAACAGGGTGATGCCAAGGCTTTGGCCGATCTTGACCGCCTGTTCATCGTCGACATGCGCCAGCACCATGACCGTGCCGCCTTCCTGCATGGCACGTATGTCGTCCTTGGCCTGCATCAGGTCGTCGACCGCGTCGCCGTGCCACATGATCTTCGCCATCTTGACCTTGAGCCGGTGCAGGTTGACGACACCCAGCGTCTCGGTCTGCACGTTGTCGATGGCAACCGACCCGCCTTTGTTGGCGATCAGCTCACAGGCCGTCTGGAACTGGCTGAAATGCTGGAACATGTTGTCCTGACGGAATTCGACGATCACGCCCTTGAGCCCGGCGTCGCCGCCGTCACGCAGATAATGTTCGAAGGCGTTCGTGAAGACGGTCTCGACGTTCATGTTGAGTGAAGTTTTCGCCCGTTCCGGCGTGACCGCCCCGATGCAATACAGCAGCGCCTGATCGAAGGTCAGGGTCAGTTGGTTGAAGACGTTCCCCGTGCCACGGAAGTCGACGCCCCGCAGGACGTTCTGCTTCAACAGGTCGATGCCGACGTAATATTCCGTCATCGCGGGGACCGCCGGCTGGCCCGGCTTGATCATCGCGGCGGTTTGCGAGCGGATATAGCGTTTGCCGAACTCGCGCGGGCCCAGCTTGCGCAGGACGTCGCGGAGTTTCTGGATATCCTGCATGTTGAGCGGCCGCTCGCCCGTATCGGCGTCGGCGGTGGTTTCCTTGCGCCGGTCGCCATAGGCCTCGAGGAACCGCTTGGCCGTATCCAGACGCGTCGCCAAGTCGATCGGCCGGATCAGACGCGCCTGATCGATCTTGGAAAAATGTTCGGGCAGGTTGTGCTGGATCACCCGCATGAGGTCGACCTTCAGGTCCATCATGGTTTCCATGCGATTGAAATCGGCCAGCTTGATAAGGATCGCCGTGTCCAGGGCGGACAGCTTGTAGACGGCGCCGCCACGGGCATGGACGAACGTGAGGAAGGCTTCTTCCAACGCCTGCTGCACGCCCTCTTGTTCGCCGGGCATGCCGAGCGTCGTGAAAGAGATCAGCAACAGGTGATTGACGTCGGAATCAACCGCCGACCAATGGTTGAGCGCCTCCATCAGGCCATGGATGTCGCCGATTTCGCCGCCGGGCTCGCCGCCCGACCCGGCATTCAGGATATCCAACCTTCGCCTCCTCTTCCGCACCGGGTATGCCCCGGCATCGGAACCACCGCGGCCGTTGTCCGGCCACGGTCCCTTTGGGCGCAGTATAACCCCAAAGCAAAACCCTTCGCCAACAAGGCTTTAGTTATAATTTGGACGTTTTTCGCCTTAACCGGCGGAGCGATGCGGCAGTGGCAACGAAATCACCGCCTTGAGGCCGCCGCCCACCCGGTTTTCAAGGCGAATGTCCCCGCCGTGCGCCCGCACGACGGTCCGCGCGATCGCCAACCCCAGGCCGACGCCCCCGGTTTCCTGACTGCGTGAGGATTCCAGCCGGGTGAACGGCTCGAACACGGCATCGAATTGGTCTTCCGGAATGCCCGGGCCGTCGTCTTCCACCGAGATCAGGATTTCCGTCTCGCCAGCCTGAACGCCGATCCGCGCCTCGGCCCCATAGCGCGCGGCGTTTTCCGCCAGATTCCGAACCGCCCGCTTGATCGCCGTCGGCTGACACGTCAGGCGTATCGGCGCGCCGGCACCGTCGAAACGGGCCGCCATGCCCGCGTCCGTCAACTCATGCGCGACCTCGGCGCAGAGCTTGGCGACGTCTTCATCCCGCGCCGCCTCGCCGCCCTGGGCATCCCGGGCGAAGGCGAGGGTCGCTTCGGTGATGCGCTCCATCTCGTCCAGGGTCTTCAGGATCTTCTCGCGGTTTTCGGCGTCGTCCTTGATGAATTCGGCCCGCAAGCGCAGCGAGGTCAGCGGCGTGCGCAGGTCGTGGCTGATCGCCGCCAGCATCGCCGTCCGGTCGGCGACGAAGCGGTGCAGGCGTTCCTGCATGCGGTTGAAGGCATCGGTCGTACGGCGGATTTCACCGGGTCCCGTGGGCGTCAGGGGGGCCACGGCCTCACCTCGGCCCAATGCATCGGCCGCCGCGGCCAAATCATTCAACGGCCGGGTCAGGCGGCGCACGATCAGGATGCTGACCAGCGAGATCGCCAGAACCGTCACCAGCAACACGGTCATCGTCCGCCCACCCCACAGGCGCGCCGGTTTGGCCGCCAGTTCGCCGTTCAGCCAGCGCCCGTCGCCAAGCGGCACGGACAACACCAGTCCGGCAGGCAACATGCGGGGCGGCCGGTCGGCGCCGCCGGGGGCGCGGAACCCATCCGGCCCCGGAATCATATGGCCGGGCCCGTGATCGTCTCCCGAATGGTCGGCGCGGTGACGCTCATGATCGTCGTCGTCTTTTCCGTGATCGTCATCGTGGCGAGGGCGGTCGTGCCAGCCGCGATGCCAGCGGCGCAACAGGTCCGGCATGGGGAACGGGCCCCAATCCTCGCGGTCCACCACCCGGACCAGGACCGGGCCGGGGCGCGGCCCATCGAGCCGGTCCATCAACGTATCCGTGAACAGATTGTCGCGGGCGTCCGGCCCGTCGCCGGCGGCGGCGCCGGGCGCGACCCAGAACCGAAGACGGGTGCTGGTCGCCGCCGCCAACATGGATTGCGTCAGGGCCGGATCCTCGGGGCGCGGCAGCAGATCGAGCATCCGGACCAGCGAGGCGGTTCGCTGCATGACCAATTCGCGCCGCGCGTTGATGATCGCTTCATGCCGCTCCGAGGCGAAAAACGCGGCGCTGACGAGCTGCGCGATCAGCAGCGCCGCCAGCAGGGACAGGATCAGCTGACCGGCCAGGGAGCGCGGCCAGAGACGGCGAAACCAGGGCGCGGGGGTCAGAGCGTTCATCGTTCGACGATTTCGACAGGGGCGGCGAAGCTGTAGCCGCCGCCCCAATGGGTCTTGATGAATTCCGGATTTCGGGCGTCTTTTTCGACCTTCTTGCGCAGGCGCGAAACCTGATTGTCGATGGCCCGGTCGAACAGTTGCGCCGTGCGCCCGCGCGTCAGGTCGAGCAATTGATCCCGGTTCAATACCCGGCCCGGGTGGCGCAGGAAGACGCCGAGCAATAGACTTTCCCCGGTCGAAAGCGCGACCGCCTCGCCCTGCCCACCGCCGCCGGTCAGGGCCTGGGTCTGCGGATCGAACAGCCAATCGCCGAACCGGTAGCACTGGCCCGGCGGCTCACCCGCCGCCGGCGGCAGCGTTGCCGTCCGCCGCAGCACGGCCTTGATACGGGCCAGCAGTTCGCGCGGATTGAACGGTTTGGTGACGTAATCGTCAGCGCCCATTTCCAGGCCGACGATGCGGTCGGTCTCCTCGGCCATGGCGGTCAGCAGAATGACCGGCAGATCCGTCGTCGCCCGCAGATGGCGGCACAGCGACAGGCCGTCCTCGCCCGGCATCATGATATCGAGGACGACCAGATCGATGGCGCTGGTCTCCAGGGCCTGCCGGGCGGTGGCGGCGCGGTCGGCCGTGGTCACCCGGTAACCGTGCTCTTTCAGGTAACGCGCCATGGCGTCCCGAATGTCCGGATGGTCGTCGACGACCAGAATATGTTCGCTGTCGGTCATATCGTTTGCAGGAGTGTTACGGGCGCCTTTCGGCCGCTGTCATCGTCGACTATGCCGGATCGCCGGGCGCGGGCGGGCAAAAAAATGTAACCGATTGTATCACCGGCCGGGATCGGCACCTTTTGCGACAATCAAGCGGTTTTCCGCCATACTTCAGCGACGTTTGCCGGGTCATCTGGGGTCATCGCAACCACTGACCCAAGGACATACTCCCATGGCACATCCCCATCGCATGAAACTGCACACCAAGATCATCCTCGGCGCCCTGACCACGGCCGCCGTCGTCGGCGGCGGTGTCGCCTTCGCCGAAGCCGATTACCGCGGCCATCACGGCAAGCACGGCGGCGGCGAACGCATCGACCGCATGTTCGAGCGTTATGACGCCAACAACGACGGCAAGATCACCAAGGCCGAAATCGAAACCGCCCGCAAGGCATCGATCGCCAAATACGACGCCGACAAGGACGGCCAGCTGTCGCTCGAGGAATTCAATGGCCTGTTCAACGAAATCATGCGTCATCGCATGGTCCGCATGTTCCAGAAATTCGACCGCGACGGCGACGCCAAGGTCTCGGAAGCCGAAATCGCCCGCAAGGTCGACCGCATGATGACCTGGATGGACCGCGACGATAACGGCGAGATCGAACGCGACGAACTGCGCCGCCGCCACATGGACCGGGACGGCGACGGCCGCCGCCATCACGGCAAGGACCGCGACTAGTCTTTCTCCGGGCGGGCCGCCCCGGCCCCGGGGGTCTCCGGCCCGCTTTCCCCGCCCTTTCCCCAAACCGGGCGGGCAACGCCGCGACCTTCGGGTCGCGGCGTTTTCATTTGCAGCACCATCGACCGGCGGCGCCGGAAGACCGTCACACGATGGCCGGTTGATTTCCCGCCGGGCAGCGGGTTAAGTGGGCGAAACCAAGGAACAAACACGCCTGGGAGCGCGCCAATGAAATTCTTCGTCGATACGGCCGATACGGCCGAGATCAAACGCCTGAACGATACCGGACTGGTCGACGGGGTCACCACCAACCCGTCGCTGATCGCCAAATCGGGGCGCGACTTCATCGACGTCATCAAGGAAATCTGCGAGATCGTCGACGGCCCGGTTTCCGCCGAGGTCACGGCGACCGACGCCGACGGCATGATCGAGGAAGGCCGCAAGCTGGCCAAAGTCGCCGACAACGTCTGCGTCAAGGCGCCGCTGACCGAAGCCGGCCTGGTCGCCTGCAAGACGCTGTCGGGCGAAGGCACGCCGGTCAACGTGACGCTCTGTTTCTCACCGGCCCAGGCGCTGTTGGCGGCCAAGGCGGGGGCGGCCTTCATCTCGCCCTTCGTCGGGCGGCTCGACGACATCGGCCAGGACGGCATGAACCTGATCGGCGAGATCGCGGAAATCTATTCCAACTACGATTTCCAGACGGAAATCCTGGTCGCCTCCGTACGCTCGCCGCAGCATGTCGTCGACGCGGCGCGCATCGGGGCCCATGTCTGCACCTTGCCGCCGGGCGTGATCTGGCAGTTGTTCAAGCATCCGCTGACCGACAAGGGCCTGGAAGCGTTCCTCAAGGATTGGGAAAAGACGGGCCAGTCGATCCTCTGATCGCACCTCCCACCTGATAGACGCCATCTCTGAACCGAAAGGCCGGGACCGGCGCAACCGCCATGGGCGATTCCGGCAGGTGCGTGCCTATCGCTGGGCGACCCGGACCCGTTCCGGCGTCAGCAGGCTGTGATAAATCTCCGACCAGGCCAAACGGTCCTCGTCGTAATTCGAATAGGACACGATCTTGTCGACGGTCCGGCCGTCTTCCGAGAACGGCACGCGGCCGGAAACCTGGATGTGGTCCTTCCAGGCGCCGTAGTGCTTCAGCGTATGAAGGAAGACCAGGGGCCGTCCCTGGGCCAGGATCATCTGGTACTGGCGGACGCCGATGCGCGCCAATTCCGACGCCGTGATCTCGGCCACCCGTTTGCCGGTCATGTCGACGCCTTTGATCTCCGTATGGCCGGTGCCCCAGAAACGATAGGTGAAGACCGTCGGCTGATGCGCGACGTCGACCACGGCCGTGTAGGGAATGACCTCGTTGGCCAGATCATGGAGCTTGAAATCGGACCAGCGGGGAAACGGCCGATCGCCCTGCACCGCGCGGCAGTGGTCGAGAAAGCCCAGCGTACGCGCCGAATGAACCTCGTCCGGTTCGACAACGACGAAATTGTAATCCAAATCTGCCCAGATACCGTTCACGGCGCGCCCATCCAAAAATCGTGTTTTTACGACGATCTATGCGATTTTAGCCCGCCAATCTTGCAACGACCTGACCGATAGCGACAAGAGCGCGCGGGCAAGCCTTCCGCTCCTGCTTCTGGCCTGATAATTATGAAGAATTGGTGCTGGTGATTTTTTTTGAACAGCACAGAATAAGCGATTGATCACTGCCGATTGAGATCATCATCCATGGGCCGAACGCCCCAAAAAGAAACAACGAATTCCCGCCGCAACGCGCCCGACAGGACGGCGCGGTCCGCGCGTTTGTTTTCTCGCCGCACACTTCTCGGCCATGGCGCGGCTCTTGCCGCCGCCGGGGTCGGCACGGCGTTGACGCCGTTTTTCATGCGCCCGGCCCATGCCGCCGGCAATACGCTGAACGTCCTGACCTGGACCGGCTATATCCCCGACGGCTTCGTGAAGGCATTTCATAAGGCGACGGGCATCACCGCGACCATCACGACGGTCGGATCGAACGAGGAAATGCTGACCCAGGTCATGGCCACGCACGGCCGAGCCTGGGACGTGATCTCTCCGTCGGCCCATCGCAAAACCCAGTGGCAGGAACTCAACATGACCCAGGCCTGGGACATGGAGAAACTGCCCAATCTGGACAACGTCGAATCCCGGTTCCGCAAGATTTCCGAGAACTGGACCTGGGGCGACGGCCAACACCACCTGCCCCACGTCTGGGGGACCGAGGCGATATCCTGGCGCACGGATAAGTTCACCACAAGCTACGGCGAATTGTCCCTGGCCGACCTATGGCGGCCCGAGATGAAGGGCCTGATCCAGGGCCGCGCCCATTCGATGATGTCCGGGATCGGCCGCATGCTGGCGAATCAGGGCAAACTGGCGCCGCTGGAAGAATCCTACAACGACGAAAGCGCCATGCGCAGCACCTGGAGCGACATCATGCGCTTCGCCGTCGAACATAAATCCTGGTTGCGCGCCTTCTGGCACGATCACGAAAGCCAGAAGACCAATTTCACCCGCAACGGCGTGGTCATTGGCCAAACCTGGGACGGCCCGGCCATCGAATTGGCCAAGGCGGGCGAGCCGATCGCCTATCTGGCACCCAAGGAAGGGGCCTTTGCCTGGATGGACGGCCTGGCTATCACCGCCGCGTCGAAAAACGCCGACGAGGCACATGCCTTCGCCGACGCGCTCTACACCGTTCGCGCCGGGGCCGAACTGGCCAATACGACGGGGTACAATTCCGTGGTCGGCGGCGTGACGGAGAAATTGACCGACGCCTCGCGCGCGGCCTTCGAAGCGGCCTATCCGGAAGACGCCCTCGACAAGTTGTGGTGGTGGCCGGACGAACCGGTCTGGTACGCCCATCTGCGCAACGCCTATCGCGACCGCTTCCTGGCCGCCTAGGCCCGAATTTCCAATCTTCGAATTCCGCCCCACCGGTGCCGGCAGTAATAAGCCGGGGGCGCTCGCGCGGCCCCATCCCAGATAACAAAAAGCCGGGGACGCTCACGCGACCCCGGCTTTCCGGTTCGATACTTTCTTAGGATCAGAGCTCTTCGAGCGCTTCCCGAAGCACGCCGATCATGGCGTCGATGTCGGCTTCCGTGGCGACGAAGGCCGGCGCCACGACGCCGCAGTCGCCCGTGAACTTCACGTGCAGGCCCCGCCAGAACAGGTCTTTCTGGAACTGGGTGCCGAGCGCGCCCGGCCCGCCCTTGGGCTTCAGTTCGATGGCGCCGAGCATGCCGTAGCCGCGAATGTCGGCCAGACAGTCCATGCCTTCCAGCGAGAACAGCGCCTTCTGGAAATGATCGACCAGACCGGCCGCCTTTTCGAAGGTGTTTTCCTCGTCATAGATTTTCTGCACGGCGACACCGGCGGCGCAGGCCGCGGGGTGCGACGAATAGGTATAGCCGTGGAACAGCTCGATGGCGTTTTCCGGGGCGACGTCGATGATGGTTTCGTAAATCTCGTCCTTCACCGCGATGGCGCCCATCGGCTGGCAGCCGTTGGTGATCGCCTTGGCCAGGGTCATCAGGTCCGGCGTCACGCCGAAGGCCTGGGCGGCGAAGGGCGCGCCCGTGCGGCCGAAGCCGGTGATGACTTCATCGAAGACCAGCAGGATGCCGTGTTCGTCGCAAATCTCGCGCAGACGTTCCAGATACCCCTTGGGCGGCACCAGGCAGCCGGTCGAGCCGGCGATCGGTTCGACGAAGCAGGCGGCGATGGTCGATCCGCCGACGTTGGCGCAGATGCGGGCCAGATCGTCGGCCAGTTCGGCGCCCTTTTCGGGCTGTCCCTGAACAAAGGTTTCGGACCCGTCCCAGGTATGGCGCATGTGGACGATGCCGGGCATGACGCCGGAGAAGGTCTCGCGGTTCTTGACCATGCCGGAAAGCGACGTGCCGCCGATGTTGACGCCGTGATAGGCGCGTTCGCGGCTAACGAAGCGCGTGCGCTGGCCCTGGCCCTTGGCCCGGTGATAGGCCATGGCGATTTTCAGCGCCGTGTCGATGGCTTCGGAGCCGGAGTTGGCGAAGAAGATGTGGTTCATCGGCTCGGGCGTGATGCGGGCGACGCGCTGCGCCAGATCGAAGGCACCCGGGTGGCCCATCTGGAACGGCGGGGTGTAATCGTTTTCCAGAAGCTGGCTGTAGACCGCTTCGGCGATTTCCTTGCGGCCATGGCCGAGCGGGCAGCAGAACAGGCCCGACGAGCCGTCGAGGATCTTCCCGCCCTTGTGATCGTAGTAATGAATGCCTTCGCCTCGAACGACCAGGCGCGGGCTTTTCTTGAAATCGCGGTTGCCGGTGAACGGCATCCAGTTCTCTTCAAGGGAATTGGTGTTGTATTCCATGGTCGATCCTCCTCGAGGCGCCCGCCGGCGTCTTGACCGGTCCGGGGGCGAAAAACGGGCTGACGGTTCACGCATACGAAATGCGTCCGGGAACCGCCGGGCTTGTCACGAAACTGGACCCATCGTAATCTCGCCCGCTGGCACCACGTTAGAGCCAGTCAGGGCATTTCCCTGGACCACACTTCCCGGCGTTTCGACGCGGGGCCCGGCAGGGGGAATGTCCGGGCCTCACGGCGGCGGAAAGCCGGGCCCAAGGGGCGGACAACAAGAAGAACGAGCACCCATGCGCGACGGCATATTTCATTTGGACAAGCGTCCGAACATTTCGATCCAGGGTCAAATCCGCGAAATGCTGGTTTCGGCCATTCTCGGCCGGCAACTGCCGCCGGGCGACCCGTTGCCATCCTCGCGCAAACTGGCGAAAAGCCTGGGCGTATCGCGCAACACGGTGGTCCTGGCCTATCAGGGGCTGGTCGACGACGGCTATCTGGAATCCCGCGAACGATCGGGCTTCTACGTTTCCGACGACATTCTGGAAGGCCGCGCGGACGAACCGATGCCCGCCCCCATGGCGATCCCCGACGCCCGCGCCGCCGCCGGCCCGGCAAACGGCGAAGGCCCCGATTGGAACGCCATCTTCCGCGTCAGCCCGTCGCGCCAAAGCAACGTGGAAAAACCGACCAACTGGCTGACCTACCCCTATCCCTTCATCTACGGCCAGGTCGACCAATCGCTGTTTCCCATCGCACAATGGCGGGAATGCTCGCGCCAGGCGCTCGGCCGCAAGGGCATGGACGCCTGGACCGGCGACGCCCTGGCCGCCGACGACCCCATGCTGATCGAACAGATCCAGACGCGCCTGCTGCCGCGCCGCGGCATCCTGGCCCGCGAGGACGAAATCCTGGTCACCCTGGGGGCCCAGAACGCGCTTTATATCCTGGCGGCGTTGCTGGTCCAGCCGGAGACCCGGGTCGCCATCGAAGACCCGGGCTATCCCGACCTGCGCAATATCTTCGGGCTGAAGACCGACCATATTCAGCCGATCCCGGTCGACGCCCACGGCCTGCCTGTGGACCGGCGGCTGGACGATGCCGATATCGTCTTCGTCACGCCCAGCCATCAGGCCCCGACCACCGTGACCCTGCCACGGACGCGGCGCCAGGAACTGCTGGCCAAGGCGAACGACAAGGACTTCGTGATCATCGAAGACGATTACGAATGGGAAACCAACTACGTCTCCGAACCCACGCCGGCCCTGAAATCCATGGATACGGCCGGGCGGGTGATCTACGTCGGATCATTGTCGAAGACTCTGTTCCCGGGCCTGCGGCTGGGATATCTGGTCGGCCCGGCGCCGCTGATCCGCGAGGCGCGCGCCTTGCGCCGCCTGATGCTGCGCCATGCGCCCAACAACAACCAGCGTACAGCCGCCCTGTTTCTGGCGCTCGGCCATCACGACAGCCTGGTCCATAAGCTGCAGAAAGCCTATCGCGAGCGGTGGAAGATCATGGGCGAGGCCCTGGCCGAACACCTGCCCGGATGGTCGCAATCGCCGGCCTTCGGCGGGACGAGCTATTGGGTCACCGGCCCGGACGGCATGGACGCCGGAAAACTGGCCGACCGCGCGCTGGACGACGGGGTGATCATCGAGCCCGGCGCGGTCACCTTCGCCGGCCCCGACATCCCGAAAAACCACTTCCGCCTGGGCTTCTCCTCCATCGCCACGGAACGGATCGAGCCGGGCATCCGCCTGCTCGCCGACGTGATCAAGCGTGGTTTCTAGCCAATTCGGCAATAATTCTGCTAAATCAAAAAAATCGAGACGAATTTGCGCCGAATTGCGCATTCTGGCGCGTGAAATTGCCCGCATCTGGCCCTATCCCCTGGCCCAAGGAGAGCCTACGAAACGGGGCATGGAATGCGGTGATGTGCGCCGCGCCGGCGTGGGCTATCGTCTCTCCAGATCGATCTGGACTCGCCCGTTCGGGAGAACCCGGCGCCACCTGTCATCAGCATCCAAGCCCGGACTTATGGCCCGGGCTTAGGGTGGTATAACACTTCGGAACATGAAACCCGCCGGGGGCCGTCCATGACGCAGCCCCGGCCGCATACGGGAGGACCCCACGTATGACCAAAATGAACACGGAAGAAGCCTTCGTTAAGGTTCTTCAGATGCACGGCATCGAACATGCCTTCGGGATCATCGGCTCGGCCATGATGCCGATCTCGGATCTGTTCCCCAAGGCGGGGATCACCTTCTGGGACTGCGCCCACGAATGTAACGCCGGCATGATGGCCGACGGCTTCACCCGCTCGTCCGGCAAGATGTCGATGATGGTGGCGCAGAACGGCCCCGGTATCACCAACTTCGTGACCCCGGTGAAGACCGCTTATTGGAACCACACGCCGCTGCTGCTGGTCACGCCGCAGGCCGCCAACAAGACCATCGGCCAGGGCGGTTTCCAGGAAATCCCGCAGATGGCCCTGTTCGAAGACATGGTCTGCTATCAGGAAGAAGTCCGCGACCCGTCGCGTATCGCCGAGGTTCTGAACCGGGTGATCGAACAGGCCTGGCGCGGTTCCGCCCCGGCGCAGATCAACGTGCCGCGCGATTTCTGGACCCAGATCATCGACATCGAACTGCCCCAGGTCGTCAAGATCGAACGCCCGTCGGGCGGCAAGCAGGCCATCGCCGACGCCGCCAAGATGCTGTCGGAAGCCAAGTTCCCGGTGATCCTGAACGGCGCCGGCGTCGTCCTGTCGGGCGGAATCGAAGCCTCCAAGCAGCTGGCCGAGCGTCTCTCGGCCCCGGTCTGCTGCGGCTATCAGCACAACGACGCCTTCCCGGGCTCGCACCCGCTGTTCGCCGGACCGCTGGGCTACAACGGCTCCAAGGCGGGCATGGAACTGATCGCCAAGGCCGACGTCGTCCTGGCCCTGGGCACCCGCCTCAACCCGTTCTCGACCCTGCCGGGCTACGGCATCGATTACTGGCCGAAAGACGCCAAGATCATCCAGGTCGACATGAACGCCGACCGCATCGGCCTGACCAAGAAGGTCGACGTCGCCATCCAGGGCGACGCCAAGCTGGTCGCCGAACAGCTGCTGACCGGTCTTGCCCCCAACGCCGGCGACGCCGGCCGCAAAGACCGCGAAGACCTGATCGCCACGACCAAGTCGCGTTGGGCCCAGGAGCTGACCTCCATGGACCACGAAGACGACGATCCGGGCACCACCTGGAACGAACGTGCCCGCAACAAGCATCCGGAGCGCATGTCGCCCCGCATGGCCTGGCGCGCCATTCAGTCGTCCCTCCCGCGCGATGCGATCATCTCGTCCGACATCGGCAACAACTGCGCCATCGGCAACGCCTATCCGACCTTCGAGCAAGGCCGCAAATACCTGGCCCCGGGCCTGTTCGGTCCCTGCGGCTACGGCTTCCCGTCGATCCAGGGTGCCAAGATCGCCAACCCGGACGTTCCGGTCGTCGGCTTCGCCGGTGACGGCGCCTTCGGCATCTCGATGAACGAAATGGGTGCGGTCGGCCGCGACGAATGGCCGCCGATCACCATGATCATCTTCCGCAACTACCAGTGGGGTGCGGAAAAGCGCAACACGACCCTGTGGTACCAGGACAACTTCGTCGGCACGGAACTGGACCTGGACGTGACCTACGCCGGGATCGCCGACGCCTGCGGCCTCAAGGGCGTGCAGGTCACGACCATGCAGGAACTGACCGATGCCCTGGCCGTCGCGGTCAAGGAGCAGATGGAAGACAAGGTCACGACCTTCATCGAAGTGATCCTGAACCAGGAACTGGGCGAGCCCTTCCGCCGCGACGCCATGAAGGCGCCGGTCGAAGTCGCCGGCATCAGCGCCAGCGACATGCGCCCGCAGAAGGGTGCGGCCTAAGGCCCGCCTTCACTGACTTTCCGCCCCTGGGCATTTGCCCGGGGGCGGCCAAGGGATCAGGCTGACAAGCCTTTCCGGAAGAGCGCGGCAACGGCGTCCGCTCTTCCGGCTCCCCTCCGGGGCCTTGCCCCGATTTTTCGAATTTCCCGCGTTTCCCACCTTCCCGTTTCCTTCGTCCACGGAGTATGCTCCCGGCATGCTGAGCGACGCCCCCTTCGAAGTCCCCCAATACCTGCTTGATCTGGCCAAGGGCCTGGACCGCGTGCCGATGGCCGTGGCCGGGGCCGATAATATGGTGGTGATGGAAAGTGCGCGGCAGGCCGCCGACGCCGGTCTGATCGACCCGATCCTGGTCGGCGACCGGGACGAGATCGAAAGCCTGGCCGAGACCATGGGCTGGGCCGCATCGGAATTCCGCATCGTCGAAAGCGGCGAAGAAGACGAGGCCGCCGCGGCCCGCATGGCCGTGAAGCTGGCCCGTGACGGCGAGGTCGCCGCCCTGATGAAGGGCCATGTCCATACGGACGCCCTGATGGCCGCCGTGGTCGCCAAGGAGACGGGCCTGCGCGACGGGCGCCGCCTCAGTCATGTCTTTCACATGACCGTGCCGGGATCCGACCGGGTGCTGATGATCACCGACGGCGCGGTCAACGTGAACCCCAATCCCAATACCCTGATGGACATCGTCAAGAACGCGGTGGGCCTGGCCCATGCGTTGGGCAATCCCGAGCCCAAGGTGGCCATGCTGTCGGGCACGGAAAGCCCGATTCCGGCGATGCCGTCCAGCCTGGTCGCCAAGGAAATCGTCGAGCGCGCCCAAGCCGGCGAGGTCACGGGCGCCATCATCGACGGGCCCTTCGCCTTCGACAACGCGATCTCGCCCGAGGCCGCGAAGGTCAAAGGCATCGACAGCCCCGTCGCCGGGAACGCCGACATTCTGGTCGTGCCCAACATCGAAATGGGCAACGGCCTGTTCAAGATGCTGGTCTATTTCAAAAGCGGTCTGGCCGCGGGTGTGGTGCTGGGCGCCAAGGTGCCGATCGTCCTGACCTCGCGGGCCGACCCGCCGGAAGCCCGCTTCGCGGCGACCGCCATCGCCGCCATCGCCGCCGCCAAGGGTAAGGTCTAGACGCGCCCGACGGGCACGGTATCCCGGCCCGGTTCCGCGATCCTATTTCTTGAATTCGTCCAGTTTCTCGATCATCGCTTCGGGTGCGATGGCGCAACTGTGACGCGCGAAAACGCTCAGGTCCGCCCCCCGGATCAACAAGACACGTTCGATGAGCTTTTCGCCGATCCTGGCGTTCAGCTTGTCCGCCAGTTTGGCGCCCATACGCGCCAATTCCGATTTGGAAAAGGACGCCCCGGCGGCGAGGGCGTCGGAAAACGCCACGTTCAATTCGTGATAGATCACCGGCGCCTCGGCGCAGACATCGCGAAGCGCGTCCCGATCGACGAGCACCGCCGCCGGCAGAACCAGAGAATTCGAGACCTGCCGTTCACCGAAGGCACGCGGGATGGACAGATGCTTGAACAGAACGACCGGCGGCAATTCTTCGGGCTTGTCCTCTGCTTTATAGGGCGCGCGCGGCAGGGGCGCCGGCTTGGCCGCCGGTGCGGTGGCGGGCGACTGCAGGGCGGGCGGCAGAGAGGCCGGTTTCGACGGCCCCCCATCGGGAACCAGTCCTTCCACGGAGAAGAACAGACCGATCGCCAGGATCAACATGGCGCCCGTCGCCGCCGCCAAAAGGCGCGGGTTCTTGAAGAACAGATAGGTCAGGCGCTGCATCTTGCGCCCAACCTCGTTGCCCCGCCGATCGGCCTGCGCCCGGTTCTTCTTCGCGAGATAGGCCTGTGCCTTGGCGATCCGCTGGTTCTTGATCGCACGCAAAAGATTGATGACCGATTGCGTCGGCATCGTCCCTTGCGCGTCGGCGAACAGGCTGTCGATCTCGGTCAGCAACTGCGCCGTCGCCAGTTCGTCGTCCTTACGGGTATAGAGTTGGCCGATCACGGCAAGCAGGCAGCCACGCAGGGCATCGGCGTTGGGCGCCTGTGTCACGGCGACGATCAGACCCTGTTCCGGGTCCTCGAACACCGTCTCCCAATCGGTCACGCCATCGGGCGTTTGCGGAAATGCGGGTTTGGCCATGGCCTATACTTGGGGCCGACCGCACCTAAATTCAGTGTTTTCGATCACACTGCATGAAAAAAGATGCGAATTTTTAGGTAAATTTGATGCTTTCGGGCCGCAATCCGCAATTTACCGAAGCGGCGTAACGGTCGACGTCGGCGGCACGTCCTGCGGCTCGCCGAGGATCTTCGCCACGTCCTGTTTCATCAGAATACGCGACCAAGTGCGGATTTGATAAATTCCCTCGACCGGCGTCACCCATTCCGCCGGATCGTCGGCCGGCGGCAAGGTCAAAACGAAAGCCCGGCGCCCGCCACGGGCGGCAACCGGCGTCAGGGTCCAATCCTCGCTCTCGCCACGCGTGGTCCCCTTCTCGCCACGCAGGCAGGCCGCCAACAGGCCGTTTTCCGTATCCTCGTGCAGATCCAGCCAGGCAAAGGCGTGCTTCGCGGCGTAGCGGGTCAATTCGGGATTATCCTTCATCTCCTGGCGCAGAAGGGCGAATGCCGCGTCGAACCAGGTCAATTGTTCCTTCGCCGTTTCGTCGCGGCAACGCCGTAATTGGCGGATCTGGCGTTCGCGGGCAACGAGGTACCAAAAGGCCGCTTTCAGATAATTGCCGGTTTCCGGCATCCGCCGGGCCGAAGCATAAATCCAGAGCGGGGGAAAGGTTTCGGCACGGCCTTCGAACCAGCGCCGGTATTCACCCAGCATCTTGGTCGGCACGGCGGCGATCCATTGCTCGCCGATGGCCCATTTGCCGCTTTCCCGCGCTTTGTCGATCTGAAAGGTATAAACGTCGAGCAGATCGGACGTCCGAAAATGCACCGCGGGCAGGCTCGCCGCAATACCGCTGCGTGCCGTCCCGTCCTGGCGCGCACAGCCGCCGCCTGCCAGAACGGCGGCGGCAAGGACGAACGGCAATAGGCGGCGTGCAATCATGGCGAAAGCCTAAAGCCTTTCATCGATTAAGGAAATCCTTCCCGACGACGGCGTCCCCCCGCCGATGATCTGCATCAATGCGGATGCATGGGCCGTCGCCCTATCTTCCTCGACCAATGGCAATTCCGTTCCACGACCAGGGGAGGACATTATGGACGGTGACGAACGGCCTTCATCACAAACCTCGGCCTACGACGATCCCGGCTGCGCCTATTGCCCGACGACGGTTCAGGCCTGCCGCCAGGGCGAAAGCGACACGCGGGGCCCCGGCTTCTGCCCATCCAAGGTCTGCCCCGACACGATCCGCGACGCCGTCGGCCATTATCAGGACCCGACGATTTTGAAGGTCGCCCAGGTCTCCGCCCGGATCGAGGCCGAAGGCTATTGCCAATGGACGCGGGTCGAGGAAATCGTCCAGTTCGCCCGCCAGATGGGTTTCACCAAGATCGGCATCGCCAGCTGCATCAGCTTCCTGGAGCAGGCCAAGACGCTGAGCGCCGTCCTGGAAAGCCACGGCTTCGAGGTCGCCTCCACCGCCTGCAAGCACGGCAGCGTGGCGAAGGAAGAGATCGGCCTGCGCGACGACGAAAAAATCCGCCCGGGCCAGCACGAAAGCATGTGCAATCCGGTTTCGCAGGCCCAGGTCCTGAACGCCGCGGGCTGCGAATTCAATATCGTGCTGGGCCTCTGCGTCGGCCACGACAGCTTGTTCTTCAAGTATTCCGACGGCCTGGCGACGACCCTCGTCGCCAAGGACCGGGTGCTGGCGCATAACCCGATCGGCGCGCTGAACCTGGCGGACAGCTACTATTCCCGCATCTGGGGCCCCGACCGCCCGGACAAGACGCCGAACAAGCCGAAGCGGAAAGTAAAATAATAGGCAGTGGAGTTGCCGCAAATCCCGAGCGGACCGAATGGACCGCGACGACGCATTTGCGCCACCAGAACAAGCCTACTCCGCCGCCCCTTCCGTCAGCAGGGTTTCGCCCGGTTTGACGCGGGTGAACTTGACCGGCTCGGTCGTGATGTCGATGGCGCCGTCGGTCAGCTTCACGCGGGTGAAGCGGGAATTTTCCACGTCGCGGACATCCGGGAAATCGGCGCGGTAATGGGCACCCCGGGAATCGTCGCGCGCCGTGGCGGCGGCGGTGATCGCCTTCGACACCAAAATCAGGTTCTTCAGGTTCAACCAGTCGTGCCAGGTCAGGTTATAGGCCAGGTCCGTGCCCGTGACCCCGGCCTTGTCCAGATCGGCGTCCAGTTCTTCCAGGCCGGCCTCGGCCCGTTTCAGGCTGTCCAGGTCGCGGATGATCCCGGCGTCTTCCCACATCAGGTCGTAAAGCCGCACACGGACGTCGTCGATGGTCGTCCCGCCGCCGCCGACGGGCTGGCAGAGCGGGCGGCCGGCGCGGGCGATGGCGGCCTCGATCTCGGCGCCGTCCGGTTCGGCGTACTGGCCGTGTTCGGGCGTCCATTTGGCGATGGTGTCGCCGGCGATGCCGCCGAACACGGTCGAATTGGCCACACCGTTGCCGCCCAGACGGTTGGCGCCATGGACGCCGCCGGTGTCCTCGCCCGCCGCGAACAGACCTTCGATGGCGGTGGAGCAATCGGCCTCGAACTCGGCGCCGCCCATCATGTAATGGGCGGTCGGCACGACCTCGACCAGGCCTTCGGCCAGATCGAAGCCACAATCGGCGCAACGTTCGACCATGCCCTTGAAGTTCTTGCGGACCTGCGGCGTGTCCAGATGCTTCATGGTGATGTAGAGGCCGCCGTTGGCCGCCGTGTTGCCTGCCCGCATTTCCGTGAACATGGCGCGCGAGACGATGTCGCGCGTCGCGCGCTCGTTCCGTTCGTCATACTTATGCATGAAGCGTTCTTCGTCGCCGCCCAGCAGGTAGCCGCCGAAGCCGCGCAGACCTTCCTCGATGATCGTGCCGGTCATGCGGGTGTCCGATCCGGCGATCAGGCCGGTCGGGTGGAACTGCACCATTTCCATGTCGCGCAAGGCGAGGCCCGCGCGCATGGCCATGGCCATGCCGTCGCAGGATTTATCGCCCGACGGCGTGTGGTACTTGTACATGGTCGGCCCGCCGCCGGTCGCCAGCAGCACGGCCTTGGCCTGGACGAAACGGAAGTGGCCCGTCCGCATGTCGATGAACAGCACGCCGGAAATGCGCGAGCCGTCCTTGGACTTCACCAGTTCGATGGCTCGGTGGTCTTCCAGCTTGTCGACGTCGCGGGCCCAGGTCTGTTCCATCAGGCGGTTGATGATTTCGATCCCGGTCAAATCACCCTTGTGGACCGTGCGGTCGAAGGTCTGCCCGGCGAAGGCTTTCTGGTGGACCGTGCCGTCCGGGTTGCGGTCGAAATAGCAGCCCAGCTCGTTCTCAAGCTCGCGGATGCGGACCTGCGCCTCGGTCACCAGGGTCCAGGCGAG
>MDTA01005341.1_pt1 | contig 50230 bp, 33 predicted proteins | sample 811151 | NCBI WGS metagenome assembly MDTA01 (sample SAMN05326648, study PRJNA326480) | marine metagenome | isolation source: seawater | place: Indian Ocean: South | collected 2010
GTATTAATGCTACTTGCTACTTGGGCTCAAGGTGCATATGCTAGTAGCGGATTTGAGCCAATGAATGGTTCAGATGAGGATGGAGACGGTTTACTAGATAGTGATGAAATTGCTAATGGTACCGATCCTTCAGATCCGGATTCAGATGATGATGGATTAAATGACGGTGATGAAGTAAACATACATGGTACAGATCCAAATAATAATGATACTGACGGAGATCAAATTCCCGATAATTTTGAGATAAATCAACTGGGAACCAATGCTACAAATCCTGATACTGATGGTGACGGATTACTCGATTGGCAAGAGTTACACCCAAACAATGGTACAAACCCACTTAATTCTGATTCAGATGGCGATGGATTAAATGACGGTGATGAAGTAATTACACACCTCTCAGATCCAAAAAACACCGATACTGATGGCGATAATTTAGAAGATGGAGAAGAAGTATTTGTTACATTTACAAATGCTACAAACCCTGATACAGATGGTGATGGTCTTCCAGACGGTGCAGAAGTTGCTCAATATCTTACAGACCCTAATTTATTAGATACAGATGGTGATGGATTAAGTGACGGCGATGAAATTACTACCTACTTTACCGATGCTTTAAACCCTGATACAGATGATGATGGATATACAGATGGTGAAGAAGTAGTAAACTTCACAGATCCAAATGATGCAGATGATCCTGCACCAGAAATCGATGATGGGGGGATAATTCCAGATGACGATAATTATGATCAAACAGAATTACCCGCAATAGGTATTTCAGTTACATATGATCCAACAAACGAAAGATCTACAATTTCTTGGTATAACATAGATGGTAATGGTTTGGATGATCAAACAGAAAACGAAGTTTTCGCAGAATTATCAACCTCTGTTTACTATATTTACAGACATACATCCAGAATCACTCAAATAAATTTACAATCATTGACACCAATTGCAGAGCTTACAACCGATGCTTGTGAATCTCTAAATTATTTCTTGTGCAAGAATGGTTCATCTCCATTTCACCCTGGCCATTCTGTAGAATTACAAATTGCACCGGAAGTCTCTGGAGAATATTATTATGCAATACTTACTGAACAAAATGATGGTACACAATCAACAAATTTGTACTGTGGACAAAATGTTTTATGTAACCCTGTAAATGAAACAACAGAGCCAGTTAGGACACCTTCATTATTATCTGCGACTTTTAATGCTCAATCAGAAACTACAACACTTTCATGGGTGAATTATAACCAATTAAATGCAGGAGAATTACCTGAAACAGGAGCCGATGCATTAAATATTAGGGTTTGGAGGCATTCGATTCCACTAAATCGCGATAATGGTTTTATCCTTTCTACAACAACTTCAAGTTATTTAGTAACAACACTTACTGCATCAAATACTCAAATTACGCTTGATGTCCCCCCAAATATCCAACGCTCAGTTTACTATTCGGTAACTTATTATTTACCAAATCATTTAGGCCAAGGTTTAGATTATGAGGATTTAAGATTTGAATTACCTGATGGAACGGTAAATAGTAATACATTATCAATTCCAATAATAGAAGACACATCTAATCCTGTTATTCCCGAAGGAGTTGATGCAGTATTTGAGCCATCAGCCTCTTTAGGAAATGGAATTACTAACATTAGTTGGACAGATTCAGCAGGAGAAGTTGGCGAGATATATACAATTTGGAGATCAAGATTACCAATTGAAGATGTTTATGAGCCGGGGGTAATGATGTTAGGATCTAGCATGGAGGGAGTAACATATTATCCAAATCAAATCAATAGAGGGACACTTGGTTACTACTATTATTGTGTAACTATTGAAGATGCAAATGGACGTACAAATTTAACTGTAGATGAATCAAATTGTGCTACAGTTTTTGAAAATACATTTGATCCTTGGATTGCAGAACCAACAGATGTTTCAGCTGAATATATTGGAAATGCCTTAACCAGAGTTACTTGGACAGATCAAATTGGAGTAGAAGGAGAAATCTACAATATTTGGAGATCTAATTCAGAAATTACCAATGAAACATATTCTTCAAATCCACCAACACTCGTTGGATCTGTAGAAGCAGGAATCGGTCAATACGATGTACAAGTAGAGGGAGATTGGACTTTAGATTCATATTATTGTGTTACTACAAAAGCCAGATACAATTTAGAAGAATTTTTAAATTTTGAAGATAGAGAATTTGATGAAGATACTGGAACTTACGAAGATTTTAGATTTATTCAAAACTGTGTAGGTCCTATCGCAGAGGATATTAGCCCTCCGAGAAAAACACCACTTAATTCAGTAGATGTTTGGAGAGTTGGTGATGTAGCTGTAAGAGTGAACTTTCAACAAATTATCGAAGAAACAGGAGAAACATACTTTATTTATCGATGCACCGATTCAGAATGTTTTGAAGAAGGGTCATCATCTCTAACATTGGATAAATGGGAACTTGCCGATGGACCAATAACCTTTACTTCAGAGGATGAACCTGCTCAAACCGTTTCAATTCCAATTGAATCAGGATTAGATCGAGAAGTTTGGTATGCCGTGGCTGCAATGGATGTAGATGGAAATTTACAATTTGAATTAGAAGAGAACTACAATGCGAGATTAGTTGATGAAGATACCCTTGGCCCCGACCTTTCGATAGGTATTCTTGGATTACAAGGAAGTTCCATGAAAGCAGGAACATACACCATTCAAGCAACTCTAGAAGAAGCAGCGGGGGGTAATCTTCCAAAAATTACTATTGTTGATTCACAGGGAGCAAATGTTGTAATGTCTTTAGCAATGACTCCCGCTGGCGCAATGTCAAATACATATACTTACCAATTTACATTAACACAAAGTGTACCAGCAGGAGCTTTAAGCATTAGAGTAACTGGTTATGATGCATATGGAAATTCAGCAATTACACAAGTGGATAATTATTCCGCAGACGGTTTAGCACCAACATTAACACTGTATTCTCCAAGTTCAGAAAGTACAGGCTCAAGTTATCGTTATGGTGATAATTTGATGATTAGTGGAGGAGCGATAGATGATGTCGGTATTGGCTCGATACAGATCAGATTCACAAGAAACTTGGGAATGCAGAGTGAAGTACCTGAAGCATGGCAAAATTTAGACGTATTGATAGATGATCAATCAGAGGAAAATGGAGTATCTTTCTTTATCACATATGCTGCTAAGAACTTTGAAATCGGGGAACATAGACTAGAAGTTAGAGCCGTAGATTTAGCTGGAAATTGGGATGATGCAGTAGTAGACTTTTTTGTAGACAGATGTGAGCAAATTGAAACGGGAGAATTACAATGTGTATTTGCAGAATCATTAGAACCAGAACCAGAACCAGAACCTATTGAATTAGAAGCACTGTCTCCACCATACATGTTTACATATATTTTAGCAGCATTCAATATTTTCGCTTTTATAATGATTATACTTACATTAACAACCGCTGGAAGATCACCTTCATCAGATGAAGAGGATGAAGGAGAAGATTGGATGAAAGAATTCATTGGTACTTCAGCAGAGCCAGATATGGATGCAATAATGGATACAGGTAAAACAGACCCTGTAGATTCTTCATCTGGAAGTGATGTAAAAACATTAGATGATGAGGATGATGATGAATTATTCGGTGAGGCAGCACCTAAACCAAAACGTAGAGAAAGGAAGAAGTCATCAAAACGCAGAGTTCGTAGAAGTAGCAATAATGACGATGATCAGGATGATGAAGATGACTTCGGAGAAAGTAGTAAACCAAAAAGACGTCGCCGAGTAAATAGAAAGTAGTGAGGATATACAATGTCAACTGCTGAATTAAAAATTGCAGCAAATGGTTGGAAACAATTTATTGATCCACGACAATCCAAAATATTGATATGTTTACTGGCAATTCCAATAGCGATATATTTTGAATTCATTAGTCATAATTATACAGGAGTTTTCATTTCTTCCCTATTTGCAATCATGCCTCTAGCTTGGTTAATGGGTAGAGCAACAGAAGAAATCGCATTACGTGTGGGCCAAGGATTGGGTGCATTTTTGAATGCCAGTTTTGGGAATGCTGCAGAATTAATAATCGTAATATTCTTATTGATTGGGGCGAAAAATGCGAATGATTCGGGCTCTTTAGAATCTGCAGCTAATTTAATCACAGTTGTTCAAGCAAGTTTAATTGGTAGTATTCTTGGTAATTTATTGTTGGTTTTAGGTCTTGCATTTGTATGGGGAGGAATTAACCATAAAGAGCAAACATTTAGTTCAAGTGCAGTTAGTACTAATAGTTCTTTATTGATCTTAGCAATGCTAGCATTAATTATTCCTGCAACATTTGCTCAATCAGGCAATCATTCAATCGATACACTTGTTGATTTATCAAGAATTGCATCAATAATATTATTGGGTTTATACGGTTTATTTTTATTATTTCAATTAAAAACACACTCACATTTATTTGTCAATTCGACTCATCATGAAGATGAAGAAGCGGCTTTAAGTATGAAAAATGCTATAATTTTACTAGTAACCTCCACAATATTAGTGGCAGTGATGGCGGAATTCTTAGTTGGTAGTATCGAACATAGTGCTGAGGCATTAGGATGGCCCTCATTATTCATTGGAGTAATATTAATTCCATTATTTGGAAATGCAGCAGAGCACTTTACAGCAGTTACCGTTGCTGGAAAAAATAAAATGGACTTGTCCATTGGAATCGCCATAGGTTCTTCTACCCAAGTTGCAGTATTTATAGCACCAATCACAGTTTTATTTGGGTGGTTATTAAATGTAAACATGTCTCTGCAATTTGGATTATTTGAAACTATAGCAACATTTGTTGCAGTTTTAATCGCAAATAGTATTTGTTCAGATGGCAGGTCAAATTGGTTAGAAGGAGCTATGTTATTGGGCACATATGCAATTTTAGCAGTATCATTTTGGCTTGCTTAATTATATATCTTGATAGTAATCTTCTACTGCTATTTCAAGATCATTAGAAATCTCTTCAACGTTTAATGACATAGTAATCCCTCCATGTCTCAATTCTATTCCATCAACCCATACATCTAGACAATCGGCATTAGAATATACTAGATTTGCCAATAATCTTTTTTTCTCAAATCCGTGAGGTCTCATTCTAATATCATCAATATTCCAGGTCACCCAATCATTAGAACCTTCAGTACATAATTTCCATAATTTTTCAGGATTTAATATTGAAGCATCCCAATGATCATGACGTTGAACCATACTTGCTAATTTGGCCTCTTGTCTTAAATCAATTGAATTATTACTAGCGGATCCATCAGTCCCTAATCTCACATCTACTCCCGCTTCAATCATGGCGGGATATGACAATGTTCCTCCGATTCCTAATTTCATATTGCTGGTAGGACAATGAACAGCTTTAGAATTATAATTTGCTAAGATTCTCATTTCATTTTTCTTTAACCAACCACAATGTGCTAGTACTGATTTATTTGATTCAAAGAAACCTATAGAATCTAAGTATTCAACGGGGTAGTAATTATGTTCTCTTTTACAATTTGCAACTTCATTTCTAGTCTCAGAAACATGGGTTAAAAGATAAGAATCGTATTTTCTTGACAATTCACCTGCTTTAATCAATGATTCTCTTTTACAAGTATAGATTGCGTGAGGGGCAACAGCATATTCAACTCTTGAATTTCCTGTACCTTCTTTAAGAAGATTCTCTAAATCATTTATAGCTTGTTTTGGCCCATTCGGGTAGGAAGTAGTTGGGAAATCTGTTATGGTTCCTCCAGCAATACCTCGAATTCCAGATTCTATTAAACCAGCCGCCATTTCTTTTGGGAAATAATACATATCACACGCAAATGTAGTGCCAGTAGCAATTAATTCTGCACAGGATGCTTTGGTTCCTAATTCAACTAATTCAGATGTAAGTTTTTTTTCTGTTGGGAAAATAATTTCTTCCAACCATCTTTTTAGAGGAAGATCTTCACCCGTACCACGATTTAAAATCATAGCAAGGTGGGTATGCCAATTTTGTAAACTTCTAGTAATCACACGGTCTGAACCATTCAGATTGAATTTAACATCCTCATCACCATTAGATTTTGACCAACTTCCATCCTTGTGTAATAAAAAATCACCATGGTGTAGATTACAATTCTCATCAATTAGATGAGAATTTTTGTAGCGTACAGGGACTTCGTCCATATTACAGGCTCTAGTCCATTTGATTTGATTTTTACCTATTCTAAATTCTTTCTTTGAATTAATAAACAAGCACCAACTAATGAGATTATTGAAATACCAAGAGTAAAACTTGGCATAGAGTTAGTACTGGTGTAATCATCTGCCCAATCATCATAAAATTTTAGTTCAAAATCATTTTCAATATTTGTACTATTGTCAGTGCTAATCCACGTACTACTCATTATAATCCTACATTCTGAATTTACTAATGAGGTAGTTCTTATTTGATTTTTATCGTAATCACAAATCCAAATTATTTCCCATTGATTCAGATTTGAATCAGTCCACCATCCAAGAATTATTTCATTACTTTGCGTAGATTCTAATAATGAAAAGGTACCTAGTATTGTTTGTTGATTTCCATCAGAATTAGATGATAGTATATGTAATTTCAATTGACTAATGGGGACTTCAATATCACCAGAAATATTTGCATATCTAATTGAAGTAATTTCAAATGATGTTTTTTCCTCATCTTCATTATATTCACAACTACCATCATCTTCTTCTGCTTGACTATCGTAATTTATGGCCGAGGAATCTGTACATCCCGAGATTATATTGGAACTTTCTCTAAAAAATGATACTACATCATCAAATGCTCTATCATTAGAATATGGAAGGTGATGTCCTGCATCACCAACCAAATGAATTGAATTAGTGTAGTGTTCTACAAGTTCCGCGGAACCATAACCAAACCATGTATCATCTTCTCCCTCAAAAATTAAAGCATCTTCAGAAAAAGGAGAATTTTGATTAATTGTATCCATTAATCCTTGGTGTCCAGTTTCCAAATATCCATTGAAATGCATAACCTTTTCAAAGGAATTATCTGAATATGCCAAATAAATTGGAATCATTGCTGCTCCTTGAGAATATCCTAGCAGACCATAAAATGGACCATTTTCTTCAATATAATCGTCTAGGAAATTTATTGATGTATCTGCCCAATTTGGATCATTAGTTCCTTCTCCTTTCCCTCCAGGTGGGTCTCTAACCCAAACACCATTGTCTTCGGGAGTATCAACAAAAACAAATTCAAATTCTGTTAATTCATTCATTAAATCTTGCATTCCTCCCTGAGATCGGAGTCCTTGTGAGCTATCTCCCCCTCCATGAAGTGCTAAAATTTTAGGTTTTGATGGCGAATCATAAGTACAAGATCCATCATCTTCTTCTGCATTTTGATTGTAATTATTAGCACTAGAATCAGTACAACCTTGTATTATTTCATTACTTTCTTCTTGCTCTACAACCATTATTTCAAAACTTTCTTCGATATTAATTGTTAAATCAGAGGTACCCTTATTCCAAATATTCGAATCTTCATCAATAAGATTAATTTGTATTTCATCTCCGTACATAAATGAAATCACATATGATTCAGTATCATTTTCCATAGTCAAACCAATTACTTTTGCAGGAATAGAAGGGATTATTGAGACGGTAATGTCCCAACTCCCAGAATCTTCCATTTCAACAATTCCAGTAAATGATTGGAAACCAGTCAAATTATCAACAGAAGAACTCCATTCAGTATTAGATAACTCTGTAGCAGATGGTTCAGGAGGGCCAGGTCCTTCATTATCATCTGAAGAAAGATCATCTTCATTATTTGGATTATCTTCAATTCTATCATTTGTGACACAAGTCATCATATCACCTTCATCCCAATCATAACCATTATCACACATACAATGTGGACCTAAATCTCCCATAGCACTCATCTCATATCCATGGCCATTACACTCTTGAATGGGTTGAATTGTCATTCCAATTGATTCTAATGCTTCAAAATAATCCCATTGATAATCAATCAACCATTCTGCTTCTGGTTGATAAGTTTCCATGTTAGTCATTACCCGATTTATTATTCCTGCATTGGGAATGTCAGGATGTGCGCCTTGTGCTTCTAACATTTTTACTTCCATTGTCATCCCAGCAATTTGAGCCGATAAAACAACATCATTTTTTGCATTTTGATTAATATTATCATACATATTTATTGATACAATTTCTACATCACCACTCATACCATCTGTAATCTCCAATTCAAGAGATTCAATCGGAACTGTCATCAAAACCTGCATTCCAAATTTGTCATGCCCCTCAGAAACTGCATCAAAATTCAAACTCGCTTCAGGTGAACCATCTACCCCAATTAATCCTAAAACCTCTTCAACAGAATACTCTTTAGTTGTAAGCTCATCTTCAGAATCATTGGATGAATTAGTTTCAGAATCATTAGTTGAATTAGTTTCACTCATCTCGTTTTCTTCAAAATTAGGAATTAGAATTGGATCATAATTACATGTGTCATCACCGACTTTAGCACCTTCTGGCGCAGGTTCTCCAAAATTCGTAGCTTTAGGATCATTACAACCTGGATTTATTTCTTCCTGAGTACAACCTGCTAAAGCGGCCCCTAAAAACAAAAAGAAAATAATTATTGTAGATGTTTTTTGCATGGTCTTTGCAAGAAATGATACTATTAATACGATTCTGATAAAGTCTCATTTTTCCTTTTAATTATTGAAGCAAAAGAAATCACTAAAATATTTAGAAATATTCCTGGAGCAGGAAGACCTTTTTCTTCTTCAGTAATAATTAGATCTTTGGAGCTCTCTTTAACTAATAAGAATGAATCACCGATAGTATTGTCAGTTCGAACATATTCAACATGCATTGTTTCAGTAGTATGATTAACAGTAATATGTAATACTCCATGCGTTATCTCCCTGTGGAATGACCAATCTGGCTGTTCTTCAGCATATTCGTAAGAGTCTTTTCCTCCAACACCTGCAACTATGTGTATTGGAGAAAAACCAGAAACAAACATTAAACCTTCATCATTTAGGCCTCTAGTTGTTATGTTTTCATTAACAACAGGCCAACTTCTTTCGTAGAAATGGTCGTGCCCCCAAATTGCTAAATCTACTGAATTTTCAAATAATATTGGTTCAAGAAGTGTTCGTAATTCTATCATTGTATCATCATGTGTGGGATGTCCATGGGACGTATAAAGCGGCTTATGTCCATAGATGACTATCCAGGGAACATTCTCTCTATTTGCATTAGCAGCCGCCAAATCATCTTTTATCCATTCTAATTGATCGGTTCCTTCATAGTATGGGTGTTCGGTCGAAATACCAATAAAATGAACCCCACCATAATCAAAACTGTGCCAAAAATCAGTTCCACTACTACTTTGAGTCTCAAATCTCGTTTCATATGCATCAAAACCAAAACCATCTTCGGTTTCATTTTCATGATTTCCTGGCGTCATCATCCAAGGAATCTTTGACATTGTAGTTTCATATTTATTACCATGATCATCCCATATACTTTGATCGCCATTTGCGTAAGAAATATCACCTGAAAGAATTACTAATTCTGCATTATCAAAACTTCTTACTAAATTAGCGGTATTTTGTGCTTCATCAGACATACCATGGTCACCAAAAGCAACGAATTCAAAATAATCCTTTTCAAAATCTTGAGTAGTAAATGTGTATGTGTCAGACCAATCAGCAGCATGATCATCACCAACTCGGTATGTATATTCTGTACCTGGCAATAAGTCAGTCATTGTTGCAAAATGAAAAACCATATCATGTTCATAACACATTTCATAACCATCTCTTGTATTATCTAGGTTATTTCCAATACCATATTCTACAATTGAATTAGTTAATCCAGGCGTAGCCCAGATTACCAACATTTCAGATGGATTTTGTGTTAATTGAATGTGAATTTGTTCTGGTGTATGATCTGAGATTACGTGTGTCGTAGCAGGACAATTAGGATTAATACCGATTATTTGTGCAGAGGAAATTGGTGAAAATATACAAATCATCACACAAAATATGGCTACTTTGAGAGTATTCATATTACTACGCAAACATCGTTAAAATAAGTTTTTTTTGGTCTAATCCAATGGATGTGTAATTTTTATTCCATTTGAATCACTTAGATTTAATGCCCATCTTAGCGTTTTAATTACCCCTCTTAATGCAGTATAATTTCTCAAGGCTTCAGCATTTTTCTTAATATTCATACTTTCACTCCTGAAATGTTTCTCCCACAAAATCTTTCTTTCTTCGGCTTCCCTTAGCATTTCTCTTAGTTCTTCAGAAGAGCGTCTTGTATCCATATCTAGTGCCATATAATTTGCATCCGAAAAATCATCCTTTTTGAATTCTATTGATTCATGGAAAAATTTACAGCAATTCTCTTTGTAATTTTTTTATCGTCAGCCCAAATCGTTCTGCAGAAATTTCCAAACTTTCTATACCCGGTAATTTTTCACCAGCTAATAATTCTAAACATGCTCCACCACCCGTAGACAGGTGATTAATTTTATTTTCAAGCCCTAAATTACTGATTAATGTTGCTGTATGTCCGCCCCCAACCACAACAAAAGCTTCACTTTCAGAGCATGCATTAATTATTTCCATAGTACCGAATTTAAATTCCTCTAATTCAAAAACACCAGCAGGTCCATTGAGAATTATAGTTCCGGCATTTTTAATTTCAAATGATGCTTTTAATGTTGATTGAATCCCTAAATCAAAAATTTGGAATTTATTTTCCATTTTTGAGATTACCTGATCAACTCTTCTACCATTTACATTTAATGCAACATCAACGGGCAATATTATTCTCTCGGGATATTGTAGTAGTATATTGTAAATATCTTTACAGGTATTTTCCCATTTTAATCCTAATTCTTTCTTAAGAAATGATCGATTTATTTCTCCGATATCTGTACCTGAAATATCTAAAAATAAATTTGCAACTCCTCCAGTTACAATGATTTTATCTGCAATATTATTCTTCAACATATTTTTTCCGACTCTCACAGAGTCGTCAATTTTGATTCCACCTAATATTGCAATACATGGTTTTTTTGAATTATTCATAGCGTAACTTAATGAATTTATTTCATTCATCATTAGTGAGCCCGCTAAACATGGTAATGCATAAGTAAATCCAGTAATAGAGGGAGAATTTCTGTGTGCACAAGCAAAAGCGTCATTAACGAAAACGTCAGCAATACTAGATAGCCTTTGGACAAATTTAGTTTCAAGTTGGGATTCATAATCATTAGTTTTAAATTCCAATTCTTCATCATCCATTCTGACATTATTAAGCATTAAAATATCTCCAATTTTCATCTCTTCTATGGCGGAAAATGATTTTTCACCACAAATATCATCAACATATTTCACTGTCCTACCTAGTAACCTTTGAAATTCTCTAGCATGACTTGATGTACTTGTGAAATCTTTTTTTCCAGGTCTTGATTGATGTGTCAAAATAATTAATTTTGTTTTACTTAATTTATTAATCGTTGGAATTACCGCTTTTAATCTAGTATCATCTAGAAAAGAATTATTTATTGGATGTAAAGGACTATTTCCATCAATTCTTAGTAGTACAGTTTTACCATCAAGAAATACATCATCTAAGGTGCGAATAGCCCCCATTAGTCGTTGCTAATAATTGTGCTTATTAGTTAAATCGGCTAAAAATTATATTCTCCGAAAATAATAATTATAATTAAAACATGACTAAAAATAAAAAAATTTGGCGAAAATTCATATTGTTTCAAAATTCTGTGAACTTATGGCAGGAGATTCTAGAGGTGTAGGTAGGGTTTCTACCAGCACATCTGATTTTGGAATTTCTGGTAGAGAAAGCCATGATTCAAGTAAATTTTATAATTCTAAACTTAATCAAAATCAAATAAGTTTTAGAGACGTTGGAGAAATTAAAGAATTTCCTTCTGAATTAAAAAATAAGATTGTTTGTGCTGACTCTAGAAATTTATCTTTTTTACCAAATAATTGTGTACACTTGATGATAACTTCTCCGCCATATAACGCGTGTAAAGAATACGACGAAGATTTAAGTTTAAATGATTATTTAAAATTATTAAAAGAAGTTTTTGAGGAAACATATAGAGTACTAGTTCCAGGAGGCAGAGCGGTAGTAAATGTAGCTAATTTAGGGCGTAAACCGTATATTCCACTTTCATCCCATATAAATCAAATTATGGAAAAAATTGGTTTTTTAATGCGAGGTGAAATAATTTGGGATAAATCTGCATCAGCAGGATCTAGTTGTGCATGGGGTTCATTCAAGAGTGCTTCTAATCCCTGTTTAAGAGACATACACGAATATATTTTAGTTTTCAGTAAAGGTGATTATAAACTTCCTAGATCAAAATCAGAAAGACAAAACAGAATTGATACAATTGAAAATAAAGAATTTGTGGAATTTACAAAATCAATTTGGCGCTTTCCAACGGTTTCAGCAAAAAGAATAGGACATCCTGCTCCGTTTCCGGTTGAATTGCCAAGAAGACTAATTGAATTATATTCATTTAAGGGAGATATCATTTTAGATCCATTCATGGGTTCAGGCTCCACATGTATTGCCGCTATAAATTCAGAAAGGAAATATATTGGAATTGACATTGATAGTCAATATTGTAACCTTGCTGAGGAAAGAATTTCTGCCCTCGATTAAAGATGAAATAATCGGAAGTGGAATATACTCAACTACCAACGCGATAACATGATCGAATTTCAAATCGAATTAAGTGACCAGCCCGGACAACTTGCAGGAGTTACTGAAGCAATAGCATTAGGTGGCGCAAATATCCTTGGTGCTGCAGCAATAGGTAAAGCAAGACCAGCAGTTGCACTAGTCGTTGACGATGAAAGTGCAACTATGAAAGCATTAGATGATTATGGAGCATCATATTCTACAAATGAATTATTATTATACACCCTTGATCACAGACCAGGTGCTTTAGCGGAATTTACTAGAAAAATTGCTGATGCAGGGATTAATTTGAATTCATTTTATATTATGCATATGGAAGAATCAACAGCAGAAATCGCATTTACAGTTGATAATGTAGAATTAATTTGTGAAATGTTTGAAATATCAAATTATAATTAAATTTTGAAAATTTCACCTTCTTCAGCAATATTCCAACCCATTTTTTTTACTTCTAAAAATTCATCACTAGAATTGTTATGAAGTGGATTTGTATGATTTAGGTGTGTAAACTTTATGATTGGGTCCCCAGTTTTCTTTTTACCAATTAATTTTAAAGTTTCACTAACGGTTGGATGTGGTACATTTGTTTGATTACGACCAATTAATTCATCTGACGACCAAAAAGTTCCATCAATTAAGGCAAAATCTATTTTTTCAGAATAAAACCAATCTCTTATGGTATTCTTTTCTACAAATTTTAGTGTACTTTTCCAGGTATCATGATCTGGAAGGAACAATAAATTTTTATTAGGTCCAATTATTAAAAAGGCATGCATATCCGATAATTCTGCTCTATGAGGTATTTTAATAGGTTTAATTTTGAATCCACAATTTGGAGAGGGCGAATAAATTTTAGAACCAATAAATGGATTGACAATGATGTTTTTTGATTCAACTAGTAAATTCCAATTTGGGGTATTTTTAATCAATTTTGACAAGCTTTCACTACAATTAACATTTAATTTGTCATAATTCATCACTTCTTTTCCAAACAACCCCAAACCATCAATATGTCCATGATGAGCATGAGTAATCCATAAAGAACTTAATAAAAATTCATCCGATTTAACCGAATTTAATAAATTCAATTGCCAAGCTAAATCTCTTGTTGCTTCAATTAGGTGTTTCGTCCCATCTGAGCCAACAATCCCTAATGAAACAGAATGCTTAGTTAATTGGGGGTTATTTTTTACAATTTCACAACAATCTAGATTACAACCAGCCTGAGGAAATCCTCCATCTTGTGAAATTCCTAGCACGATTACTCGTACATCACTCCCCATATTTGACGTGAGAAACATCAAACCCTTTTCAATTACTCCTTCTGGGGTATGTCATGGGCTGGAGCGAATCAGACTTGTGCGGGCCTGAAGGCGAGGATTGGAGAGTTCCCGTTTCAGAATTAGAATTTAGACAATCAATGCTAGCAAAAGCATTAGATAATGCTGGTTTAGAAGGTGCTCTTTTACATAATCCTGTGGATTTATATTATTTTTGTGGAGGTAGACAAGATGGTGCAATGTATATTTCTGCTGAGAGTAAAGAAATCGAATCAGTGCAATACGTTAGAAGAAGTCTGAAGAGAGCAATTTTTGAGGCTGGAGGCGATAATGCAATTCATGAAGTAGTTAAGTTTCCCAGACTTTCTCAATTTTTCGAGACTCTAAAATCTCATGGAATTAAGCAAATGCCTTCGATGCAATTATCTAGTATTCCCCATTCTTTCGCTTCTAAATTTCAGAATTCACTTTCTAGTTTTGAGGGAGAATTAAATGATTGTAATCATTTAGTTCATATGATTCGTGAAAAGAAATCTATGTGGGAAATAGAACAAATGAGAATTGCTGCAGAAGTACAGTTACAGATGTTTGAATCAATTAGTGCTTTAGGATGTGAGGGTGTCACAGAATTAGAACTAACTGCAAGTGCAGAAGCAATTAGTAGAGCGGCCGGATTTGGAGGTGAAATTTCAATGCGTAGATTTCCAATGCAATGTAATCGTGGTGTTGTGGTGGCAGGTAGAAGTGGGGGAATTCCTTCATTTTTTGATGCCGCAGTCGGGGGAATAGGTCCTTATCCTGGTGCAGGAATGGGATCAGGTTTTGGTAAAATTAAACGCGGAGAGCCAGTACTTGTAGATTTACTTCATGCCCATAGAGGTTATATTGTAGATATGACACGAATGTTCGTTGTTGGAAAATTATCCAATGAATGGGAAAATAGGCTTGAAGATATGCAAGGCATTAAAGAAGTTGTAGTAGATGCACTTCATCAAAGAAAAACATGCTCAGATGCTTGGGTAGATGGTTTTGAATTAGCATCTGAATTAGGCTATGAAGATAATTTAATGGGAATGAAACCAAATCAAACAAGATTTTTAGGTCATGGGGTTGGATTAGAATTAGATGAGAGCCCTGTAATAGCTAATGGTTTTGATAGAAGTTTGACCGTGGGAGGAACTATCGCAATTGAACCAAAAGTTGTATACCAAGAGGGAAGTATCGGTACAGAAGATACTTGGTTAATGACTGACTCAGGAATGGAACCAATTACTGCTGGAGCTGCTTTTCCTTGGATTTATGAGTGGGAGTGAAGAAATGACATCTAAGCCATGGTCTACATCTAGTATCGGAATAGTAGCCAGTCAATTCACAGATATGAGAATCTCAGGTGAAGTTAAAAAAAAGTTAGTAGATTTATTACTTGAGAAGCTGAAACATATCGTGAAGGAAATTGAATTTGAAACATTAGATAAAGATCCATCCAGAAAGACTCTTGATGATCCCCGTAGAGAAAGATTAGGTTTTAGTCGTACTAGAGGTTTGATTTTGAATCAAATCAAGAATGTTGAATCTGTTGGAGCGTCAGCTGTTGTTTGTGTTAATGAAGAATTAGAGAAATATCTTCAACAGTTAATATTGCTTTCTTCAAGAGCAGCATTACAAAATAGAGTGGGAACCATTAAACCTAGACATTTAGATAGAGTTTTGGAAGAATTTGATTTTCAAATTCCAGATGAAAATAACTCTGAAAGTAATGAGGAAGAATTAGAAAAAAAAGATAATATTTCATTAAATGTTGGAATTTCAAACGATTCATCTTCGATGAAACGTTTATGCAAAAGTTTAGCAGGAATGCCAGTTAGTGATGAATGTGTGGAAGAATTATTATTATTATATTCTGATTATGCGGAGGAATTGGAATATAAATTAAAGGGAGCATTATTTGGAAATAATTTACATGCGATACATGAGAATATGAAAAAATTAGAAGATATTAGACAATTAGGGTTTTTACGTAGGATGCTAAGACAAGCGGGTGAAAAAGCACGAGAAGAAGGTTCTAAAAAAGTAGATGTTGGACATGTAATTCAAATCGATCCCTTTTGAAAATATCTTTTGAAATAAAATTTAAATATAAATGATTTTTAATTCCTTTTGTCGGTTAGGAATTTTTTGTTCTTTAGGTGCGCCTAAATAAAAATTATTACTAAAGACAGGTGGAAAAAATGAAAGATTTTAGTAATGAAGATTTAACAAAATGCCCTGTAATGCACGGTGCAATTAGTACAAGTAACAGTGGAATGAAGAATATGGACTGGTGGCCAAATCAGCTAAATCTGAATATTCTACATCAACATGATAGAAAATCAAATCCTATGGATTCAAACTTTATTTACAAAGATGCATTCAATAAGATTGACTACGAACAGCTCAAAGCAGACCTACATGCATTAATGACAGATAGCCAAGATTGGTGGCCAGCAGATTATGGACACTACGGACCATTCTTCATAAGAATGACATGGCACGCAGCTGGAACCTACAGAACTGGTGATGGCCGAGGCGGTGGTGGAACTGGAGCACAAAGATTTGCACCTCTAAACAGTTGGCCAGATAATGGAAACCTCGATAAGGCTCGAAGACTTCTTTGGCCAATTAAGAAGAAGTATGGCAACGGAATAAGTTGGGCAGATTTATTAATTTTAACAGGTCAAATTGCCATAGAATCAATGGGGGGACCTGTACTAGGATTCGGTGGAGGAAGACCTGATATCTGGCATCCAGAAGATGATATCTACTGGGGTAGCGAAGATGAGTGGCTAGGAGACGATCGTTATGGAGATACTCGTCAAGACTTAGAAAATCCTCTTGCTGCAGTTCAAATGGGATTGATTTACGTCAACCCGCAAGGGCCGAACGCAAATCCAGATCCGCTATTAAGCGCGCAAGATATTCGTGAAACATTTAGCAGAATGGCAATGAACGACGAAGAAACTGTGGCTCTAACTGCTGGAGGACATACATTCGGAAAAGCACACGGTGCAGGCCCAGAAGATCACAAAGGACCAGAGCCAGAAGGCGGAAGTATCGAGGAGCAAGGCTTTGGATGGACAAGCGATTTCAAATCAGGAGTTGGTCGAGATACAATCACAAGTGGTATTGAAGGTGCTTGGACTGCAAATCCAATTGCATGGGATAATGGCTATTTTGATATGTTATTCAAGTATGACGAAACATGGACACTTGAGAAGAGCCCGGCTGGTGCCCATCAATGGACACCATCTAACCAAGATGAGGAAGACATGGCGCCAGATCCAGAAGATCCATCTATCAAGGTTCCAACAATGATGACTACGGCTGATATGGCAATGATTAGAGATCCGGAGTATCGTAAGATTTCAAAGTATTTCCATGAAAATCCCGAGGCATTTGCAGATGCTTTTTCAAAGGCGTGGTTTAAGCTGCTGCACAGAGATATGGGACCAAAGTCCCGTTATCTAGGACCAGATGTACCAGAAGAGGATTTTATCTGGCAAGATCCAGTTCCTGAAGGTAGCACATCATACGATGTTGGTGCAGTAAAGGATGCTATCAAAGCAAGTGGGCTTTCAATCTCAGAAATGGTTGAAACTGCATGGGCGAGTGCATCTACATTCAGAGGATCCGACTTCCGTGGAGGTTCCAACGGTGCTAGAATTAGATTAGCGCCTCAAAAAGATTGGGAAGCGAACAAACCGGAACAACTTTCCAAAGTTCTTAAAGTTCTAGGGGAAATTGCTAACTCAAACAGTGCTAGTATCGCAGATACAATTGTACTGGCAGGAAATGTAGGAATTGAAATGGCGTGTGGAAAAGAAGTTCCGTTCACACCAGGAAGAGGAGACGCAACCGAAGAGCAAACAGATGCGGCCTCTTTCTCAGTGATGGAGCCTGTTTCCTGTGGATTTAGGAACTATTTGAAGACCAATTATGCAGTAAGCCCTGAGGAAATGATGCTTGACAAAGCACAGCTTCTAGGATTGACAGCTCCTGAAATGACAGTACTCGTTGGAGGAATGAGATCTTTAGGTGTATCATCTGACGAAAGAGGGTTGTTCACTGACGGATCTAGCCTTTCTAACGAATGGTTCGATACTCTACTAGACATGGGAGTTAAGTGGACACCAACAGGAAGCAATTCCTATGATGCTCATGATCGAACAAGCAGTGAGAAAATACGTACAGCAACAAGGTATGATCTTGTATTTGGTAGTAATTCACAACTAAGAGCAATCGCTGAAGTTTACGCTCAAGACGATAACCAAGACAAGTTCGTTTCAGATTTCATTTCTGCATGGAACAAGGTAATGAATGCAGGTCGTTTTGACTAATATAATGTTCTTGAAAGGGGGATAAATCATGGGCAGCGGACATTTTGTAAATGAAGCCGAAGAGATGTATTTACAAAAATTATATGAATTCTGGGAAACTGATAACGAAAAGTCTGTTAGAACTAAGGATTTAGCTAATAGTTTGAAAGTTAAAGATGCTTCAGCAACAGGTATGATTCAAAAGTTATCCGAGAAAGGTTTAGTTTCTTATGAGAAATATAAAGGAGTTAAATTTACAAATAGCGGTTTAAAAATAGGTAGACAGATAAAACGAAGACATCGTCTTTTAGAATGTCTATTAATCGATGTAATGGGCTTCAAAGGAGATGCCCATGAAGCGGCCTGTAGGATGGAGCATGCAATGGATGATGAACTAGAATTTGCATTATCAGAATTATTAGGAGATCCCGAAATAGATCCTAGCGGAAGCCCGATTCCTCCAGCCGAAACTGATCTCGTAAGAAATAATTTAAATCCAAAAAGAGATGTAGTAATTTTAAATTCAGTAAAAAATGGTCAAAGTGGTGAAGTATGTGCCATAATGTTTAATGATGAAAAATCCGAACAAATATCACATTTAGGATTAAAAGTTGGTACTGAAATTTCTAAAGAAAATGATTTAGTTAAAATTGGAAATAATGAAACTTTGAAATATGATTCATATTTTGGTAATAAGATATTAATTAGAATCAACTCTTGAATCCAACCATTCTAGAATTATTTCTTCAGCCCAAGGATCATTACTATTGGAATTGCCAATTTGTGTTATTGTAATTACTCTTAACTCTCCACCCCAATCAACTTGATATGCTGTAATTAGTTCACCGACAACTGTATTTTCAAAAGGAAAATCCGTGATAATTTTTCTTTTACTTACTACTAAAGAAACATCAATACTTTGATCTGAATTTTTATATCTATGTTGAGATTCAGAATTTATTTTTTCAAGTCTGAAATCATCTGGATTCAAACCTAAACGAATTGCTGTTTCTTCTAATCTAGCTTCATCAATATGTAATGTTTCAACAATAAATGATGTCGAATAATCTACTAGCCATGGACAAAAAGTTGCTGGAACTCTTTGGTGTAATACAGTTACAACCGCTGGTGAATCTAAATTCCTATCTAATAACCATACATTTTGAGATGATGCAGGCCAAAAAGAAACCCGTTCGTCATCAATAATTATTGGTTCATCCCATTCATTTGGGGTATCTGGATTAGAAACAGGAATAGATGCCGACATTAAAATCAAAACTAACCAAATTCCCAAAAAAAATGATCTAGGTTTATATTTTAATGACCAACTCTCTCTTTGTTTTTTATTTATTACCTGAGGTGGTAAAATAAAACCAAATAAAATCAAAAGCCCATTTAATGGTACAATCCATAATAAAAAATGTGAAATTAACAAAATATCAAAAAGTGATTTGCCAAGGACTTCTCTCAATTCATCAAATCTTGATTTAAAATTATTTTTCTTATCAGTAATTAGTAAAAATGATAGGATGGAAGTAAAAAATATTGGAATTATCCATGCAACTAAACTTAACATCACAATAACCACTGGTAATCATTCTAAGAGAAAAGGCCTTGTAAGAATTATAACAATAAGAGGGGTTTTCATGTAATGTTGAATCAGCCCGTTTAATGGCAGAGGCATTACTTGAGTTAAGTGGTATTAAATATCGCCATAAAATATCATCTCCATCTATTTTCAAACCGTTTAACAAAATTCAAGGATTAGGAATAAATAATATTTCATTAAATTTAATTTCGGGAAATATAATTGGGCTAGTTGGGCCAAATGGCGCTGGAAAAACAACCTTGATGAAATTATTGGCGGGATTATTGATTCCTGACGATGGAAAAATAAAATTCAACGGGAAAGAATTAGAAAATATTATTCGTCCGAATTGGACAAAAAAAATGATTGGTATGATGCCAGAAAATGTTCATTGGTATGGCTCATCAACACCATTCAAAGTTATTGAGCGATTATTTACAATAAGAAATATGAAAAATAATAAAATCGAGAAATTTTTAGATTTTGTTGGTTTAGGAATCAAAGCACATGATTCTCTCGATTCCTTATCTCAAGGAATGCATCAACGCTTATCTTTAGCATGTGCATTGATTGGAAGTCCCGATATTTTACTCTTAGATGAGCCAATGAATGGATTAGATCCTGTTGCTAGAGAAGCATTTGCGGGGGTTTTGAGAAATTTAGCTAACCAAGGTAAAGCAATTCTAATTTCAAGTCACCAACTTGCCGAATTAGAACGAATGGTAGATTCAGTAATCTTAATGCATGAAGGGGAGATTATTGAAGAAGGAAATCTTGAGGAAATACGAAGTAAATATGGGATTCATAATGATTTAATTTTAAAATTTCCAAACGAAATCAAAAATTTAAATGAAATATTTTCAAAAAATAAATTTGAACATTTAAAAATCAAACAATATGAAGATGGGGACACTTTTACTATTAAAATCAAATCACCAAATGAGGGATGGGATATTAAAACTAAACAAGAAATTTTAGAATGCTTTATGCTAAATAAAACAATTCCATTTGATTTTAGATCACAGAAAATAGAGCTTGTAGAAATTTTATCTGCCGTAACAGGGTTAGATGTTGATAAGGTCGGAATGTCTCTTCGAGAAAAAAAGGAGTGAAATAAATGAGTAATAATTTTGAAACACTTAAATTATTATTCAAATTATCCAAGATGGAAATAAAAAATAATTTTTTTACAGTTAGAATGATGGTTTTAATGCCGATTTTATTATTATTTATTGGTGGTGCAAGTTGGGGGTTTTCAGATCAAAATGCACAATTGCCAGCAGATGTTTCTGCCAATACTCCATTTGAAGTTTTATTTTTAACAAGTGTCTTTGTACTTTTTTCTGCAACATTAGGCGTTGTATTAATTGGATTTGATGGTATTAGTCGTAAGAAAAATTCAGGTTTATTAGCAATTGAATTTTGTCAACCTACAAGTAGAACAATTCTTGGTTTTTCTCAATTATTTGGTGTATGGCTAACAGTTGCACTGCCTACAATAATTATTTCATTATTTTCAATATTATTAATCTATAAACAAATGAGCGCTTTTCCGTCCATAAGTGAAACGATTTTATTCATTTTTGCTACTTCACTAGTTTTATTATGGTATGCATCCATTCAATTACTAGTTTCTAGCATTGCAAAAGATGTAGGTTCTGCAGTGACTTTGGGTGTTGGAACATGGTTATTATTTACAATGATCTGGTTACTGATTACAGCACTTTTAGCAACTATTTTAGGTGTAGATGCTACAGATACAAGCAATTCTCAGTATGCATTATTTAGTTCTAAGGTAGATATGTTTTCACCAAACGGACTCTATCAATTATTATTGGAAGCAAAATTGGAAAATATTTCCCGAAATTTGCCAATGTGGCAATTAACTATTGCAACAATATGCTGGACTTTTATTCCTTCTTCAATTTTTATATGGAGATTTAATAAATTGGCCGCATAAGGCAAATTTTGTCAATTTAGACCAAGACTATTATGAAAGGGCAGTCAAGTCCGTAAGCCATGGCAATGAATAATAAATTGACATTGTATCGCTGGATGCCATTGATTTTAGTAGGAATAATGGTACTTTCAAGTGTTTCATTATTAAATGAAAACACTACTGAACTAAGTAATGAAAACCTTGTTGAAAATACTGATGCAAGGCAATCACCTGAAGATCAATTAGTGGCTGAATGTGAAGGAATAACTTTTGAGGATATGTTTGTATATACTCATGCACTTTTTGATATAACAATTAATGATGATTGGAAAAGTGCAGATGTATGGGGCATTGGATGGGTTAATGGTTCAGAAGCTGCAGAAGTAAGGAAAGATATTGATGAATTAATGTCTCAAATCCCTGGGAATGATGCTACAAATCCACTAACTCCTAGCGCTCAAGGAAATGATGGAAAATACTCTACAGATGAAAGAGATGCTCTAGAAGATATAGGTTCTTCTTGTGTAGAAAAGACAACTGTAAGGTTTGGATTAAATGATGTATTACACAGGGAAGATGGAGAATGGAATAATATGTCTTGGGTTGGAGATACATTACTTCTTTCTGATCAGGAAATTGGTTGTGTATTAGGACAAGGCGGAGATCCTCAAGGTTGTGAAATAACTTCTGTTGAAGAAGAAGACCCAACATATGAGGATGGTTGTGATGGTAAGGGAGATAGTGATTGTCAATGGGTTGATGTTTCGAGTCAAAGGGACTTTGTCCTCTGGGTTCATGGAACTACAACATTTGATAAAATTGATTATAATTCATTTACTTTAGCTGTAAATTCAACAAATATTAGTTCTGCAAGTCTAAAGATTACAATGCCCACGACTCCTCAACCAATCAGATTAGGTGATACTCAATCTAACCTTAATTGTGGTGGAGAATGGGAAGATGATGAGGGCATTATTTATACTTCAGATTGCCAAAGCACAACAATTTTTGATAAAGAAACTAATTCAAAGATGGTAAATGGAGGAAATAATTTCCAATTTGAAACTGAATTCTCTTACAATTTTGATCTATGGCCAGCAACTCAACATGATTTCTTTGACTTTACTACTGCAGAGCCTGAGGATAATAATCCCCCAGAATGGACTGGCGGTGCACCAGCAAATGGTACAATTATTCCTTTTGTGAATAAAGCAAGCGAAGGCGAACAAATTATTTTCACTTCTGAACAAATTTCTTCTTGGTATAGTGATGATTACAGTGCTGCACAAATAAATTGTAGAAATATTGCTGATGATCAAACAATCTCAATCGACTCAGATGGAAATTTAATGTTGGATGATTCCTCAATAAGTACAATAATGTGTGAACTATACGATGGAAGTGGACAAATGTCCGAGCAAAGATTTTTCAATCTAGCTGATATTTCAATTAGTACAACTGAGACTGAAGTAAATGATGGTTCATCAGAATTTAATGTGCAATCATCAGATGAAGGAATTAAATTCACTCTATCATTTGTTCAAAATAGTGAACTTTTTGGAAGTAGTTCAGAAATGGAAACAGATACCTCTATACAAACAGTTATGATTAATTCAGATAGCTCATTAAAGCCTGGCACAGTCATGGTTAGAGCAACATTTAGTGGAGATAATATTCTATCAAAATCTTATGATTTGGACTTAGGTCTAGAAGTTCCAAATAACCCTCCTATTGTTCAAATAACAGATTATGAGTGGTTAGATGAGGATAATGATGACATTGTAGATACCTATGTTTTATCTGGTCAGGTTAGTGATCCAGATGGTGAAACAGTTACCCTTTCAATTACAATGAATGGTGGTGCAGCAGGTACAATAGAGGTAAATGGTGCCACATGGACTTCATCAGGCATTCCTTTTTATCAATATCAGGCTGGAGATTATACAATAATTATTGAAGCATGTGATTCTTCAGAATTATGTACAACAATTGAGAAAATAGTTCCAAATCTTTACTGGGCAGAAGACACGGGTCCAACGGTAGATCCTACTGTAATAACTGAACCTGCTGGAGAAGAAAGTATGCCTGCACCAGGTATTGCGATTACTTTGGCTGGAATTGCAGTTGCATTGTTTGCTTCTAGAAAAAGGCAAGATTAGAACTAAAGGTGGCACATATGTTTCGGGGAAATGTTGTGCGTCCAAGTCATGAAGGAGGACTATTAATTTCTTTTACTGGTTCCTCTCCAGCACTCGGTTCAAGTATTGAAACTGAAAACGGGATACGCTTAGGGAAAGTAGATACAGTATTAGGATCTATTCACGAACCTTGGGTTCATGTTTATCCGATTACAAAGGGATTAGATATTGTAGATGTTCTAGGAGAAAATGCTATTATTACAAATAAAAAAAGTTTCAAAAATAGTAAACCACGTAGAGATGACAGAAAATCAAACTTTTCAAGGAATAGTGGAAAAAATATCAAAAAAATCTTCAATGATAATGATTGGATTTGTCCAAAGTGCAAAAACGATAATTTTTCATGGAGAGAAAGGTGCAATAAATGTTCAACCCCAAGAGACAGTAATATTAGGGTTGAAAGAAATAAGAAATGGGGAGATAGAAATAGATCCGAAAGACCAAGAAGAGGTAGAGACGATAACAGATCTGAAAGACCGAAATGGGGTAGAGGAGGAAATAGATCCGAAAGACCAAGAAGAGGTAGAGACGATAGCAGATCTGAAAGATCGAAATGGGGTAGAGGAGACAATAGATCCGAAAGACCAAGAAGAGGTAGAGACGATAGCAGATCTGAAAGACCAAGAAGAGAAGATCGTAAATTTGACAATAATAAAAAATCTAATCCCAAAGAAGCAAAGTTTAGGTCACCAAAAAGACTTCGTGGAAAATCTAGAACCCATTTCAAAAATCGAGAATTAGATGATATTTTTAAAAATCGAAACAGATAAGGTGTGATTAAAATTTCTAAAAACTCTAGCGACGAATATTATTTAGATGCAATTGATGCTGAAAATAGTGGTAATTTTGAACAAGCTTTGGAATTTGCTGAAAAAGCTGTAGAAATTGATCCTGAACACTCCGATGCATGGTGGATGATTTCTACATTACTCATTCCAAAAAAGGAAAGACCAACATTAATTAACGCGAGTAGATGTTTAAATGCCTGTAAGAAAGTAATCAAATTACAGCCAAATCATGAGGAGGCTTGGATTCGCGGCGGGAGAATATTATCAGATGAATTGGGAATGTATGATAAAGCATTAGAATGGTGGCATGAAAGAAGAAAAATAGATCCTTCAGATTCACAAGCTGTAATTGAAACTGTAGCATTATTAGCTGATTTAGGTTTATATCATCAATCTCTCGATGAGTTACAAAGGGTTTGGGAACCCGGAATGAAACAACTTAACTTTGAACAACAAAAAAGATTAGCAAGATTACACCAATTAGTCAAAAAAGTAGCAATTGATGAAGGACAAACTGACTATTTTAGACCTTGGAATTTACGTGATCCAGGATGGAAAATAATTCGTGAAAGAATGCATAGGGGCCCCGCAAACGAGACATTGATTTATTTATTGTTGGTGGCTCCAATACTACTTATTGTTGTAATGTTCTCTCCTAATAGTGGGGGATTCGGAAATTTATTATTTTTAGTTCTAATGATGCTAATTATTACTTTAGGAGGGATGAGATTTGCAAAAAGACTTGCAATGATTCAAAATCGACCAGCATTTAATATTATTAGAGCAATGGATATAGAAACTACATCGGGTAGAATTGTAATTACTGAAGATATTAGAAATTCAAAATTATATAAGTTCCTTTTGACAAATAGGCCAACTGCATTTAGACAACGATTAAACTCGATAGTAGAAGCAGGTGAGAATATTAGTAGACAATGGAGACCAACAGTCCCGAATTTTGATGAAATATCTTTACCTTCCTATGAAGAAGAATGAACCGATTAATATCTGTAATGTTCAGGTTTGTATGGTCCTTCTACATTTACACTGATATAATCTGCTTGTTCATCTGACATTACTGTCAATTTACATCCAATCTTTTCAAGATGTAAACGAGCAACTTCTTCATCTAAATATTTTGGTAGAATATACACCTTATTCTCATAAGTATCCTTATTCTTCCATAGATCTATTTGTGCTAGTGTTTGATTTGTGAAACTATTAGACATAACAAAACTAGGATGGCCTGTTGCACAACCAAGATTCACTAGACGTCCTGATGCTAGTAAAAATATACTATTTCCAGAAGAAAATGTGAATTTATCTACTTGAGGTTTGATATTTGTCTTCTCTACATCGGTCATACTTTCTAATGCATCAACTTGAATTTCATTATCAAAATGCCCAATATTACATACAATAGCCTGATCTTTCATTTTACTCATATGTTCTGTAGTAATAATATCTCTATTCCCTGTAGCAGTGACATATATATCAGCACTACCAAGAGTATCTTCAACGGTTAAAACGCTGAATCCCTCCATAGCAGCTTGTAAAGCACATATTGGATCTACTTCTGTAACGATAACTTTTGCACCCATTAGTTTCAATGCTTGAGCAGAGCCCTTGCCCACATCTCCATAACCGCATACTACAGCAGTTTTACCAGCAATCATTACATCAGTCGCTCTTTTTAGAGCATCGACTAATGATTCTCTACAACCGTATAAATTATCAAATTTGGATTTTGTAACAGAGTCATTCACATTAATTGCTGGAAATAATAATGAATTTGATTTGACCCATTGATAAAGTCTATGAACACCTGTAGTAGTTTCTTCAGAAACACCTTTACATTCTTCAACAACACTTGTCCAGTAATTAGGAAATTCAATATGTACTCTTTTTAAGAGATCTTTAATGCACTGCTCTTCTTGATTATCCGTGGGCTCATTTACCCAATTACTTCCATTCTCTAATTCATATCCTTTGTGAATCAGTAATGTAGCGTCTCCACCATCATCTACGATCAAATTAGGTCCAAGATTTGAACCATGATGTATTGCTTTGAAAGTACAATCCCAATACTCTTCTAAATTCATTCCCTTCCAAGCAAACACAGGAACTCCTGAGGTTGCAATCGCAGCCGCTGCATGATCTTGTGTTGAAAATATATTACAACTAGCCCATCGAACAGATGCACCTAAATCTGCAAGTGTTTCAATTAAAACTGCGGTCTGAATAGTCATATGTAGCGAACCTGTAATTCGAACACCAGTAAGAGGTTTTTCCGATTTATACTTCTCTCTAACTGACATTAATCCAGGCATTTCATGCTCTGCAATATCAATTTCTTTACGACCAAAATCACTTAAAGATAAATCTGCAACTTTGTAATTTACTGTTTCATCCATATCATACACCCATCCTACAGTCAAATTCGATTATAGGTGTCATTTAAACCTATCAGCAAATTGCATTGCATAAGCTCTTGCTTGGGCCTCTGGATATCCTTGAGCGATTAATTGTTGAACGTATGCTTCCATTTTTGGATTTGTAGCTTGAGCTGAGGTTTGAGCTACAGGTAAAGGAGTAGTTGCATTAGAAGTTCCCACTCCTCCTGCTCCAACATTAGCTACTCCGGCTGTTGTAGTTTGTTGTTGTGCAATATACGCTTGTGCATAGGTTCTTGCAGTTTCTTCTGGATACCCTTGGGCTACTAGCTGTTGTACATAAGCTTCAACAGCATCCATTTCACCAACATCTCCACCAAAACTATCACTCATTTCAGATTCACCTCTTCCTCTAACGAATAATAATGTTAAAATTAAAGCAATCACGATAAATATGATTACACCTCCAACTAAAATTACTGTATTTCCAGCAGCACCCGATTCAGTGTCTGCATTCGTATTGGTATTATCGTTTTGATTTTCATCATCTGAACTTGATGATTCCATGTTATTTGTTAAAGTAATTGTAAAATTATCAGATAAATCATAACTAGATCCTTCGATAATTCTAAGATAAATTGTAATTGAATTACTTGTTCCAACATCCCCATAAGAATTTGATATATTCACACTCAAATCTACTATGTCTCCTTGATTCTTATTAGCTGCTGCGATATAGGTTCCATCAGACAACATATTTGCTTTATCAACAGTTTCTAGTGAACTAGGATCAACTGTGGAAGCTTCTATTGTCACTCCACCCGCTTCTACCCCAGAAGTCAAAGTAACAGAAAAAGAGACTTCATAATCGGAATTTTCTGTATCATCTAATGTACATGGATCATTTTTATCAATACCACAAGAAATTGTATTTTCAAATTCCCATACTGGTGGTTCATCGATTAAATCAGGTGAAACAACCTGGAAATAAATTCTCGTTGTAGCACTCGGGTTCATAGCATTATCATATACAACTAAATCAAACCAAATTAATGAATCTTCAAATGTTGTATCTCTATCTGCTGTTACATGAGTAAATTGGAATTCGAAATATGGTGCTGCCTTATTTGGATCGTTATCGTCATCTACGTCTCCAAATATTTTAATATCCTTAAATTGTGTATATTTAATTGGATAATCATTAGTTACTCTCCACTCATACCATTTTATTCCACTTCCATCTCCGACCCAATCTAAGTCTAGACTGTTGCTAGCATCAAAATAAACCCATACCCCTGTATCTGAAGTATAATCTGAATTTATATCATCAGGTAAAATTATCTGATATACATCTCTAGGCTCTCCACCATATTGTTTAGTTGGGTTTTCTGGATGTGGAATTACTTTACTACTGTCTGTTTTGTCATCTCCCCATACAATTTCAAATTCAGCATTAGGTGCATCTGAATCTGCACCAACATCATCAGTTACAACTTGAATGAATAGTGATCTTCCGTGTCCTTGTTCATTGTAAAGATACAATGTAATATTCCAAGTAGCTCCTTGATTACAATCAAAGACCATTGAGGTTGTTTCTTGACAGAATGTTGCTTTTACTGAATCCATACTCTTAGTCATAAGTGGATTTGTGTTTGCATCATCAATTTTGACATTATTCCAATCAGTTGGACCTTCAACAACCCAATTTGAATCTAAACCTTCTAAATTAGAAAAGAATGAAAGCTCTATCTCTTGATTACTCTTTACGTAATAAATTTCATAATCTCTGTCTTGTGAAATCTCTGTAAAATCATATCCTTGATCTGGACAAACCTGTATATTTAATCGTCCACATGGTTCACTACCGTCTACTTCAAGGCCTAATTCTGTTCCAAAAGAACCAAAATCAGCATATTCAGTAACCATATACTTCAACATATTTGGTAAAATAGGGAAAGAAGAATCCATATCTCCTGATTCTTTCTCAACATCTAAAGTAGTAACAATTAATCCACCATCACCAATATTACAAGTTCCCAATAGACTATTCAATCTATTTTCAGTTTTATGCCTAATAATGTTCTGGAACGTTCCATCACCAATTAAAGAATCTCTACAATTTCCTAAAGGTACAGTAGTCAATGCACCTCTGACCGTTTTATCTTGGTCATCTAATGATTGAGTATTTAAAACTGCATTTGTCACATAAGATTTGTTTAAATTATTAACTTGATAAGGATTCCAATTTTGCATCACTGTAGTATCTACGCCATTAAGTAATGGATGAAATTGTTCACCAATTACTAAGTCCTTATATTGAACATAATCGTCTGTAATATCTCTATTTGAAACCGTAATTCCGAGAGGTAACCTTCCTCCAGTAGTAGATTGATAATATGACTGATAGGGGCCTAGATGCATTTCAATTGTACCTCCTGCATTCATAAATCCTTCAAATGTTATTTTTTCAGTACTGATTTCTTCTGCAAATTGTTGGGCAGTTGCATCATTTTGCATAGGCATTAAGATTTTCTCAAACCCATTAGCTCCCTTAACAGATGTTCCAAGCCAATTATTTGTAAGATAAGTATCCCAGTCTGTTGCCATATTGAGTTGGGTATGGCTCATTCCAAGATCAGCTAAATTTTGCTTAACTTTTGTTTCATAATCGCCATCCACGAAATCAGATAAGATTAAAACATCAATTTGTTCTGAAAATGTGGCGGTAAAATTAGGATCATTTCCACTTAATCCTCCACCTACAAGATATGCTTTGAAACCTACTCTGTACTCTTTACCACTATCCCAGTCAATAAAAATTGGGAAATCTACAACTTCTACCTCTGCAGGTTCAAGTTCATACACTTTAGTGGTAGATTCATTGAATACCATATTGCCTGTTGCTGTTTCTATTACCTCGAGATTAAATACATAATTTCCTGCTAATACTCCATTAATTACCTGTGCTTTAAATTCATGATTTTCAACTTCATCAATCGGATAGAGACATTGATGTTGATTATCATTTACACACTTCAAATAATTTGGTGGATTGATAAATAAGTTTACACTTTCAACATTAAATGTAGCTCTTGTTTTATTATTCTCTACAACAATTTCTTCTTCACCAAACCAACTTGTTCCAGTTGTTTGATTATCAAATGATGTTGTAACTTCAAAACGATAAACACCAGGACCAAAATCATGCATTCCAAAATCAACTTCAACTTCTTCTTGGGCATCAATGCCAGTCACAGTTTGAGTATATGTTGTATCAACGGCAAACGTAAATTGTTTTACAGAAACATTATCAATTGCAACGCCAAGATAACCATTATTTTGACCGTTATATCCATCAGAATTTGATTCAAAATGGAATGTAATATCAACATCTTCAGAACCTGCTAATGAAGTACATTCAGTATAATAGTAACCGCCAATCACCCTTGAAGTGTTCAGTAAATAAATGTGGGTGAAGTCAATAGAACTTGACTTAACTTCGCCAGCAGAATTGAATATAAATTGAGATTCTCTACCGTTATTTGGGTCTACAACATCACCAACATATTCTATTTCATCTGATGAACAGTAGTTATCATTGTTATAATCATTATATTGTCCGTAAATAATACCTTCATATTGCTCGTCTACTCCAATTGTACCATCGCCATTAACATCTTTAGACCATTCTACAAATAATTGTACAGTATCTTCGTAGTTATAGTATGAACCATTATTGCTGATGTAATAATGAGTATCTGCAAAATATTCGAAACTTAAGGCTGCATAAGTACCTCCAAGATTAGATAAATCAATATTCGTAATACTTAAATTTTCATTCCAATCGTCTCCATATCCTTTTTGATTAGTTTCTAAAATGTCAGGATGACCAAACCAAAAGGCTGAACTTCCTATCCTTGAATCTGGAATATCAGAATCGTCAACAATATCTCCTTGCCCATCGCTATCATCATCAATATGTACAAATTTTTGTGGATTTTCAAAGGTTTCACTACATGCTTCCTGATCACCATTAGATGCAACAGGACCGCAGTTTAATTGGGTAGGTAGAGCATATAATATCGATGCTTCAACATTGAAATCCATCTCAGTATTTCCATAATTTGTAACTGTAGCTTTCATAGGTAATTCTCCTTCAGCATACAATCCACCATCATCAAAGAAATCTACACTAACAACTGCTGGATCGAATAAATTCTGTGTTGTTACAAAATATTTCAATTCATTATTAATTTCTTGTTCGTTAGTCCATGAAGCATCAGGCGTGATTTGCGCACTAATACGGTATGTTTTATCATTCTCAAAATTGAATGGTACTTGTTCTACAATTTCGTCACCAGGTTCAAGATTATTTACTGTAACTGGTTGATTATCATCATAGATATTTGTAAATGAGGTTTGTTGCTTAGAAATTTCAATATTGTCGAAAGCAAAACCATCAAGGCCTGACCAATAAGTTTCATTTTCGTATCCTACACTTCCTTGAAAACCACTTCGGAATCTAAATCTTAAATCTACAACTTCGCCCGCCCAATTTGACAAATCAAATTGTCCAAGTCCTTGTGCAGTATATTCTTGCCAACCATAATGAGTTCCACTGTAAATTCCGCTTGCAGTTCCCGGAGAGAATCTTTCTGCATCACCATTAACGATTTGATTTAATACTCTATCATTATCAAAACCACCCCATTGAGCAACTCCCGCAGGGCAATAACCATCAATAATCGCTAAAAATGGGCATGAAATTGGTTGCCATCCACCATCTTCAGTATTTATTTCAATAAAACCAGTATCGTCATAAACCCAATACATTGCAAAGAAGCCATTACCTGCATTACCTAATCCGGTATAATCATATGAGCCAAATAAATCTAAACTTAACCAAGCACGATCTGCTCCAGTCAAATCTACATCGTTCAAAATTAATGCTTCATCCCAATTTTTTTCATAACCTGACCAAATTGTACCTGTACTATTTTGTACATATGTCCCTGCCCAATAGAAATCTGTAGGATTATTGCCTTCCCAATTGGCCTGAAATGAATTATTATAATTTTCATCTCCTTCATCTGAAGAACCTGTAATGGTCTGATCTTCAATATGCCAATGTATATTTTCGTCTGGCAAATATTCATGAGTGGTCCAAGTACAACCTCCAGAACATCCTATTGATTCCTCTGAGCCATCAAACGTATTAGAGTAAACTGTCGAATTTGCACTAGATGCTTGATCTATCTCATCAATAGTCAATCCTAAATCGAAAGTACCAGTTAACTCTTCCATACCTCCATTTACTAATGTTAAATTTACGTCTCTAGTTCCTTCTCCAACTATTCCATAATAATAATCGGTAGGGCCAATTTCTATATCTTCTAGGGCTAAATCTTTGTAATCCATTTCAATGATTGTTATATGATCATACTGGCCATTCCAACCTCTACTTTCTGCCCAATAATATGGGTTTCCCCAAGCATAATCGGTGTATCCCACCACGATATCTGGTGCACTGTTTGATGTACCCACAAATTGATCTACAGTTGCAAATGACGCTCTTGTTCCCACATCATAGGATAAAGGTGCTTTATACCCGTTAGTTTTAGAGAGAACTACTTGTACACTAGAAATCGTATCAAAATAATATTGAGTTCCTTGTTGTCCAGAAGAAGATGTATATTCAAAACCTTCCAATAATGTTGGGACAATAAAATCTGGTTTCCCATCATTATTTAGTTCTGAGATTGATACCGAGAAGGCGACATATGGGCCGAAATACTCCTCTTGAACTGCAGACCACGGACCAGTTCCCGAACGCGATACAAATGTGATATTTTCTGAATTTTCATCTGTCATGGCAACAGTATCAATAAATCCATCATCATCAATATCTTCAATTGCAAAACTTCCATATTCCGTATTTAAATTCACTTCAACAGGATTATTTGTAGATGAACCACTTGTTTGAGATGTTGCATCAATCGGGAATCTACCTCCGGCTAAAGTACAATCAAATTCAATTACAGTAACATTATCTCCAGTTCCGGGATTAGTTAGTTGACCAGTAGTATAATCGACTCCATAATTTCTTAAAAGCCAGATATCATTATCTTCACAATCTGCCGGATTTACTTGGCCACTTGGCAATGTTGCTAAATCTTCACCCTTATTTCCGATGTTAAACTCGGTAAATGAAAATGTAGTAGATTGGCCTAAAGACGTTAGTTCCGATGAAGGTACTGTAGGATTAGGTCCTGGGTAAATTACCAAATTTTGAGTAGTTAAATCTGTTGCTAATTCTAATACTGCAATATCATCATTTCCATCTCCTTCAAAATCTCCAACTTTAACATCCCAAACATAAAAATGAGTGAAACGTTCACCAATCGAAAAAGTTCTAGTGTCACAACCATCATTACTAATTATTGTTACATTACCTGGTTGTGGAGGTTGATTAAATGGTAAATTAGCTTGCCAGATAACGATATCTGCAGGTCCATTTGCATTATTTTTAATTTCAACTTTATCTGCAAATGCGATATCTGTCCAATCTGCGTTCCTTCGAGGTGAATTAGATACCCAAACATCTGTTCTTTCTGTAAAATCTCCAAATCCATCATTCCAGAGAACTGTAATTCTATGTGAATAATCCGTTGCAATTGCAAGATCCTTATGACCATCACAATCAAAATCCGCAATTGCAATGTCTGTAGGGTTGTAATGAGTCGTATATTGTCTTGAAATAGCTGCTCCAGCAAAATCAATTGCTGCGAGGCTAGATAATAACATTATCAAAACTAAGGATATGCTTCTGAAACGTTTGCTTCCAAGATGTTGCTCTCTAATCATGTCTAATCACTAATACAGGCGACTCGCAAATCGTTATTATCCCTTTGGTTTTGTGTTTTGCAATTACTCCACCCACTACGTGGGTGAAATATGATAAAAATAGATGCTAAATTTAAGAATTCATCCACGAAGGTATCGGACCAAAAGAAATCTTACTCCCGGCGGTCTTTTTCATTAATTTACCCATCCTATACAGTTTTTCTAACCATAATTCCAATTCCATTCCTTCCATATCTGACATTCTTTCAGAAGCTACTGCTTCTATAGTATCGAAAGGTAAAGTAGTTACCCCAAATCTACTCAAAGAAATTTTGAATAATTCTGCTAGCCAAGCTTCTGACATTGGATCTAAAACTAATGGTCCTGATTTTGGTTCCGGAGCATCTAATTGATCGAATTCTTCGGCTAACTCTTCAATTGTTGGGGGTTCTTGTGCGGCTGCACCATAATTTTCTAATTTTGAATCAATATCTAAACTTCCAATTGGTCGTAATATAATTGGGATCTTAGAAGGGTCTGGGGTTGGGCCCATACTACCTACATTTTCACCTTCCAATATCAATGATTCGTTTAAATCACTATTATCTTCTGAATTTAGAGGTTGTAACCACCCTTTATCATCTAAACTTAAATCGGATACTAATTCCTTAACCCAAACTGATTCTCCTTCGATAATAACTTCAATATCTTCTTCAGTCTCTTGATATACATATCTTACAGGTCCGTATATCTCTGGCTGCATATACACGGATTTTTAATCCATTATTTATATTTAGCATACTAATTATTTAGCTAGATTTCTCAAAACAGTGTGTAATATTCCGCCATTGATATAATATTCTACTTCCACTGGAGTATCTAATCTTACTTGTGCTTGGAAATTTATTGTATTTCCGTCTTCTTTAGTTGCGATTACATCTATCATTTGTAATGGTTTAATCTCTTCATCAATTGGAATTGAAATATATTCTGTACCATCTAATCCTAAAGATTCTGCATCTTCTCCAGATTTAAAACAAAGAGGTAATACTCCCATTCCAACTAAATTAGAACGATGTATTCTTTCAAATGATGTAGAAATTACTGCTTTTACACCTAGTAATAATGTACCTTTTGCGGCCCAGTCTCTACTACTTCCTGTACCATACTGACTTCCAGCAATAACAATTAATGGAATATTTTCGGATTGATATTTAATTGATGCATCATAAATATCCATGACCTCATTAGTGGGTAAATATGTAGTATATCCTCCTTCTGTATTCGGAGCCAAATGATTTCTAATTCTTACATTTGCAAAAGTCCCTCTCATCATCACTTCATGATTTCCACGACGACTACCAAATGAATTAAAATCCGCAAAATCAACACCATTACTAACTAAATAACGACCAGCAGGTCCATCTGACGGAAACGCTCCTGCAGGTGAAATATGATCTGTAGTAACCGAATCCCCTAATTTTAACAATACTCTTGCTTTTTCAATAGGTTTCAGGACTTCTGGTTTTGGTTTTATTCCTTCAAAAAATGTAGGTAATCTAATGTAAGTTGATTCATCTTCCCAGTTGTATAATGAACTATCATCAGCTGGAATTGAATCCCAACGCGGTTCTTGCATAATATCAGAATATTTATCTTGAAACATTTTAGGAGTAATTGCAATAGATATTGTTTCTTTTAATTCTTCATCAGATGGCCAAATATCTTTTAAGAAAATTTCTTCATCATTTTTTCCTAATCCTAGTGCTTCATTTTGTAAATCAATATTCAAAGTCCCAGCAAGAGCGTAAGCCACAACTAAAGGCGGACTAGCTAGATAATTGGCTTTAACATTTTGATGGACCCTCCCCTCAAAATTTCTATTTCCCGATAGTACACTCCCGACAATTAATCCTTTCTCGACTATTGCATCATCAATTGATTTATCTAAAGGCCCAGAATTACCAATACATGTTGTACAACCATATCCTACAACATTAAAGCCGAGTTCTGAAAGATACTTACTTAATCCCGCTTTTTCATAATATTCTGTAACAACTCTACTTCCTGGTGCAAGTGATGTTTTTACCCAAGGTTTGACAGATAGTCCTTTTTCTCTAGCCTTTTTAGCGAGTAATCCAGCCGCAATCATTACACTAGGATTTGATGTATTAGTACAGGAAGTTATTGCTGCAATTACAACATCTCCATGTTTTAATTCAAAATTATCGACACTAATTTTATCATCTAAATTCTCTAAAGAAAGTCCGTGACCGCTGTGTCCAATTGGTGAAGAAAGTGTTTCATTGAAATGTGATTTCATCGCTGAAAGATCCACCCTGTCTTGAGGTCTTTTGGGCCCCGCTAAAGCAGGTTGAATAGTAGATAAATCTAATTCTAACACGGTAGTATATTCGGGCTCTGGGAATGATGGGTCATACCACATTGATTGTGCTTTACAATACGACTCGACGTTAGAAATATGTTCTGGATCTCTTCCGGACAATCTCATATATTCCAAGGTTACATTGTCAACTGGGAAAAATCCGCATGTTGCACCATATTCGGGTGCCATATTTGCTATAGTAGCTCTATCTGGAAGGGATAAAGCGGACATTCCATTTCCGTAAAATTCTACAAATTTTCCGACTACTCCGTGATTTCTAAGTAATTCAACGATTCTTAATGTCATATCTGTAGCCGTAACTCCTGGAGATAGTGACCCGATTAATTTCATTCCGACAACATCTGGCGATAACATGTAAATTGGTTGACCTAGCATTACAGCTTCTGCTTCAATCCCTCCTACACCCCATCCAAGTACGCCTAAGCCGTTAATCATGGTAGTATGTGAATCAGTACCAACCAAGGTATCAGATAACCAGATATTTTCTTCTTCTCTTGCTACAGTAGCAATCCACTCTAAATTTACTTGATGTACTATTCCTCTACCTGGTGGAATTGCACGAAATTTACTAAGATTTTTCTGTCCCCATTTTAAAAATTTATAACGTTCCATATTACGTTGGTATTCAAAGTCTAAATTAAGTTCCTTAGCATTTGAGAACGCACCGGAGTAATCAACCTGTACTGAATGATCAATTACAAGATCTACTGGAACCTGCGGATTAACTAGATCAGGATTTCCGTTTAATTCTACCATTGCATTTCTAAGTGCAGCCATATCAACTACTGCAGGTACTCCTGTAAAATCCTGGAGAATTACTCTCGAAGGCATAAATGGAATTTCTGTCCTTTCTCCATTTGCTTTCCACTCTGCAATTGTTTTTACATCATCATTTGTTACTAAGAAACCATCACAATTTCTTAATGCTCCTTCAAGCAAAACTCTAACCGTATAAGGTAATTTTTCAATATTACAGTCTATTTTTTCTTCGACTGAAGAAATATTGTAAAATAAACCTTTTTTCCCATTTTCTAAATTAAATTCACAAAGTGATGATGATTTATTGGAACCCATTGTGTATAGGCACCAAGCAATTTACTATGAAGATGACTTCTCTAGATTATAGAAAATCTATGTAAAAAAATGCTTTACATACTGAATCTGGAGTGGAATCACAATCCCCCTCTAAATCTATTTTTTTAATCGTTGGAATTTCATCAACAGGTGAATCTGAGGCCGTTGTAACTGCACTAATACGATCAATAGCATCTATTCCAGAAACAATTGTTCCATCAATCTTACCAGAGACTGCTTGACCAAATACTGTATGTACTCCATCTAGATGACTTGGAGTACTATCTTTATCAACAAAATAAAATTGACTTCCGCCCGTATTTGGCTGACTAGTTTTCGCCATCGCTAAAGCTCCCGGTTTGTGGGTTAATCCATTATTTGCTTCATCAGGAACTGTCCAAGCCTTTTCACCTTGTCCAGAACATGTTGAGTCCCCAGATGCTTGACCATTACAATATCCATACCAAGCAGACGCATAACCACCAGTCCCATCCTGGTTTTCAAAATCTCCTCCTTGAATCATGAATTCATCAATAATCCTATGAAACTTCACGCCATCATATGCTCCACTTTCTGCATGAAGTCTAAAATTTTGAACATGAGTTGAAGATAATTGGTCGTTTAAATCTACTTCAATAAATATATCTGATTGATTCTGTGTGTCCAATATTGCTTTAGCCGCGAGAATTAGTCCAATTATTAAAATTGGAATTAAAATTAATCCCCAAAATGTAGGTGTTTGATCGCTAACTAATTTCGGAAATCTCGTTGCCCGAATCCCTAACTCCATCATCGTATTTTCAAGCATATTTTTTGATTGTATTGTATCTTTATTTTTAGGATCAAGCATCAATGATTTTTTGTACTGTTTCAGTGCATCACGTAAAAATTTACTTTTTTCAAGTTGACTTTCAGTAGATGATGCTTGGGATACCTTTGCATCTCCAGCTAACTTGAACATTTTAGGAGATTCATTTTCGCTGTCCCAATTTTTCCTTAAAATTTCCAACGCTTCTTCGGGTTTACCCTGTTCTAAAAGATTCTCTGCTTTTTCAAAGGGTGTTTGTGACTTCTTCGCCATAGCATTCCCGACTTCCTTCTTATTTTTGAAAGTAGATGATAGAATAAGATTTGCAAAAATCACCAATACCTTGAAGGAGGGCATTCTAAACCATATCATTCAAGGGGAAACAAGAACTCGGATTATCACAGAGAATCTCGGAAACTAAAAGGGTTATAAAAATGAAAAAAATTATCAATGATTTCACTATAAACGTAGCAACTGCAAACGGTACTGGTTCCCAATCAGCAAATTTAATACTACTGCAATCTCTTTTCGATATGGGGGTTCCTGTTAGTGGTAAAAATTTATTTCCGTCAAATATTTCTGGATTACCTACTTGGTATATTATTCGCCTATCTGAGCACGGGTATCAAGCACCTGGTAACCAAACTGATGTTCAAGTTTTAGTCAATCCTGCAACTTGGGAAGAAGATCTTGCAGCATTAGAACCTGGAGCGGTCGTAGTTTGGAATGAAAACTCAAAACTCGAAATGAGTAGAGATGACGTTATATCGTATCCAATTCCAATGACTAAAATCGCAAGAGGAATTAATCCAAAACTTGCTAAATTAATTACTAACATCGTATATGTTGGTGCTTTGGCTGAAATTCTAGGAATTAAGCAGTCTGCTCTAGAATCTGCAGTAAAAAAGCAATTTAAAGGTAAAGATTCAGCTATTGAACTTAATACAAATGCTCTAGAGTTAGGTCGAGAATATTTTAGAGAAAATCTCGCAAAAAACGATCCATATTTTGTAGAGGAAAGAGAAATTGAAGAAAAACAGTTCTTTATCGAAGGGAATGAAGCTGTTGCATTAGGTTGTTTATTTGGTGGAGCACAATTATTGTCATGGTATCCAATCACACCGTCTTCATCACTGGCAGAAAGTATGATTGCTTGGATCCCTAAAATAAGAACAAACGATGATGGTGAATCTAATTGTGCTGTAATTCAAGCTGAAGATGAACTTGCAGCAGCAGGAATGGTGCTTGGAGCGGGATGGGCTGGAGGACGTGGGATGACTGCGACTTCTGGACCTGGAATTTCATTAATGCAGGAATTCATTGGTTTAGCATATTTTGCAGAAATACCTTCTGTATTTTGGGACGTTTGCAGAGTAGGGCCATCAACAGGGTTACCAACCAGAACACAGCAATCAGACATTACATTACTTTACGAAGGCAGTCATGGAGATACCCAACACATTGTCTTATTCCCCGGAACTGTTGAAGAATGTTTTGAATTCGGTTGGAGAGCTTTCGATCTTACCGAAAGGTTTCAAACTCCAGTATTTGGTATGAGTGATTTAGATTTAGGAATGAATAGATGGGCTTGTTCGGGATTTGAATATCCAAATGAAGATATGGATCGTGGAAAAGTTGTTCGTGATAGAGATATTTTTGAAGCATTCGAGGAATTTGGGAGATATCTGGACGTAGATGGGGATGGTATTCCTTACAGAACTCTTCCTGGTTCTGGTATGGCTCCAATTCTTTATCGAGGAACTGGACATAACCCTATGGGTGTTTATTCAGAAAAGCCACATGATTATCTTCAATTAATGAAACGATTAAGAGATAAGATTGATAGTTCTAGAGATGTTCTTCCAGCACCGATTTTAAGAGAAGAAAATGAATGTGAAATCGGTATAATTTATCTTGGAAGTATGGAAAATACAATTCAAGAAATCGATGATTTACTCGAATCTACAGGACTAAAAGTAAGTCAGTGTAGACTCCGAGCACTTCCTGCTCATAGTGAAATTGAAAAATTTATTGAAAGACATAAAACTACAATTGTTTTAGAAATTAATCGAGATGGACAACTCTATGGAATTCTAAGAAAAGAAATACCAATTGAACTAGTTCCAAAACTTCGCAGTGTAGCGTATTCAGATGGAATGCCTCCAAGAGGTAAAATTTATGCTGATTTAATTTTAGAAATATTACAGGAGGTGGAAAAATGAGTGAGAAGCGTGAACGCAAAGAGAGAAAAATTAAATTGAATGTAATTAATGAGCCAAAGGATAGTTATTCTGGAGGAAAATCCTCTCTATGCCCAGGATGTGGTCATGACTAAATTTCTAGTGTGATAATCAGTGCTGCATGGGAAAATGGCGTTGAGCCACATAAAATTGCAAAAATGTCTGGAATTGGATGTTCTTCAAAAACACCTGCCTACTATCTTGGACAATCACATGGTTTTAACACGGTTCATGGAAGAATGCCTTCAGTAACTACAGGTGCTTATGCCGTAAACAAAGATCTACTATACATAGGAGTTTCTGGAGACGGTGACTCTGCATCTATTGGAATTGGGCAATTAATACACGCTATTAGAAGAAATATGGATATGGTATATATCGTTGAAAATAATGGAGTTTATGGACTTACTAAAGGGCAATATTCAGCTACTGCTGATATTGGTTCTAAGAAAAAGAAAGGTGCAATAAATAAAACTCAGCCAATTGATTTGTGTGCTCTAGCAATAAACCTTGGATGTACATTTGTTGCCAGATCTTTTTCGGGTTCTAAAAAACAATTAAAATCATTATTAAAAGCGGCAATGTCACACAAAGGTTTCGCATTAATTGATGTTATTTCTCCTTGCGTAACATTCAACAATAATGATGAATCAATGAAATCATATGGTTATGTAAAAGATAATGAGGTTACACTTCATATGACTGATTATATTCCACACTTTAACCCTATTTCAGAAGTAGAGGTTCCAGATGGACATTTCAAGGACATAACATTACATGATGGATCTACAATTAGATTAGAAACAATTTCAGAAGAGCATGATCCAACTAATGCAATGCAAGCACTAGAAGCGCTACATGATGCTGAAACTAATGCTAAACATGTTACTGGTCTACTGTATTTTGATAATACAAAAGCATCATTAGTTGAGGATTTAGGCCTTGTTGATTTACCTCTAATCGATGTTGTTGAAGATGAACTTAGGCCAAATAAAGATATGTTAGAAAAAATAAATAATGCATTCTTAAATTGAAAATATTAGTAGTAAATTCTTTAAAAAATTAATAAATTCTATTCCCAAGAAATAATTACACTTACCGCCTACGACATACAATGGCTGACGTAATTGGAGTTGCTTTAGCAGGTATATTCGGCTTAGGGTTCGTATTTGGAATGTGGGTCGTTTTATTCCGAAGAGAATTAGCTCCTATTGAACGTAGTCGTGCTGTATATGGACATGCATATGAAGAAATTCTTCCAAGAAGTAGACTAAAAAAAGTACGAAATATGCAACCTGTAAATGATATAGAAACCCCAGAGAATGAAGAATATATTGATGATTATGAAGAAACTCAGGAAGAAATTGATTCTGGATTAAGGGAACGTACTCAATGGGCCAAAAATAATGAAGATCAATTAAAGGAGCAAGTTCAAGTTGCTAATATTGAAGGTATTGAAACATCTGAAATTTCAAATGAAGCAGAAGATGAGTTTGCTGAAAGATTGGCACGTGAAGGTGCGAAAACTGGCGATGTACAAATTTCATTAATTTGGAATAATTATAATGATTTAGATTTACATGTAGTTTGTCCTTCTGGTGAAAGAATTTTCTTCGACAATAGAAATTCTAAATGTGGAGGAGAATTAGATGTTGATATGAACGTAAAACCAGCATCGAGAAAGCCAGTTGAAAATATTTATTGGCCAGAGGGCAAAGCACCCAGAGGAACTTATAAAGTATATATCCACCATTATGCAAAACACAATAAAGGTTTCAGGAGTAATAAAGATCCAACAGAATTTAGACTTCTAGTAGATATGGAAGGAACAAAAAAAGAGTTTAAAGGTGAAATCTCAAATGGCGAACCTCTACGCTTGGTGGCTGAGTTTACCTTAACTGAAAAAGAGGTACCTGACTCCCCTCCTCCAAATTCTAAATCTTTAGATATTGATGATAGTTTACTTGATGAATTTGAAAATAACGAAGATTCGGATGAGAATTTAACTGATGATATCCTGTAAAATTGGTAGTGTAAAAATATGTCAAAACCATTCTCAAAGTATAATGATTTTACAGTTGTAGAATTAAAGGAATTATTAAAGTCAAAAAATTTACCTGTTTCAGGAACAAAAAGCATTTTAATTGATAGATTAGAAAATAATGATATCAATAAAAATAAGAAAAATGAATCAAAAGTATCTGAAAAGAAAGTTAAGTTTACTTGTTCACAATGTTCTACTAAACTAAAAATCCCAATATCTTATAAAGGGAAAATAAAGTGCCCTGTATGCTCTTTTGAACAAGAAGTTAATGGGGAAGAAATTAATGAATTGAACCTCAAAGAAGATTTAGATATAAGTAATATTCTTTCATTTATTAGTTCAGGTTCACAAATAATTTTTCAAAAGATTAAAAATTTAGATTCAAAGAAAGTTTCTTTAGCGGTTTCTATTTTTGCTGGAATTTTACTGATTATTGCTATTTCAACATTTCTAAGTGCATTTTCCTATGAAGCAATGTGTCCAGAAGAATACAGATCCACTGTAATGATTGATGGAGAAGAAGTTCTTTCCTGTGAGGGCAGTAATTGGTTAGAAACTGATTCTGTAAATAAATTATTTAATGCGTGTTGTATATTTCTTCCACTTTCTTTAGCACTAGCGTTTAGCGGTTATGCTGTTAGAAGAGAAGCTGATGATAGATTTAGAGTTTCAGACCCGTTAGAAAATCAAAAAGAGGGGAAATTCAGTGTTAATATCTCAGATAAAAATAAAGCAAAAAATAATACTCTAGTTGACAAATCTACAAAACTCATTCAATTTAGTATTCTCGGGGTTTCAATTACTTTATCTGTATTGACAATAATTGGTACTATTTTAATCATAATTTTCTTTGTATGGGCAATTTATTTATTACTTTCTAGTGGTAGTTTTTTCGCATAAGCCCCTTAGTGTAGCGGTCCATCATACGAGGTTCTGGTCCTCGTGACCTCGGTTCAAATCCGGGAGGGGCTACTCGAATAATTGATATCTATGATAAAAATAACAGGTGATATGAGAGTATGTTATGGCTTAGTCGGCATGACTAGAGGACATGCTGCACGTGCACTTGCACTTGGTCAAGAATTAATTGATCGAGGTCATGATGTTCTATTTTTTACAGAGGGTCAAGCCGAAGAATTACTTTTGGCTAGATTTGGTAAAGATCGAGTTGTTCATACAACAAGCCTCAGATATCATTTCTCCAAAGGAAAGATATCACTTCCAAAAACATTCCTGAAAAATTTAAAGTTTCTTTTTAGAAGGAAAAAATATACACGGCCCTTAATAAAAAAACTAAAAGAGTGGGATCCTGATATTTCTATAGCCGACTATGAACCTTTTATGTGGCAGGCTTCTAAACAACTAAAAATTCCGCATGTAGCATTAAACAGTCAAGAATTTTTTAATTCCAGTAAAATGCCAAAAAAACTTCCTTATTCACTTAGAATAAAGGCGTTTTTTGCAGGTAGAATCGTTCGTTGGTTATCTCCTACTGCAGACCTAAGAATCGTGGCTAAACATCTTGTAGGAAAAAAACCAAAAAGTAATGTTATAAATGTCGGAGGCGTTTTAAGAAAAGAATTTGATGAAATTCAATGGAATCCGAAAGGGAAATATTTCTTAGTGTATCTTCCAGATGAATGTCGTTTTGCATTAGATGATATTAATAAATTAGCAAAAAGAATGAAACTTAGAGGAGAAGTATACGGTTTAGAAAATAAGTACTTACTAGAATTTGATGATTTAGCATATAATGTTGCTTCAGAAACAGGATTCATGGAAGCGATGTCCGGGGCAGAATTTATCATATCAACTCCTGGAAATCAATTACCTGCGGAGGCTACTTTTTTAGGAATTCCAATGTTATTAGTTTCTTGGCCTAACCATTTTGAAGGAGAAATAAATGCTCGAATATTCCTAGAGGCCATGCCAGAAAACTATGCTTTATTTGGAGAACAAGTAAATATTCCTAAAAATAGTAAATCTATCAGGAAAAAGGGAGTAAGAAATGGAAGAGAGATCGCAATAGATGCAATCGAAGATTTATATAGTAAAATAAAATAATACTTTTGAAAATGTTATTTTTCAATCAAAAAAGTTTTATTGTATATATTTTTTGAACTAAATTAATGAGTGGAAAATTTAGTCAAATTACAGCCTTCTCCTCTTATCTTCCACCTAATAAAAAACTCAGTGAGGATACAGTTCCCTTCGGGACTCTCCCTCAAAAAATTGATTTCAAAAGGTTGACAGGAATAGTATCTCATCATGAAGTAATTCCTAATCAAGGAGCCATAGAATTAGCAGTTGAGGCGAGTAAATTAGCATTAGAAAGATCTAAAGTTCCTGTAGAAGAAATTGATCTTGTAATTTCATGCTCTGTTTCCAGAATGTCGTATGAATCAGTAAATTTAGTAGATCCTTGTTTAGCATCCCAGATTTGTACAAGATTGAATATTAAAGCGAGAAATTTTGATATTACAAATGCATGTTTAGGCATGGTAACTGGATTAATGATCGCAGATCAAAAAATAAAAGCAGGTAAAGTTCGTAATGCTCTGATTGTTTCTGGAGAACATTTAACCCCAATAATTGAGGAGGCACTAAGTAGAAATTTACTTTGGAATCATAAAGCAATAGCTAGCTTAACTGTTGGAGATGCAGGAGGAGCATATGTGATTTCACAGAGTGAAAAAGAAAGAATTAAATTTTTTGAACCTTTGACTCTTGCACAACATTGTGATTTGTGTATTGGTGAATCTGCAAAAGATAGGTTAGGTCCTGCTATGAGAACATCTGCTAAAAAATTACAATATGCAGCATTAGATAATTTAGGCGAATATATGAAAAGATGCTTCAATAATCCAGAGGATTTGAAATCTCATAATCATATTATTCCACATCAAACAACTCCTAAAGCAGTCCTCAGAGGTGCCAAAATAATTGATTCTATATGGGGATTAGGAGATAGGGTACACAGTATTTCTCATTCAGGGAATACAGCTTCAACAAGTCATACAGTAACCCTAGATAAATTACTAACGGAAAAGAAATTAAAAAATGACGACAAAGTATATTTTATTTCTTTTGGATCCGGTCTTGGAATGTTGGGGATAAGTTTGAATTTACCTAAGGAGATTGAAGCATGGTAGGAATTATTGCCTGGAAAGCAAAACCAATTGGTAAACAATCACTGTTAACTTCTTTAAAAAAAATAGTAAAATCCTTATGTTTAGAAAATAATCTAAATATTAATGACATAGGTTTGATTATTCACACAGGAACTTTCCGTCAAAATTTTAGAGCAGAACCTGCATTTGCAACTCATCTTCAAAAGTCTTTGAAAATAGGTTTGGGAATGGTCACTAATTCTAGTGAGCATGTATTCAGTTTCGATTTAATGGATGGAAATGCTGGCCCACACCAAGCCATAGAGGCCGCAATTGATTTTTTACCAGATTTGAACTCTAAATATGCACTTATTACTGCAGGTGATGTGAAACCAAATAAAAAAACAAAGTGGTCACACAAACCAATTTCATTCGCTTGTATCATTTCAAAAACAGGGAGAATTGAATTCTTAAAAAGTGAATTCGATTATTCAACTCAAAATGATTACAAATGTGAATCTAAAGGTTGGAATATTTATGAAAATATTGATGATGATGCTAAAAATAAAGTTCACAACATATCAGATAATCATTTTAATTCATCATCTGAATGGTTAGCTGGAGAACAAATGGAAAAATTCTTTTCTTGGGCTGAAAATAAAACTGGAGAACTGATACATACAATTAATGATCGAAGTGGGAGAAAATCGACAGTCTATTGGAAGGTGCACTAATGAATAGGCCTAAATTTCTCTATATATTTGCAATTTTCTTGACATTATATCATGTTACTGCAAGAATCGGATTAGCTATAGATTTACAATGGCATTTGGATGTGGGGCGAGATAGTATGTTCACTCCTCCACATATTATGATTCTAGCTGGATTTCCAATTTGCTTATTATTATCTATTTATTATGTTATTGTTTGTTCAAGAGATTTTCGTAAAGGAATAGAGGTGAATGGAATTCAAATTTTTGGTTTAATCGCGCCAGGCTATATTTGGATGATATTAATTGGAATGTTTTCTCTAACGATTGGGGGAATATATGATGATTATTGGCATGCACAATATGGAATTGATACTACGGTTCTTACTCCCCCTCATATGCTCACACTTTTTGGGGGAATAATCGCTGAAATAGCTAGTGTATTAATGGTTTTAGCACTAATGAAAGAAAATAATTCTAATTTTAAAGGATTAGATTTGTTAGCTTCTTTATTGCTCTGGACTGTGTTCTTCCATAGTTCATTTTTATTTCTCAATTATATAGATCCTAAATTAGCAATAACATCTTTATTTGGATTAGATTTATTATTACATCTTTTATTTGGACCATTTGTAACATATTGTCTTATTGTGATGACACAAAAATGGTTCGGAAATAAGGTATTATTATACCTAGGAATCATAACTATGATTATTCAAAATTCAATGTTCTACTTTATTCCAATTTCTGTAGAGTTATTAATGGGTCCAAGCCATGTTTATCGTCCAGGAGCTCCTTCTATAGTATGGGCAGGTCATTGTATTTCGATATGGTTTTTACCAGTAATAATGCTAATTATTAAATTTAATTTATTAAATAAAGAATATTTATTAATTCCTTTGTTAGTACTTTCGGATGTTTTATTCTCGCCAATATTTCCTATAAATTATATGGGGCAGGTTGGTATATTTTCTACAATTGTAAGTGTTGCTATAGCAATATTGTTAATATTTCTCTCTAGAAAATTAATACATACATTCGTTACGGAACTATCTAATTATAGTAATAATAACTATTTTTGTTTTAATCCGAGATTACGTGCAATTGCTGTAACAATAGTATTAATTCTCGTCTCTCCTGTTAGTGCTCATGGAAATCAGTTTGAGGAAGGATCTGGTTTTGATGCACCTATGAGAGTACAAGTGGATTTGAATGGTACCGAGGTTTGGGTTGAATTCATGCTTTGGCCACCAAAGGCCCCTCAAGATTGTGATATTTTGTTAGTTGCAAATGAATCAGAAAAAACTATTGAATCAATGTGGACCGAAATTATCTTTTTTAGTGAAAAAGGTGAAGTTAGAATGATTCAAGAATTTGACCAATATTTAGATCAAACAATTTGGTTTGGAAAAAACTACTTTACATTTAGCGGTAATCAAAGTATTGAAATTAAAGCAATTATAGATGGAAATGAAGAAACGGCAAATATTACAATTGAAGTAGAGCCACCAGCATCAATTCCTATTTGGCTTGCTTGGACACTATCTTCAATATGGGTATTTTTAATGTTCTATTCATCATACTATTTTGCTGAAAAATTGAGGAGAGGCGATGAATGCGAATAATCATTAGTGGTGCAACTGGTTCTTTAGGATCTATGTTGATGGAAAGATTATCCAAAAAACATGAAGTTTTAGGTCTTGGCAGAGATATTAAAAAAATATCTAAGTTATCTCAAATATATAAAATACGCAATTGTGATCTGGCAAGTGAAGAATTTGGTGATGTAATTAAAGGTGCTGACTGTTTCATACATTGTGCCGCATATACTGCTCCAAGAGGTAAAAGAAAAAATTTTGAGGAAAACATTCTAATCACCTCATCTGTACTCAAATTTTTAAAAATTCATAATATTTTCAGTATTTTTATTTCATCAGCATCTGTTTTTGACGCTATGCCTAGAAATAAAAAAATGGTGGAGCCTACAATTATACCCAAATCTCATTACTCAAAATCAAAATTTCTTTCTGAAAAAGTTATAATTGATTCTGTATTTGAGAATTGGACAGGATTAAGACCAAGAGCCGTAATTGGGAAAGGAGATGATACAGTTATCCCGAGACTAAACAAATTAATATCTAAGAAAAGTGTTATGATTCCTGGCTCTGGTGAAGCAAAATTAGATTATACCTGTATGAGTAATTTCTTAGATGCCGTTGAATGTGCAATTGTAGCGGGCCCCAAACAAAAATTTTACAATCTTAGTAATGGTAATCCAAAGTCATTTAAAGAATTGATAACTACATATGCAATGAAAAAATATGGAAAAATTAAGGTTAGGTTTTTACCAATTTTCCCTCTGAGAATCTTAGCAACTTTATTTCCCTCTGAACGAATTAATCATTATTCATTAGATCAGATTACACAACCAATGATTTTAGATATTTCAAATATTAAGTCCGAACTAAATTGGCAACCGAAGCAAAGTTTAACAGAATGTTTGGAGGAATTATTCAATGAGTAAATTTATGACACTTTGGACATTTTTTACAACCAAGAAAAAGTTCAATTCTCGCAAAGAAATCGAAAGAAATCAAGAAAAGAAAATGCTGAAACATGTTAAAAAAATTCGTAATAAGTCAAAATTCTTCTCAATGCATTGGGATGGTTTTGAAGATTCTCAATGGAGAGATTTTCCATTAATTGATAAGTCAATAATGATGGAAAATTTACAAGATTATCTTACTGTCAATCTTGATATAGATAATGCAAAAAATTTGGCACTCAAAGCGGAAAAAACCCGAGATTTTGAACAAAAAACATCAGGATTTACAGTAGGATTTTCATCGGGTACAAGTGGTTCTAGAGGAATACACATCGTCTCTAAATCAGAACAAGAAATATGGGCAGGATATATGTTAGCAAGGGGGCTTGATGGTTCGATATTCGGTAAACATAAAATCGGACTTTTTCTTCGTGCTAACTCTAATACATATGAATCAATTGGCTCAAAAAATATTAAATTTCAATTTTATGATTTGATGAGGCCCTTAGATGATTTAGTTAAAGAATTAAATGAAAATAAACCCGAAGTTTTGATAGCACCTCCTAGTATTTTGAGGTATTTAGTCGATATTAAAATAAAATTACAATTTCGTAAAATTGTTTCTACCGCCGAGGTTTTAACCCCTCTAGATAAATCTTTGATTGAGGAATACTTTGAATGTATAGTTCATCAATTGTACTCTTCTACTGAAGGTGAAATAGCTACCACTTGTGAATTTGGAACATTACACCTAAATGAAGATATTATGGTAATACAAAAAGAATATGTAGATAAGGAAAAAGGACAATTCTTCCCAATAATTAGTGACTTTAAACGAATTACACAGCCTATTATTCGTTATCGATTAAATGATATTCTAGTCGAAAAAAAGGAACCTTGTCCTTGTAATGATGCCCGTGAAGGAATTGCAGAAATTATTGGCCGTCAAGATGATGTTTTTATCTTAAAGAATAAGAATGATGGTTTTGAGATGATAATCCCAGATTTAATTAGAAGAGCAGTACTAAGATTGAGTGGAGAAATTCAAGCTTATATGGTAGA
>MDTA01140527.1_pt1 | contig 50203 bp, 30 predicted proteins | sample 811151 | NCBI WGS metagenome assembly MDTA01 (sample SAMN05326648, study PRJNA326480) | marine metagenome | isolation source: seawater | place: Indian Ocean: South | collected 2010
CGCGGAACGTTCGGCGGGTCACGGATTGACCCGGCGCCACCTCAATTGACACCACCAAAATTTTGCCGCCGGAACGCGCGCGGAACGTTCGGCGGGTCACGGATTGACCCGGCGCCACCCCAATTGACACCACCGGCAAATGGCGCGCCGCCCACGCGAATTCTGTAACGGCGCCACCCTAATTGACACCACGTTCTTGGTGTCAATTAAGATTGTGTCGTCCCGTAAACGCGCCCGATCCCACTCACCCCGTGCGCCACATGGACGTCTGCCACACATCCAACAGCATCGATCCGGATGCGACTGTGATTGTGATCCCGTACAGCGACACCCGGGCGGAACACCTGGAGGCGTGGCTGGACCGGGTGCTGCCCCGCCTGCAGGACGGGGGCGGCCCGTTCGTCATCGTCGTGGCGCGCCAGGTGGGCCGCCCGCTGCCGTTCAACCGGGGCCTGGTGCTGGTGGCGGCGGTCCTGGCGGTCGGTCCGCTGGACCCGCGCCAGCGCGTGGTGTTCTGGGACGTGGACCTGGTGCCGTCGGCCGACATCTGCGCCGCTATCGTGGACCGGGAGCCGTGGGGCCGCCACAAGGTGGTCAACTTCAGCCAGCCCGGGTTCCAGCGCTACAGCGACGACCAGCACACGTTTGCCGGTGGCATCCTGGGGATGACGGTGGAAACCTTGGTGCGATCGGGCGGCCCGCCCATCACGATCTTCGGGTGGGGCTCCGAGGACGACGCCTTCTCGCACCGGCTGCGGTCGCGGCGCGGCGCCGACGTCGAGTACATCGCGCACGCGGACGAGCCGGATCTGGGCATCCACGACCTGGAGGTGCAGGACCTGGAGGACTTCCAGACGGCGCGCGAGAAGATCGACCACCTGCGGCGGCACGACGCCATCGCCCCGGACCGGCGCAATCTAAGAATGGCGGACGAGCGCTGCCTGGAGCAAGGAAAGAGTAACATGATTTATTGCAAGGAGCTGCTAACAAAGGGCACAATCAGCGTGGCGGTGCACAGGGCGGCGCAAGACTACTATGTGGTCGACGTGGCGCCGGTGACCATGCAGGCACCCAAGGCGGCAGCCGGCGGCGGTGTTAAACGGCCCCGGTCAGGACCACGTCCACCGCCTCGCCGCGACTGGCCGAGCTCAGGGCCATCCCGACTGTCTTCTTCTCCGTGGTGAGCTGGTGCTGGGTGACGGCATGGACGGTGGCCTTGACGACGTTTTTGACGAGCGAGGCGATCGGGGAGTGCTTGCGGAGGTAGTCCTGGTACTGCGTGCCGGAGTTGTCGTCGGGCCGAAGAACGGCGTGCAGGAACGAGCCGAGACCGGGTGCGCCGAAGCGAGTTGACGTGCCAAGAGTTGGTGTGAGCTGGCCGCCCTTATACGAATAATGCGGTTTGCGCACGAGCTGTGCCGGATTCATTTCAAGAATCATTTTGGCGGAACGGCGTTGCTGTATCACATTGTGGCATACAAGATGGACAATGGCAGACCACGTCAGGTAGTAATAATCAACTTCTTTCTCTCGAGTGACAAAGAATCGTTTTGGCATAAAATCACTTCTGTATGGTGTTCTTGCTGGCAATGCATCCGTAGCCGGGACAGCAAGCCAGGCGCCGACAAACGGCAATTCGTTGTCACTGAGTTGTATCTCTTCACTGCCACTTACTGGCTCCAATCGAAATGGTGCTTGAAACGTGTTCCTGAAAACAATAGTGTACTTGCTGTGATTCACGGAAGTGCTGCTTGTGGTAATTTGTGCAACACTGTCGATTTGCCATGGGTACTGCGTCGCGCTGTCGAGCACCACGATATTTGGCTGGAATTTTTCTGAAGGTGCGAGTCCCATTTCGTCTACTCTGGCTTTTCCGTGTGGCTTTTGTGCTACGCCCAATGCAAATGATGCATTACCGTTTGATACGGCTTGCATCTCGTGGTACACCACTTTGCGTGGCAAGTCACCGTTTAAGGTAACTGCGTTGGCTGAGAAATGCTTATGCGCGTAATCCATAACATCAACAATCATTTCTGCATAATGTGATGCATCAAGGTCTTTGCTGTTATCGACTGCACCAGACCCGAGACAATCCGGTACTGTGTTGTTGTAAAAATCGGCAAACATTTTAGGCAGACCATTTCTTGTGTTCGTCAAATATTCGATTTCTGAACCACTGCGGTATGAATCATCCAGTGGTTTACCTCCTGCATAAAATTTTGTCCTTAATAGCCTACCTTCTGTTGTAGAGCCGGCATTGGCTAGCACGACATCCCTGACGTTACCAAACGCAATGATAATCAATCTCCAAAATGGCGTGATGCCTTTCATCAGTGGACCTGCCTGTTTGTCGGCTTTATTTTCTGCAATATCTTTACCCGGTGTCTTTCCATACGACCCTGTATTTGCTCCAAAACTAAGCAAACTATCATCATACATATCGGGAATTACTGGTTTGCCAGTATACCGGCGGTTGTTTGTTTTGTTTACGAAAAGGTTCGTTTTCTTCTTTGATGCCGACATGGTAAACACCACAGCATCATTCATGCGCCTCATCACATCAAGCTGGTCATTTGCAACCTCGGGCTCTCTGACAGTGATGCCTGTGTAATCTTTTGCAACGTTTCTTGTGTTTTTGTACGAGCTACTCGTAAACGCAAAGTACACATCCAGCGGCACGTCCTCCTCCTTGACCTGCGCCTGCGCCGTCTCCAGCACCCCATCACAGCACCCCGTCATCAGCTGCGCCACGTGCCGGTAGATGCCGCCCAGGCCCCGCGTCATGATCATCTGGGACAGCTCGGAACCGTCGGCCTGCCTGAGGATGGGCACCACCTTGCCGTGGGGCAGCCCGATGTGATCGCACGGGGCCGGCCACGCGGCCGAGTCGGGCACGCACCGGGGCACCGTCATGCACAGCTTCATGCCGGGGCACAGCGTCTTGTCGCCGTTGTTCGCCAGCGTGTTCAACCCGCCCACGGTGACGGCAATGCCCTGCAAACTCTGGCGCGACCCGGCCTCCTCGCCGGTGATAGCCACGCCGGCGTACTGGATCGTGGCCAGCACGTAGTTGCGCAGGCAGTGGTCCACGAGTTTCAGCTGGTCGACGGTCATGCCGCGCGTCCTGCTGTCCTCCATGCGCTTGCTGCCCACCAGCAGCTTCAGCTTCTGCAGCGTGGCGACATTGCCTTCTCCAGTCGGCGAACCCATCGCCATCCTGAGTTCATCCATCTGGTCCGTGCTCAGGACCAGCCGAAAGTAGTTCAGGCTCGACAGGGCCTTCATGCGCCCGTCGGACACGCGGGCCATGTGCTTGCCGGGGCGGTACGTCCACAGCACCTCGCGCTCGCGCACGGCGAAGCACTCGCTCTTGTCGATGGCGGTGCTGGACAGTGGCCACAGCGTCAGCAAATGCTGGTTGACGCCCTGGGGGCGCTCGGCGGCGGCCATGTGCATCTTCATGGTGGCCCGGTCGACCGTGCCGTTGAAATCGTACGACCCCACGCGCGAGATGGGGGCCTTCTTGCGACTCCAGTCGCGGTGGCTGATGGCACGTGCTTTCGCGGAATACGCCATGGTGTGGTGTCGCCGGACCGTGGGTGTGTGACGTTTATAGTGCTCCGGTGCATCACCCGGCCCGCCGCCCCTATTTAGCGCGACACCGCCGGTGGGCCGACGGCGTGCCATGTCGGACCCACAGCCCGCCCCGGCGGCGCCCCGGCCGGCGCTCGACCCGGGCGACGACGTCTCCAGCATGTGCGTCAACCTGAGGATCCTGTCGCGCCTAGCGGCGGGCGAGAAGCTGTGCTCCGTCAAGGACCGCTACTATGTGGTCCAGGACGGCACGACCTACCAGGCCGCCGTGCTGCGGTACCTGCGCCAGGACTCGCGCGAGAACACGTGCGCGGCCATCGAGGTGCGTCTCACGCGCTGTGCCTGGACCGCTTGCTGCTGCCCTGCATCTCACCCATCTCTTGGCTCGCCTGCACCCTTTTTTCAGACGCTTTTTGCTCGCGTCGCCGCTGCAAACAGCACAACCCCAGCCGTCGTGCCCCGGGATCTGATCGCCTCAGCCAGCCGCGGCCTGGCGGTTCTGATGAAGACGTACGCCCAGGACAAGCAGGTCGTGAGCCGCCTGGAGCAGGTCCAGCAGCGCTACTGCGCCTCGATTGGGACCACGGGTGCGTCCGGTGGGGCAGCGCCCACGCAGGAGCGGGCATTCTGAGCTGTGCATCAGGAAAGTGCTCGTGCCACATGGGCGTCATCATGTACCCCTGTCGCGGCGCCCAGAACCCGGGGTGGTCGTGCTCGAGCCGCCGGAAACGCTCGCGGCAGTGCACTGCGTCATAGGCGGCGTTCGCGTTGCCGGGCGCCACCAACAGACGGGCGTCGCTGGCCAGCGACTCGTACTCGCTGGTTTCCAGCCCCAGGCTGGCGGCGCGCGCCGCCCGCTGGGCCACTGCCTGCTGGTGATCGTCGGGCGGTGCGCCGCCGCGCGCCACGGCGTCGGGCTCGGCCCACCTCAGGTGTCCGCCGTGCTGCAACCCCTGCCGCTCCAGGCCCAGCACGGCCGTCTGGTAGTACGAGGACCACACGGGCCGGGGGTGTTGCGCGGCTGCCAGCATCTTGCGGTGATCTTCCAGGGCGTCGGCGCCGTGCCACGTGTCGTCCCGGTCGTACTTCAGGACGTGCGGCGCGCGGTGGGGCAGCATCATGGCGGCCCGCAGGTCGCACGGCAGGCGTCGGTTCTCTTGGGCGGCGGCCAGCACGGAGATGGCGAACTCAATGCCGTGGTAGTCGTTAACGGGCTCGCGCGCCATGCCCACGATGCCCACCAGCACGACGGCCAGCACCTGGATGCGCGCGTCGGCCTTCTTCAGCTCCACGAGCCGCCGGTGCTGCAGCTGCCACTGGTGCGGCGCGCGCGGCGAGAAGCGGGCGGGGGGCTCGAGCAAGGCGCCGGGCCGGTGCAGCAGCTCCAGCAGAGCGGTGGAGGCGGACACAATGACGGGCCGCGCGGCGATGTGGGTGTCGCACATGACAAATGCGCGGTGCACGATGTGACCCAGCCGCATGCGCCCGGCGCACAGCGGGTTCAGGCCCATGGCGGCCACGAACCTGGCGTCGTAGTCCATCTCGGAACAACAAGCAAGCAAGCAAGCAAGCAAGCAAAGTGCGCCCAACCTGGGCCATCCAAACACACAGAAACAAAAAGACAGGGATGCGCTTTACTTTGCTATTGCTACAGTTACGCTATCAGATTGCACCACCTAGCCAGCATAGCGGCGTCCAGCAAACCCAGGGCGGCGCTGGCGCGCACGTCGCGCTCGGTCCACGGCGCGTTGCCGCGGGTCTTGTCGCGCCGCAATCTCTGCCCCACCAGCAGCGGTCCGCCCAGCTGCTGAATGGCAAACTCGGCCACCACGCCGGGGTGCACCTGGCCGGTGTCGCCGGTGGTGGCGGCCTTCAGGCTGACGCTGTTGCCCAGCTCGCCCAGCAGGGCCACCTCGCCGTTGTCCAGCACGCACTGGGCTCGCTGGAAGTCGACCCGGTGCACCACTTTGTCGATTGTTGGCACGGGCTTCCACTTGAGAAAGACGCGCGTCTTGCCGGCAAACCCGAACACGAGCCCGTCGCACGGCACGTTGCCCACCGACGCGGTGCAACTCGCCAGCGACTCGGCGGTGACGGGTGCCCACGGCTTTAGCCTGAAGTCCAGCAGCCCGTCAGTGTCGGGCGCCAGCCGCGCCCAGTCGCGCTTCAGAACATCTTGGCGCTGGGCCAGGCCCATGTGCTGCATGGCGCACGCGGCCGTGGTGGGCGTGGCAAAGGCGTCCATGACAAACACCAGCCGCCGATCGGGCACAACCTCGCAATCCAGGATCCACGGCTGGGCCATGCGATCGTCTGCGTGCTGCCAGGCCATCGCTGACTTCAGCGGCAGGCACTCGGTGCGGCCGGAGCGGAAAAAAAGCTGGGCGACGGGCGTTGTGGGATCCTGGGCGGGCGCAACGTACACGACGCACCGCACGCCGTCGACCTTGGGGGTGACCAGAGCGGTGGGGCACGGGCCGGACGCCGACAGCTTCAGCAGCTGCTGGTGTTCTGCCGTCAGGCTGACAGGCATGTGGTGGCGCATGACGTCGCACGCCGTGCGCTGGGCGTGCTTCAAATGGTCGCTGGCCAAGCGCTGGGCGACCCCCAGGTGCAGACCGGTCAACGTTGAGATCTCGCCGACGTCGCCGGCGGCGGCCGGGCTAAGAATGACTACCAGCCGTCGCAAGATCTGCCGCAGGTCGTCCATGGCGCCGGCGTCCAGCCGCGCGCCGTGGTGCTGGCCGTTCACGTTGCGGCCGCCCACAAGCTCGATCTCGACGTTGCCAGCGCCCTGGCTGTCGTCGCGCACGGTAAAGTCCACGCGCCACCCCCCGTGCTGGGTCCAGACGCACGTCCTGTGGCGGTCGTAGGCGGCCCGCGGGTGCACCCCATCGCCCGGCGGCACCACGGGGTGCTCCTGGCTGATGACGCAGTCCAGATTCAGAGCGCCGCCGTACAGGGGCCACCGGTTGCGGCCCAAGGCGACCTTGCGCTCGTACCGGGTGGCGCCGCCGGGCTGGCCGCAATCGCCCAAAGGCTGCAACCCCCTAAGATCGTCGTCCAGCTTTGTGACGCGGTGGGCGACGCGCTTGACCGTGTGCTTCTCGGTGCGTTCAACCATGGCCAGGTACTGGTGGCGCGCGCGCTCGATCTGGGCCCCGGGCATGGCGCCAAATCGGAACTCAAGTTCTAACACAGACTGAGGCGAGGCCGACACCGGCCACGTGGTGGCCAGCATGTTCTGCACGGTGTCCTCGAACTGCATGACAGACGTTGGGATGCGGGGTGCGGCACGGGTTGGCAAATGGATTGTTATTTTTGTCATCAGCACGGCGGCAGGTCCATGCCGGTGTAGTTCTGGCCCGCCTGCCGCACGCCCGGCGCCACCAGTCCAAAATCCTTGCGGCCGGACGCGCCCGAGTACAGGCTCCACGCCAGCGCCGTCTTGGACACCAGACTGAGCAGGCAGAAGTAGAACTCGGTGTCCAGGTACCGCTGCTGGTTGGGTTTCCACAGGTACCAGATCTGCGCGCCGGCAAAGCACGAGAAGAACAGGAACTGGGTGACTATGATCACATACAGAGCGTCGGGCGGATCACCGGCGTTAGGCCCGGGGTGCTGCAGGCTGTCGTGGAAGACGGCAAACGTCATGAACCAGGCGCCCAGCAAGTAGGGCACCCACGCCAGCGTGAATATCCAGATGGGGCTCACGAAGCGGTCGGCGCCGGACTGCTGGGTGGCCCGCAGGGCGGTTTGTTTTTCTTGCGTGTTTCGCGCGTACGGCGCGATCTTCAGCATGCACAGCGCGACGCCACCGAGTGCTAGATACGCAATGTTCCTGGCCCAGTCGTCGTGATCCTGGATGATGGTGTCGCGTTGCGCAAGCAGGTACACAAGGCCACCGAGCTGTGCAAAGTCGTACATATAGTACGCGATGTGCCAAGGTTTAGGTATTGGGTACAGCGTTTCTCGGATGGTAGGTTTTTGATGTTGTTCGTCAACATTAGCAATAAATTTTACTTTGACTACTTTTTGCTGTACATTAACTATTTTTTCCTTTCTTGTGTTCTCAAACCAGACTATGCCAACTCCCAACAAAAAAAACGCAAAGTGCAGCCCCAAGACAACAATGGTCACGTCCACCAGCAACGCGATGTCGTCCTGCACGACCAGCGGCCAAGCCAGCACGGCCGCGTACGTGATGTACACGACGCCGACAATCTTGACTTGAAGGGGGCGGTTTGAAATAAACGCGTCCCATTTTGATTGATTTTGATACGTAACCAGCAAAGCAGTGTTTGAACTATCTTCAACGTACCCTGTTTCATCTTGTGATGCAATTGCATTTGATCGATTTCTCGTTTTTGGCCACGTCATCCTGGCCGCCGCATCACTAAAGTACCCAAACATTTGCGTCGTCCCCACGCACACGCACAGGGGCACCAGCGCCACCACATCCGTGATGCCGCACAGGAACGCCCAGCTCGCAAACATGATGCTAGCACTGAAGGCGTACTCAAACCACCGCATCCAGTGGTTGCCGTCCAAGATATTCACACTGTAGTGATCGTTCCAGTCCAAACACACTGCCAGGTGCTGCAACGTGGACAGCAAGTGAAACGCCAGAACCATGTACTCGATGTTGGCCTGGCTCAGCAGGCATGGCACGGTCGTTATGTAACAGTTGCCGTCCTCGCAGGTGTTGGTGTCAAACCCGGACGTGGCATTGTCGGGCTTGTTCTTGCCCCACTGCGACCGGCTGAACGTGACGTACGCCGTCCACGTGCCGCTGCTGTCGGCCAGCCACGCCAGAGCTACACCCGACGCCAGGTGCAGCACGAACAGCATGCCGTTCCACAGCTTCAGGTGCCATTCGTTAAGTTTGCCCAAATTAAAGGTAACCGTTACAGCGCCGGCGGCGAACGCAAACAGCAAAATAAAGACCCATGACACCCCTTCATGCATAAAACCTTCGCTGTTTGTGCTGTTGCGAAACAGCAGCCACGGGATCAGCCACCCCAGGCCGACTGTCACTACCACCAGCAAGATTCGACCTGGATTGCAATTTTGCGTGAGACGCATCTGCCCTTGTAGTTTCAATTGCGTGGCCCGCGCCAGCTTATAGTGCGGCGAGTGGTTCGGCATCAGCCGCAGTTTCCGGGCTCATACGTGTCCCTACCGCCAGTCGGCGCAACTATAAAGCCGCACTTGCCTGTGTCACACGATACTTGGTTGCGCATGTCCCACACCGTGGTAAGCTGGGAAGGGGTTGCGGCGATTTTGGCCTTTGTGCTGTTGGACGTCGCCACCGGCCACCCCACGTACATCGGGTGCAACGCCACGGTCACTGCGCCGCACAGCCCCAGCCACAACCAGCGGCTGACGGCCGATGGCAGCATGAAAGTCATGGGCGGCCCCATCGTGACCCACCCGTCCGACTCGCTAACAGTGACGGACGTTGGCACAAACCTAGCCGTGCAGCACTATGACGTTGGCGGCCGCTCGTACCGTGTCACGCTGGTGCGCGACGGATCGGCCCCCAAGGTCAAGGCGTACTGCTGGTCGTCGCACGGCAGCATCACGCAGCCCAGCGACGCGGCGTGCCCCCGGTACCAACGTTTTGTGACCGCAGTCCAGGACGTAGCTTTCACCTGGGAGTCGCCCGCCGGCGCCTCGCCCAACGTGACGCTGCAGTGCTTTTATGCGACGGGGTTCGGCGGCGGGCTGTCGTCGGCGTCGCTGCTGCTGGGCACCCAGCCGGAGTTCTTTGAGGCTGTGGCAGCGGCCCCAAACGCAACGGTCGCCGGTTTGGCCGGCACGGGGTGCCGCAACGCCGGCTGGGTGGGCACCAAGGAGGCCCAGCGCTGGATGTACTGGGGTCTGGTGGTGCTGTGGGCCGGGATGGTGGCACGGTGGCATTCGCGCCGGTCAAACAAGGTCGTCAGCCTTCGGCTGCTGTTGCTGGCCGTCTGCGTGTTCACCACGGTGTGGGCCGCATCGCCGTTCGGGGGCGACTCGGTGCCGGCCATGGCGGCGCTGGGCATCGTGTTGCTGGTGTTTGCGTGGTGGTGCTTTGCGTTTGTGCCCAGCAAGCAGCGGCGCAGCGTGCTCCGCTCGGTCGCCACGGGCGCCGCGGCCACCTTCTTGCTGGTGGCATGGTACACCTCGTTTCACCACTGGTGCAACGGCGAGCAGGGGTGGGACGAGGCGCACGGGTCGTGGGGCGACTACGACACGTACCAGGGCACGATACCGTGGTGGGCGCTGTCGCTGACGCTGGCTTTGGCACTGATGGTGCCTGAACCAGGTAGAAAACTGTACGGCAAGCACAAGTGGGTGTTTGCGTTTGTTCCACTCTGGTTTTGCATTGCCCTGGTGGTGGGACACTTTGTGGGCGGCAAGGGTGTGGCTGGGGGCATGATTGTGGCGTGCGCCTTGCCGTTTATCTTGGTGATGTGGTGGTGGAGAGACGAACATGGCGTAGCTGTATTTTTCATTGTTGCAGGCGTCATACTGAGCTCGGCGCTGGCTTACAACTCGACCTCATACAGCGACCACAGCACAATCGTGCAGATGACGTGGTGCATTGCGTTGGGCTTGGCGTGGGTAGTGCTGGAACTGGTGCGATGAACCCACGGTCACGCTTGGGTGTTCATACTGGGTGCGCACGACAACAAAAAAATGCACAAGGCGGGGGTTGAACCCGCGACCTTCGGCTCATAAGACCGACGCTCTGACCGACTGAGCTACGCGTGCGGATGCACGAAGCGGGATTCGAACCCGCGAAGCATTACGCATAGCATCTTAAGTGCTACCCCATTGTCCGCTCGGGCATTCGCGCTAAAACACGGTACTGCCTATAAATTTAGCATTTAAGGTCGGCCGTCATCAACCCCACAACCGACACGAGCCCCAGCTCGCCCCAGCAACCACTGTCGGGCATCTCTGCGTACACATTCTCCAGCCCACGACGAGTACCTCCCACCCCCAGCCAGAACCACAGGAAGTGCAACACCAGCGCCACCCCCTTGTGCCAACCCCGTATCGCCCGGGCCGGGACGTTGCCCCACCACGCCACCGGCCCGTAGTGCAGCACCGCGTGGATCGACAGTATCCGCCACCCCGTGATGCACCGCTTCAGGGCCGCGCGCCGCACGACGTCATAATACCCCAGCATCGCGTACGTCGACACCGTGGCTACCTGGTGCGCTACTACGGCGCACACCGGCCGGAGCCACGCCAGCCGCCCCTTGCGTCCCGACAGCGCGACAATTCCGTGCAGCGCCAGGGCGCACCTCGACCAGCTGGGGCACCGCCACGGCTGTGGTTGCGCAACTCTCAGGCGGGGTCTGTTGGCGCCAAAGGACGCCGAACTTTTAGTGCTAGACGTCATCAATAAATTGTATTAAAAAATGCTCAGGCGTTGTTGATCGCGGCGCCAGAATTGGGCACGGTGTACTCGACGGTCAGCTCGCACGAGATCGGGTACTGAGCGCCGGACACCAGCTCGTCGCTCGCGTTCTTGTCGGCGGCAAAGTGCACGGCCAGGCCATTTGCCAGATCCGTCTTGGGCAGCTTCGTCAGCACGTTGTTCTTGAGCTGGTCTAAGCACACGTCGACAACGGAGCGCTGCACCTTCAGCCACTTGCCTTCGCGCGCGCGCTCGGAGGAAGGATCGAGCCCGAGCTTGTCCCAGTTGCGGCTGCAAAACAAGGCAAAAAAGTAGCAAGTGTGTAAGAACAAGGTGCAACATGCCACGCGAGCGAACGCCGCAAGCTTACCTGATCACGTCCGCCACGACGTGGTCCTTATCTAAGTAATAGTAGTCCTCTTCTGGAAACGGGATGATGCCTTCGTGCAGCTTGTCGGCGTCGACCGAGCCGTACCGCTCGACCAGGTTCTCGTTTGCAATCTGCTGGGGCGAGTACAGCAGAGTCTTGGCCCGGGACGTCTCCCACGGCATCATAGCCAGCAGCGGGCTGAAGCTGTCGCTCGGGCGCGCGGCAAACGACTCGGCGTCGTGCTCGAGCCATCCAAGCTCGTTGCGCGCGCTAGACGTGATGGGCGCTGCGCTGTCGCCGGCTAGCTGGGCGGAAACTAGCACTGTGGCGCCGATGGGGTTGTTCCACGCAGTGGTGCTAACCTTCTTGACAATGGCATTGCGCAGCTCCGGGTCGTTTCCCAGCGATGCGACCTGGACGACGCCACCGTTGGCCAGCTGCTCGCCCGAGGCGTTGGCGGTCACCAGCACGCGCGCAGTGCGCGAAGCCGATGCAGAAATGGCAGAGTTCGTGTTGTCGTCGCCGTGCAGCTGAGCAACACTTGTTTCATCCGCCAGGGCGGCTGGTTTCGAAGACTTGTTCTGCAGCAGGCTCATGTACTTGGGTGCGGTGTAGTGGTGAATACGGGTTCAATCACGCTGCGTGTATTTATAGTGTTGCGCGTCGCCGTCAAAAGTCCAGACGCATGCGGTTCTGATTGCCAGGTCGTGGCATGAGAAATGGTGCCGTCTCTAAGCTTTGCACAGTTGAATCATTTAGCTCACCTGCTCTGACACCGCTTTCTGTTACAGTTGTATCCGTAGTTACTTCCTTACGCTCGAACCCGCCCACAGTCTCCAGCAACGCGGCGACGGACAGGAACGCCGCCTGCTCGAGCCCCAACACCCAGTACGAGCGCAGATCGTCGACCGTAGTAGTAACAGCCAGGAACACCATGCCTGTCACCAGCAGCCCAAACCTGTTGCGGTTATGAGTTGACATCCGGTAGATCGTCCACGCCACGACTGAGCACAACAAGTTCAGCCGTATCGCCTCGTGCAGCTCGAAGGAGCACATGAACCGCTGGGACTCGATGTTGCTGACCTGGTTCTGATAAAGCAGGCCGTAGGTCTTCAGCTCAACGTCCTCTACGTCGCACGCGCTGGTGATGTTTGCCGGTATGCTGGTGCTTTGGTGCCACCGGTCGCCAAACGTGCTGTTGGGTTCGTTGTCACTCCAGTCAGCAACGGTCACGGTCACCTCGTGCACCAAGTACAGCGTGTACACGTCCAGCACGCACAACACTATGGCCAGTGCAGACTGCCGCGCCCGCGGCACCTTGTCGTGGTTGCTCACGCTGCTCGACTGCACGTACGCTTTGGCCGCCATGGGCAGCCCGCACAGCACAACAATGGCGCACAACATGGCCAGCCAGTACACCACCTTGTCGGTGATGACGAGGATGATGTTTTTTGCCACCAGGTTGTCCTTGGTGATGCGGTGGATGCCGATCCCGACGCACGCGGTCCACAAGACAAGCACAAGACAAAGTAACAAAAAATTAAATTTTTTTTGCCCGTAAATTTTCTTCACAGCCAGGTAGTCTTCACGTTCTCTTGTACTGGCTTGTGCTTTGCCCTGCCCCCAAAAACGCGCCCAGTGCAAACCATACAACAGCACCAAGAACGTCGCCACCACGACAACCGACAGCACGAACCACACTGCGTCCGGCCGATCACCCGTGGTCGCCGCGTACCACGACCAGATGGTGGCCTCGGTCACAAGGAGGAACGAGACCGTCCAGAATACTTGGCCGCGTACGATACCTGTGCATACCTTAGGTAAACTTTGCCCCATACGCCTACCATATGCACGGCACCATCCGGCCCACTCCTTTATACTAGTGCAAGCCACTGAACCAGATGTCCGCCAATCGCGCGGTCGCAAAGCGCAAGCGAGACGCCACACCAGAATTGGAAAACAGAGTTGACATTGATGAGACCTGGAGCCCCACGGTTGACTTTGCCTTCTTGCACAGCCTTGTCGAACAAATCAGCCCCGAGAGCCAGCCGTGCATGCCCGCACCGCTGAACAACGCTGTGGCGCCGGAGCTGCAACTGTGCACGCGCGATTACGAGAACAGCTTCTTGTTCGAACCCGGGCTGCACGAGCGGCCTTGTGTCAACGGCCGCACCCACTGCGAAAGCGTGGCCATGGGCGGTCCTGTTCTCAAGGAGTTCCTGCTGCCGTCGGACGCGCGCAACGCAGCGTCTTCGCGCGCTTGCCTGGTGTGCGCGCGCACCGAAATTGCTCGCGCGCACTTCCAGGCTCTGACGGACCAGCACGCGTCGTCCCACGTCATCCTGCAACGGCACTGCAACGCCGTGGGTGTAGCCGGCGAGTACGCAACGGCGTCGTGCCTGCTTCCGTCGTCATGCTGTACCGGTCTGGTGGCGCCGGTAGTGATGCACACGCGGTCGAGCTATCAGTCCACGACGATTGACGGCATGCGCGGGTGGGTGCAGCGCTATCCAGCACCTTGTACAGCCGGAACTGACGAGGATAGCGACAGCGCGCTGCCTTTTTTAGCGCGTCTGGCAGCCTGAGAAGCGACGCGGACTGCCACGCTGATGAAGATCGTTCGCCAGCCGTTTTGGACTGGCTGGCTTTTGTGCACGCCACGAGCCGCGCAGCGCACGCTGCCTTCAGTCGAGAGCCCCAGCGGCGCTGCGCGTGCCCCTTGGCAAGTCTGCTGCTGAGGTGTTTTCCGCAAAAAACGTCAGCGCGCAACTTTGCGCGTTACTGTGCCAGCAAGACGCACGTCCCGGACGACGTTGCCGGACACGTTTTGAAAGCAATGAGCGACATGCTGGTGCTTGAAATGCCGCTGTCATGCAAGCCACGACAGCAGCTCACTTCGAACGCGCTCGCACGCGTGCGACATGCTTTGGGGTCTGCGACACCAGCCGACCTCAGGCGTTGGCTGAGTGGCCCGCCGTCGCGCTTTGCGCCGGTGTACCTCGCTCTGCGCTGGCGCGTTGTGTGCGCCGTGCAAGACGCGTCTGGCCTGCGGGCCGCTCTGGAGTACCACATGTCCACGTGGTCGACGTACGAAGACTTTATTGCCTCCCAGGTGTGTTCGGTGCGTCGTGCAGTGAACGCCGCCGGCCCCAACGACCGACTGCTGGGGTCGTGCGACGAGGCAGCGTCCAGCACGCGTGGCATGCGTGTCGTGGTCACCTCGTCTCCTCCACCCATGTCAGCAATGGTGCGCCGCGCCGCCATTGTGATCTCGATCATCCGCACGCGCCAGGCGCCGCCCGCACCGCGAAACGCCCAGGCTGCTTCAATGCTGCTGCGGTGCGCGTGGCGCGCGTCCAGCGTCGAGATGATTCACCTGTTGACCCAGATGGGTATGTGTTCGTCTGCGCTGAACTTCTGGTCGTCTTTGTCTGCCAGCGTCGACCGGCGAGCTGTTGTCAAGTGGCTGTCAACCCTGAGGCCTGACCAGCTGCAGCTGACCCTTGAGCTTGGGCGCGCGCTGATTGTGCGCGGCAAGGCGCGGCTGCACCGCCTGAGCCAGAATTGCCTGCGCAGACAGTGCGAGTCGCGCCGTCGCCGCACCAATCTCAAGCTGCTGACAACAAAGCCGTACATATTCGCGTGTCCGACGTGCACCCAGGTCCGCGGCTTTGTCTGCCCGGCAACGTGTGCGTCCAGCGGCAATGGCCGACAGCCGCACGGCATGGACAACTACTGTGCGATGGGCACCAGCCGCTGCATCATTGACTTTGACAACAACCTGCTGTACTGCGGCCGACGCGTTGAGCGTAGCACGCTTGGTGGCGCCGACTGCCGTGACAGCCTGCTGCTGAAGGTACCGATAGACGGGTACGTGCTTGAGTGGTTCGGTCAGTTCTTGATGCTGTGCCCAGGGTGCACGCGCCTGGTAGCCCACCCATCCATGCCCGACACTGGTAGCGACACGTACGGGCCAGATGGTCTGTTTCGGTGCGTCCGGTGCCGCTGCGGTGGCGACGAGACGCCGGCTCAACGGCTTCCGCCGTGCGACCACTGCGGTGAAACTGTGTCGTCCGCCGCATCTCACACGTGGCGCTCGTGCACTTTCTGCAGCCGTTGTCGCCGCAAGTGGATGGTGCCAAACAACGACGCAATTCACTTGCCGATGGACGTTGTGCACCGAGCTATTGACCACCGGTGGCCGCCAGCGCGCGTGGCTCGCGCGGCTTCTCAACACCTGAAAGAGATTGCCGACTAGAAATCAATATTAAACGAAGCCGCGGGTCTCTTGCGCACGTGCGGGCTCTGGCGAATGACGTTGTCTGTAGCCAGCAATGTGTCGCGCTCATTCAAGCGGGTGTTTGGCGGGCGAGCAAGAGTTGTTTTAATTTCTTTTACTCCTTCTCCTCCTCCTCCTCCTGAATCATTAAATGGTCGACTTACCGCATTGTTGGTCTTGTTCGTGTTTGTAGTTCTGCGCCGCGGTGGACTTGCTGCACTGCTCGATGCCTCGACTACCTGCAGCAGCCCTGCCCACCCGGCGCCGACCAGCACCAAGCGCACCGCGTCGACCAGCAGCGTGCGCATGAACCACGCGGCCATGGCGCCATTGACCAAAGGGGCGCGGCCGAGCCGCACGCACATCTGCAGATTGTTCGCGTTGCCCTTGACGTCGCATTTGACGTTGTTGGCAATCTCGTGCGGGCAGTAGTTGGCGGGCACCATCCAGAAGTCGGGGCGAGACTCCGTGCAACCCATGCTGTTGTCGGCGCCTGGGCAGTCAAGTCCCATGGCGTCAAAGGACGCAATTGCGCTGGAAACAAACAAGTAAATTGTCAAGATTACGTACAGTATTTGCAACGAACGGTGTACTTCGCGGTGAACGCCAAAAACAACAACCACCACGACCAGCAACAAGCCGCGAACTAAAGTGTTGGATGAGTCTGTTGTCTGCAGGTAATCTCCGCTGCTCGTGCCCCAATAAGCGTCTCCAATGAGCCCGCACGGTGCCGACAACGAATCTAGTGTTGCCAGAAACACGGTTGTGCCAACGGATTCGCACACAATCAGAAAAGTGCTGATGCTTGGGGCCGCCATGCTTGTGATTGCAACGTGTTTGGCGCGTCTTCACGGTTATACTGATGTGGCGCAACGCGCTGGACCTATATGGTAACACGATCCGCCAAGTGCGACACGTCGACATGCGGATCTGCTCTTGCCGGCCGCAAACCTTTTCCTGGCGTTTACCGGCACGATTGCGTCCGTCCAACTGGCACGATCTGTGGCCTGCCCTGCTTTTTTATTTCTCCCTGTCGTTTCTCTTTGAGCTGCCGGAGCTGGCCCTGCTGCAGCAGTCGCGCAACAACGAGTACACCGCAACCGAGTACGGCGTTGTTGGCGGTCTCAGCGCCTTGCCGTGGGTCTTGAAGCCCGTGTGGGGATGGATGGTTGACCAATACTCGCTGCCGCTAATAGCGTGGTGCACCGCCTGCTACGCAGTGTACTTTGGCGCCTTTTACGTGCTGACGCTTAATATATCAATCGAGGTCTTTGCAACGGCCGCCACGGCCGTCAGCTGGTCACTGTGCTTCATGGACGTCATCGTCGACTGCGTCACGGTGACCTACGTGCGAGATTGTGAGACCCAGACGGACTCGGGCACGTTCCAGACGCGCATATGGCAGCTGAGAGCCGTGGGTGGCCTCTCGGCAAGCCTGCTGGGTGGCTTGCTGACCAGCGAGGTTGGTCCGGAGATGGTGCTGTGGCTGTGCGCTGGGCTGTTTGTCTTGCCCATGGCTGCGTTGTGCCGCTCGGCAAAGTTTACCGAGCTGTATGCAACCAAGCAAATGTGCGGCGACTGTAGCACAAACCGCCCCGGTCGGTCCATGCTGAGCGGTGTTTGCACGCCGGACCTGCGAGGCATGGTGCTTTTCTCTTTCTTGATTGCGGCGACGCCCAGCATTGGCGGCTACCTGAGCTACTACGTCCTTGAGCAGGGTGTCACTGTGTTGCAGCTGACGATTGTAGACGTGGTCGACTACACAGCGCGGTTGATGGGCGCGACTATCTGGCACAAGTACCTGCGCGAAGTCTCGTACCGGAAGCTGTTCGGCTGGTGCACGGTGCTGATTGTCTTTTTGAAAGCGGCTAATTTTGTGCTGGTTTCGGACTGGCTCAGCGCCAACTGGCACTACGCCCTGGTAGCTGGCGCGGACGGCGCTGCGCTGTGCCTTGCTTCGCAAGTCCTCGTGCTGCCGATAATGAATTACGTTGCCAAAAGTTGCCAAGCCGGTCACGAAGGCCGCACCTATGCCCTAGCCATTAGCATCTCTAATCTCGGTGGAGCCATGAGTGTGTTGCTCGGGACAGCTATTGGCGGCAGCCTGCACGTCGGGTCGGGAGGCGACTACAGCTCCATGACAGCGCTGATTGCAATTACCGCGGCGCTTGCGCTGGCCCCGCTGCTGGCGCTGCAGTTGGTGCCGCAGAACATCAACGGAAAAACGCGCACGCAGTGCCAAACACAGATGGGAGCAAGCCATGTAGTGCCGTGCGCCGACTCGCCGAGCGACGGCATTGAGCTGAATGCGTGTTCCGTGAACCCGTCGAGCGACAGCGCCATTTCCAGCCCGACACGCGTCACAATAGACAGCGTGCACGAGCAGTATAAACTTTAGATCAACAACAAACACTGCACCCATCGAATATTTGACAATGCCTTCACCAAGGCGTGCCACACCGGACAACGTTGAGCGCACCAGCTTTATCCCCGAACTAGGCATTCAGACGTTTCGTTTCTATCATGGCAACAAGCCGGGACTGCAAGTGGTCTTGAAAAACAAAAACACCGATTTCCAAGGCTCCGGTGCCTACTTCAACATGTTGATGGACTGCGGCAGCCGCCAGGAAAAGCCACACCAGCTGGGCGGCGCCCACCTGCTCGAGCACGCTTGCTTCCTTGGTTTGGGTTCCAGCCCCGAAGGTCCTCGCGATGAGTACTTTTGGAGCGTGCAGGGCGTTCGTGACAACAACAACGCCTGGACCGAAGTCAATGGCATCAACTACAGTGCCACCACGGAGGCAAGCAACTACAACAACTTGCTGCATACGTTTGCCAAGATGCTTTCGGGGGCTAACCTTGAAAAGCTGGAAGACAACCGTTATTACCACCAGGAGCAGCAGAACGTTGTTAGCGAAGACCACCGGGGCCGCAGCGCGTCGTCGTCGGCGCGACGAACCCTGGTTGCCGCCACGTGCATGGTAAACACGGCGTTGGGCCTGAACAACGCCAACCCTACGATTGGCGTGCAGGATGTGTACACTTCCATGTCGCCAGAGGACCTCCGCGTGCTGCACAAGCAGATGTTTTGCCCGTCTCGCGCCACGCTGGTGGTGTGCGGCGTGCGCGACGACTCGGGAGACTTTTTGAACATGGTCAACAACACTTTGGGTCAGGTGCCGATCAACGTGAACGTTGGGGATCTGCACGCACCCAAACCCCACACGCTGAGCGAGATGCACAGCGGACAGCGCATGCAGATGATCCAGTCAGGCAACGCCGCAACGTACCTGGCGCTAGCAACTGCGTACCCGTCCACCGTAAAGTCGCAGATGGGCAACGAAGAGGCCGCGCAAAACCTCGCGCAGCGCGTGACACTCGACCTTGTGCACGAGCTGCTGCTGCCGTCCAACGCGCCGCACAATGGCGTCCTGAAGCCTCTGTTTGACAACGGCCTTGTATACGACGCCAGCATCATGCCGGCGTCCAGCGGCTACTCGTCGCCTACCGTCATGCTGCTTGCTATCCCGTCGGACTTGGCGAGTGAGGCGCAGCGCGTGGCGTCGGTGCAGGGCGCCGTGCAATACGTGATGCAGAGCGAGATGACAAATTTTTCAAATTTCAAAGACGCGTCGGCTCTGCTTGACGCGGCAAAGCAGCGTCTTTTGGACCAGGACCTAGCAGTGGCCAACGGCGGCTTGGCCGGCATGTCTGAGGCCCTGTTGCAGGGCGTCCGCTACGACAGCCCTGCTTATTTCTTTCATCGAGCCGAGCACGCCAAGCACGTCACACCGCAGATGATTGACGCCGTCATGTCTGTGTGGTCGCCCAATCGAACATCAATGGTGGTGCACTCCCAGCACCCCGTCAACGACCGAACCAGGTCTAAAGCCGAAGTAGCGCAGCATTTTGCGCCAAGCTCGCCCCTGGTGTCTGGCTTGCTCGCGACATCCAACGCGCCGTCGACAGCCCCAAGGCATTACGATTACGTACCGGACGCGGCTATTCAATCGTATCTTATCAGCCCGATTAGCTTGAACGCTAACACGGTCACAATGCACAACAACGTCGCGTGCCTGCAGCATCCTTTGCAACCGTTTCACATGACCGAGGCGTGGATATCGTATCCTTTTCTTGCTCAGCGGTCCAGCAACTTTGAAGAGATGGGCATCACCGCGGAAGCCATAAACCGTTTTGTCAACAACGCCGTGCAGAATAAAATGCCGGCTGGTGCCAACGTGCGTCTCTGCGCCACGCCATCAGCGACCGCAATGACTGTCAAAATGTCTGTGCACAACAAGTACGCCGCACAGGCCGTACAAGCGCTGCACGAAACGTTGGCAGATGGTGGTAGCGTGGTGTCCGCAAATGAAGTCTCGACGCTGATTGCGTCGCACATGGCGCTAAACAGGGGCAGCGCCAACACGGACGCTAGCTTTGCGGCTGAGCGCAACATCACGTTGAGCATGTTTGACGGCCAGGACATGGTCGGCTTTACAAAGCCCAGCTACAAGGATCGTCTCTCGCAGCTAGAAAAGATGCACGGCAAGGTAAACTTTGTGTTCAGTCACTTCAAGGAAATGGCAAATGCGGGCACAGCGTCTCACGCGCAAGTCATAAACAACGTGGTGTCAAACAGCGCGTCGACCAGTGCTGTCCAATCGTTGGGTGAACACTTCAAGCCGAGTCAGGCAAACGTAGAGCACGTAAACCACGCCGTGCCAACGCTTCAGGTCAGCCCGAGCGTGCTGTACACCGCAACATCCATGGCGAACACGCCAGAACTGGTGGTGCACATGGCGGTGCCCCTTGAAAAGGTCAAGCTCTTGGACGTGCGGCGCGACATGAAGCTGCGTGTGTGCTGTGAGATACTGAACAATTGTATCGGAAACAGCTTTTGCGGTCGCTTGATGTACAACATGCGTGCCCGGGAAGGTTTGACGTACGGGACGACGTGCGATTTGAAGTTTGGCGAAATGCTGAACGACAACGCAAACGCCTACATACACTGCACGGCAACGCTGAAGCCCGAGAACTTTGTTCAGGGCATGAAGCTTATGCAAAGCACGCTTGTAAACGCGCTAGCGGCGGACAGTCAAACCCGGCTGCTGCAGAGAAACAATGCCGAAGTGCAGCACGAGTTTGAGTCGTCGGCCGAATGCCTCAGGGTGCAATACGAAAGAATGTCCACTGACAAAAATGTGGCGGCAGGTCTGTTGCAGTCCCACAACATGCACGGCACACGGTTTAACGACCGTGCCTCGTACCTTGGTGTTGCACTACCCAATCAAGGGGCACTGCAACAACTGACGCACTCCGAATTTGTTAGCGTACTGCAAGACAAGCTGCCGAATGCGAGCAATCTGCACGTTCTGACAACGGCAGTTGGCGACAAAGCGGAACAGCTCATGGACAATTACCGCAATACGGCAACACGGACAAACGCCACACCTCGTGCAACACCGGTTCATGCGTCGTTTATGCTGCGTCTCCGGCTATAACCGCAAGAACACCACGCATGCGACAACATGGGCCAGCGGTGCTGCAAGGTTTTTCACGGTACTAATACGGGCGACGAGAAGATTCAGGCCAAGGCTGCAGCCACCACGTCGCCGCTTGCTCCGGAACCAGCTTCCAAGGTTGCAGCAGGCATCTCGATGCAGCACCCCCACCGCAGCCTTGCCGGCGATCTGATCACGACGAGCCGAGCGCGCAAGCTGGACATTCGCGAGGCCGCCATCGAGGACTACGTGCACCTGTGATTCATGCAATAAAGCTGTATTACTATGTTATTTTGTGTAACGTTTGTATACAAAAAAAGCAAAAGCCGCCCCAGCTAGCGCGCACACAACAATGGCTGCCATCGTCGGGTCATCCATGTTCGTGAATATGGGCGGCACGGTTGTTGTCGCAACAGCTGCCACAGTCGTTGTCGCCGGTGTTGGCGTGGGCAGCAAAGGCGGCGCCGTCGTGGTCGCCGCCGCCGAGCCGCTGCCATCACCCAGGCTGTTCAGCCGCCGGGACGCACACCCGTAGCTTAGTTGCAAGGTGTCATACTGCTGTTCGCCGTACGACGACATGCTTCAGGCCGTACAACCGCTTGGAGTGCCGAGCCTTTATACCGTTGTCGTCGCGTGCGCCCACGGGTCCACGGTCACCACGCCCTTGCCGCTCAGGTTGCCCGGGTAGCACAGGAAGTAGTGACCCACAAACTCGCTGGGTGCCAGATCATCTAGCGGCTTCAGGCACACCGACACCGCGCGCCGGTCCTCGCAATCCTTGAATGGAGCGACCAGCACGTCGTGCTGGAACTTGATGGCGATGCGCGCGTCCAGTGCCTTGGCCAGGGCGTGCAGCGCAACCTCGTCCATGTACGCGTGCGGCGTCGTCGCGTCTCTCCACGCCCGTCCGGCCTCGGTTGCCCGGTCGCGCGGATTGCCGGCCCACTCGTGGATCTCGGTGTCGTTCTCGATGCGTCTGGCGGCCATGCGTCGCGCCGTGTCGCACAGGGAAGCATCGTGAGCGTCAAAGAACTCCGTCAGGTTCTTGGGTCGCGCGAGAGGCATGCTTGCGGCGACCTGGGCCGGCAGCCTGTCGACCGTGTGTCCCCAGTCGTGCTCCAGCATGCCGAACATCACGGCTCGGTAGCCGCACGAGCCGTCGCCCAGCACGTCGCGCACAAGCGTGCCTTTGTCGTACCGCGCGTGCCCCACGGTGCCGACTTGGCGCTGCTGCTGCTGCATGCGCGCGATGTGTGCGCGCCAGCCGGGTGCGGACCAGATATACCCGCCGGCGAGTGTGTGCCCAGCTAGGTGGTGCTGAGGCCAACGCAGCAGTCTTGCTTGATGAACACCTTGCTGCCTATCTTGGGCCGCAGCATTTGTTCGACGCCGTTGACGCCACACGGCTGCAGCGCCGACGGCGCCTGCATCGTGCCCGGACCCGACCCCGTCGGGAGGAAGAAGCACTTGGTTGGGGCACTGTTATCTTCCAGCACCGCACGACACAGCAGCGTGTTGGCGCAATTGTTGATGTTGCAATCGTACTGACATGTGTTATCTTTGAAAACGCACACCGCGTCGTTGTCGCAGTTCTCGGCGATTTTTCTCTCACCGCAATCTACAATACCTTGCAGATCCTGAAAGCTTTTGCTCAGCCCCGTTGCATCCACCACAGTCATGTTGTGGCTGACAATAAAGTTGCAACCTTGTTTGCTTTCCACCGCCGTTGCAGTACCGTTGATTTCCACCGGCGCGCTGAACGTGACACTCGGGTCGGGCGTGGGCGGTACTGTCTCGTCCTGCGGCTCGACGGGTCGCTGGCCCGTGAACGGGTACCGCGCGTGCCTGTCCGCCCCGACACCCGGTGAGGCAACCGCGTCGGTCCAGCACAGCACCCCGGCCTCGTCGTCGTGGAACTCCAGGTGCCACGGTGTGGGTCGGGGTGCCTGCGGCGGACACCGGACAATGTTGACGTACGTTGCGCGACCCATCAGCTTCGGCTGACCGTTCGAGCTCGTCGTCTCGCTCAGGCACCGTTGCAACGCCTGCTTGAACGTCTCGCGCTGCTCCGCCAGGACCTTGTTGTTGCGCGACTGCGTGATCTCCATGCACTGGTCCGGCGACGTGCACGTCTTCGTCACGTCCGTGACGTACACGGTGCTGTTGGCCTGGTCTCGGCGCGGCACGGGCCTGGGTCCAACGTACAGCTGACACGGGGCAACGTCCAGCGGATCCAGGCTGCCGTGCGCGAACGCGGCGCACGCCGGCACGCGGTCCATGCAGGACTCCAGGCACTCGCGCTGCGTCTGCGCCTCGCTCAGGAAGACCGCGTTCTGGCCGTCTACCCACGCGTCACCCGCCGCATCAGCGTGGCGCTCGGCCACCGCGCCGAGCCCGACGCTGGCCTCGACGCTGAGCTCGGCTTGCTGGATGCACGCGTTGCTGCCGGCATCGCCGGGGTGCGTCATGATGGCAGCCGACGTCACCACGGCAACGTTTTCTTGGTTCGAGGCCGGCGCCACGGCGGCCTCAAACACGAGCGACTCCGCCTGGTTGGCCTCGGTGGTCGGCAACGGGTGGGCCGTGGCGTGTCCGACAACGGCATCTAAGGACCCGGGGCAGTTCTGCGACTGGCCGATCACGGCGCCCAGGCCGCACAGCACGTCATAGGGTTTCTGCCACTGGACCAGCACCTGCGCTCGGTACTGGCGCGCAAAAGATCCGTACAGGCGGAGTATCTTGGTCAAAGGTGGCAGACTGTACAGCGCGGCGTGCTCGCGCGCAACCGACGACAACACCACATTGGATGCCGCGGCCGCGCCTCCCAGATGGGTCGGCTGCGCGTAGTGCCTGAGCTGCGCCGAGTTGCACACCTTGTCGGGCGGTTGTTTCTTGACTCTCAGCACGGCAATGTCGTTGCGTTCGTGGTGCAACACGGGGCCGGTTACGGGGTCGGCGCAGTCGCGCATGGCGTCGGAGTCGACGGTGCCCAGCAGACACAGCTGCCGCGTCGCCACGTACTCGTACAGCAAGCACGGCGACGACAGGCTTATGTCGCACTGTTCTCGGCACGCGTCCTCGGACGCGATGTTGCGCAGCACGATCGGGGCCATGTCCTTGCACTCGGTTTTTTCGAACGTTTCGTACTCGCACGGATCGTCCAGATCGCGGCACCGCAGTTCCGGCTGCACGTTGCACGCCTCGGCTTTGGCAGCCGCGCCGGTGCAGTTGCCGGTACCTGTTGGGCAGCACAGCGGCGGACCGCCCCACGTCGTCAGGGCACATGCGCCGGTGGCCGCCACCAGGTGCGGGATGTGGGCCGGGCACGCCTCGCTGCCGGCAAACGCGGAGCTGCCGGTCGCCAGCACGGCCGTTCTCTCCATGAAAAGCCCCGACCTGTAGGACACGGCGTGCTGGCACAGGCCGCACGTCTCGCAAGCGTCACCCGGGACGCGCTTCAGCACGTTGTCCTGGGACGACGCGACGAACAGGGCGTTCTGCACGACGGATCCAAGATCGCTGCACTGGTTGGGCGCGCACCGCACCAGGGTAAATTTCTGCGCGAAGCTGGCGGTGGCGCTGCACACGTTGCTGTGGCCCAGCTGCGCCACGGCCGTGCTGGAGCTGTGGGGCTGGAATACTGTGGTGATGTCGGCGACGACTGCGCTGGCTGTGGCGGACTGGCCGCACGGCGCGGCGCTCAGGCTGGGGTCGTCGCAGCACCACAGCGCCTGGGTGTCGGCCGCGCTGGGGCACGCAAAGTTTGCGCACCCCGACACGGCGGCATTGTTGGCATCGAGCGCACAGTCGCACGACACCAGGCGGTCGCGCTGTGCTTGTACGGTGTCAGCAGAGCAAAGCCCGCCGGTGTACCCGGCCGCGCGGCAGACTGCGTCCTTATCGGGCACAGAATTGGCGCCGTCCACGACCACGGCGTGGGGCGGCTTGTTCCACTCGCGCGTGTCCGTGTTCAGCGTGTCCTTGTGCACGCAGGTGAAATTTGTCAGGCTTTGCGCTACAGGGACCAAGACACAGCCGGCGGCGCGGTCGCACCCGACGCCGGGCTCGGCGTTGGTTGAAGAACCCGGTCCGCACCCCTGCGACACGCCGGCGCCGGAGTACGTGACAAAGGAGTTGTCGTTGTCGCACAAGGGCGTGGTGTCCTTGACCTCCAGGACACCTGCGCACAGCGACGCTGCCACCAGCCGGCACACGGCGTCCGTCCCACCATCCTTGGTGCAGTACCGGCAGGCACCGTTCGAGGCATCAAGATCAAAAGCCGGTGCGCACGTGCGCGTCCTGGCGTCATAGCACCTGCACCGGCCGTTGGCCAGCTCAAACCGGTAGCTGTTGGCGCCAGGCTTGGTGTCGCACACGGCGCAGCACGCGCCGGCGTTCAGCTGCTGCGTCTCGTTCAGCGGCGCGTCGATGCCCGTGTCGTCGGAGAAAGCCAGGACATCGCTGACCAAGGGCCGCACCACTTTGTGCTTGCGCAGGCGCACAATCTCGTTGCTGGTGGTGCTTGCTGGCCCGAGACTGGCAGCGCCGGTGCACACCAGGCCGCGACACTCGGGAGCGCCACCCGCGGCAACGCCGAGAACGAACCCGTCGTTGTCCGTGGTTGCGTCGTCGCACTGGCTGGCGTTGGCAGCCTGGGTCGCCGCCAGCGCCGTGCAATTTGCCGGCACGGGTCCGCGACCATCGACCGGAGCGCCGCGCGGCCGGCGGCCCGTGATCACGACACCGGCGTGCTGCCCCGGACTGGTATCGATGCGCACAGCGGCATCGTCCACAAAGCACGTGCACTGCAGGGAAGACGCGTCCCACTGCGTGGCAAAGGCGTTGCCGCACAGCGCCACGCAGCGCGGCACGGAGTCAGCTGTTTCGTTCAGCGCGACGCCACCGGTCAAGATGTACCGCGTCACGGCGCGCGGCATGAAACCCGACAGCTGCGTCCCGACCACGTCGTCGCCTTGCATCGGGGCGTGCTGATCGAGCCACTGGGTCGTCACTCTGTCGACGGTGTCGGCATCGGCCAAGCACGGCAGCTCGGCCGCGGTGGCGCTGGCGGCGTCGACCGCCACGATCTTGTGCCGATGCCAGCGGCTCAGGATCCAGCACCCGGCGGCATTGCCGACGGGATCCACGGATCGGACAACACGGAACTGCATCAGGTGCTCGATCTGGTCCAGCCGTTTGTCTCCTGCGGCCGTCCTGTAGGCAACCAGGCCGTCAGCGGGCACGCGCGTGCCCGCGCCGGTGCAGGTGCCACGGTCGACCATAATGTTGCGTGGCCTTTCCAGGTTGGCGGCCTGCTCGGCCGTGTACAGCTGGCACGATTTACCCAGTGTGCTGGTCGGATTGGCGCTGTTGAAAACGCTCGGCGCAAACACGTCTTGCTCGGCCGCCTGGTGCACATAGGACACGCACGTTTCCGGATTTGAGTTGCACTGCTGGGCACACAGCTCCGCCGACGCGCTGCCTGCGTCGTTGCTGGTGCACAGGGTGCCGCCGCTGCGCGTCGTGCAGGCATCAATTGACTTCGAATCAATCGTGATCTTGGTGGCGCCGCACCGCAAGTTGCCGAGCGGACCGTCGGGCCGCATCAGCGCGGCGCGCGTCAGGGGCTGCGGCTCGTTTGCGTTCATGGGCAGCAGGTCGAGCCAATCGCTGTCGTCGCCCGTGATATCAACGATGGCCGCGTCTATCTTGACGGCGTTGCTGTCCACCAGAAACCGCTGCCTGCGCCCCATCAAATAAAGATTGCCGCCGTGCCGCACCAGCGTCGACCTAAGCGAGGCGGGCACGCGACCAAACGGCACGCCAACGAACGCGCCGGTGGCCAGACGCTTGCCCGTGCCCACCTCCAGGACCACGTCGGTAGACTCTGTCACGCTGTGCTGCAGGCCGCTGTCAACAAAGGTCGGCACCGACGTGCACATCCACTCCAGGCACGCTCCGCCTTGGGACACGCGAAACCCGGGCAGGCACTTGGTGCACTGCTTGGTGATGTCGTTCTTGGGATTCTTGCACAGCGAGCACGCGCCGTCCGACGCCACGGCAAACAGGTCAAAGCACTGCGTGCAGTTGGTCGCCGGGTCAAAGTTGTCCTGGGCGCACTCGTCGCACGCCGGCGGGTTTGCAAACCCGGACTCGCACTGCGTGACGCACTGCATGGTTTCGGTATCCAGCACGCTCATGGCGTGGGGACCGGCCAGGGCGGCGTCCGGTGCCGGGCCGGGGCACACGCGCATCCCAAAGGCGCTGGGCCCGTGGCTCTGGCCGCACGGAGCCTGGGTGCAGCACTGCGTGTCCCACTTGGTGTGGCCGCCGGTGATCCACGGGTACACGTCGCGCCGCGGCATGTTGGCAATCTCGCGATCGGCGCCAATCTCAACGTACCGCGGCGGTTCGGCCGCCACCGTGCTGCGAACGATGGCGCAGTGCCCGCATGTAACGGCCGACTCGCACTCGCGCTGGCACGCCACCAACTCCCGGTGCGCCACCTGCTTCTCGCCGCTGGCGATGGTGTGAAAGGTTGCGTTGCTGGTGCCGGCGACCGGGTCGACCTGCTCGGCCACGAACTCGCCGCCGCCGGCGCACATGGTGCAGGTGCCGTTGACGCTGACGGTGAACCCCGTGCACCCGTGGCTGTCGTGTCCGGCGTCGCACTGCCGCGCGCACTCGCGAAGGTCGCTCGTGTCCAGCACGCCAAGATCGCGGTCGCACGACAGGTCGATCTCCACGGTGGCATTACCCAGTATGTCTTCGTTTTCCTGGGTCGCAAAATTGATCACCTCGGTGTGATTGGACACAAAGGTGCTGTTCTCGTCCAGAAGCTGCGCCACAAGAGTGCCGTTCAACGGTTCGGACGTGTTGATGCCAGAGCTTTGCAGGAAGGCCTCAAGGTCAGCGTTGTACAGGATTTGGCGCTCGGCGTTGGGATCCTCGATGACAGTGAAATTCAAGGTGCCAACGCGCAAAACGTACCGTCGCACGGCGCTGGCCAGGTGGCAGATCTCGTTGTCGCTGTCGTGCGACCACGCGATGCACCCCGGTGTTGCGACGCACTGGTCTGCGCACTCGTCCGGTTTTGGGGCGGGCGCTGGGACCGCCGCCAGCTCCGCGACGTTGCCGGCGTCTTGGTTTGTGATGCTTGGGGTGTAGACGGCTCGCTGGCGCTCAAAGCGTGGCGTGCCGGCGCACCCCGTCTTTGCCCTTACGACGTGCATGACGCACGTCAGCGTGCTTGCATCCGAGTCGAAAGCCCAGCAGGTGGCGCCGCGGTGCAAGCACTCGTGCGAGCACCAGTTGGCGACGTCGTCTCCAAACTGGCTCGTGATTGTGGCGGCGTCTCCGTCAAGCACGACGTCGCCGTCGCACGTCGCGCTGTCGCTCGCGTCGCCGCTGGGCTGGAATATGCCGTGCACGGCGCACCCCCGGGGCGATTCGCACACGCCGGGCCACCTGAGATCGTCATCCGGTGCTTGTTCGCGGCGATGGCAGCCGCACAGCTGGGCGCCAGTCGCGTCCACCGGCGCGCCGCCCTTGGTCAGGTCGTCGACTCCGTTGCATCGCGCGGCGCCGCTGCCCATGTTCAGGTACTGGGGCGCCCAGCGCACGCGCTGGCCGCACCGGTGGCCCTGGGTGACGACGACGCTGGTGTCCGTATCCAGCTCAGGCATGCTGGCGGACCGGACCTTGGTTTGTGTGTCGGCGGTGCAAGAGTTTTCTTCGCACGTGCACCGGGTGTCCTGGGCCAAGCGCTTTGCAAACTCGGCGTTGCCGCACGCCAGGCCCAGCGTCGCTTCGCACGTTGCCCGCGGCTGAACAACGCTGGCGAGAGTCTTGGGTGCCGTCAGCAGCGCCAGCTCGTCCTGCGTCATGTCCACGACGTCCAGCCTGGCCTGGGCGCTGCAGCACGCTTGCGTGACACGCTCGACGGACTGGCAGCTGGGGAACTGCTTGTCGCTGACGTGGTTGAAGTCGCAGTGCGAGTTAATGATGCCGCCGCAGCCGTTGTCGCCGCACGCGGCCGTCCCGTTGTACAGCGCCGGCCCCGTGCCGGAAACGGCGCCAACATTTGGCAGGAAACCGCCAAACGATTGGCGCGCGGCGTGCACGGATTTGGGCACGTCGCGCGTGGCTTGCTGGAAACCGCGCGACCCGGAACCCACTCGCGTGCAGAACGGTACGCCGGCTGGCGTCCACCCGAGACCCATGCCGGTGGGGCACGGCTGCTGGTCGCACGGCTTGCGTTCGGGGCACGCCGCGAACACGGTGTTGGTGGCGGGCTCGGGTCGGCGCGTGCGAAACGGCACGGAGTCCGGTGGCTGGCTAGTGGGCGCTATGTCCGGCTGCAGCCACGAGACGGGCCAAGAGTAGCTGCCGCCCGACACGTGCGGCGGCGTTCCCAGATCAATGTTCTGCGTAGTGCCAGCCTCTCTGCCCAGCTGGATCTCCAGCAAGCGACCGGCCGCGCTGCAGAGCGACTCGCCTTCCACGCCGGCATAGCGCCACGTGGCGTTTAGGCACACTGCCACCACCGGCACGCACTTGTCGCCGCCGCGGCGGTAATCCGTGGGGCTCAGGTTGTTGCTTGTGTTCGTCATGATGTTCTCGGCGTACACCGGCCACGGCAGCGCGCACGTCATGGCCATGTCCTGTGGGCACCGCACCGAGGTGAACACGGGTCGGTCGTGCTGGCGGTAGTTGCACACGGTCGAGCGCTGGACCCAGAAGTTGCTGTCACCCGCCCCGAGCCCCTGCAGCACCTGCGAGGCCGTGCTAAGGACCGCTGTGACTCCGGCGTTGTCGTTGGGCACGACAATGTCGTCGTGGGTTGGTTTCTGATTGACTCGGCTGCTGTCGTGACTCCGGTGCACCGTGTGCGTGGGTGACTTGACTCGTCGGGTGTACCGCGTGGCGGTGGTGGTCTTGGCGCCGGTTGTCACCGCGTCGACGTTAATCTTGTCCTCCTCCTTGGGCAAGTAGATGGTGGTGTACTTGAAGCGCACGGGCGTTGGCCGCTGCAGCCTGGCCTTGCCCAGCTTCATCATGTCGCTTGGCACGTCCCCGTTGTGGTCGTTGAGATCCAGCGTCTTCAAGGCGCCGCGGCTGTTTCCGCCGATGTCGCCATCAAAGGCGTTGATTGTAGACCCAGTTGGGTCCGCTCCCAGCGACGTCAGCGGCGCGTGCTTCCACATGCGGCACTTGATTTTTGACGCCAAGCGTGACACGGTCTTGCGAGTTGGCGTGCTCAAGTCCGCCGTGCCAAGCCTGCCGTCCCCGGTAGGCTGTGATTTCCAGCAAAACTCGCAGTGGTGCAGCCCCAGCCGGAGGTGGCACTGCTGGTCACCCAGCGTCTTCGATTGGCCCTTGTAGCTGCTGGGTCCCGTGGTTTGCGTCCTGCAGTCAGCTCCAAGCGATCCCATCATGCTGTGTACCCATTCCTGGCCGTAATTCGGTGCTTTGTCGTCAATTTGTCGGGGGTCTTGGTGCGGCCAGTTTGTGGTAGTTTTGTCATAAAAAAACGGATTGATAAACCCCGTGCCGGTATAAAAATCTTCGGGGTTGTCTTGTCCCGACATGGCTTGGCCCGAGTGCGGGCTTGATTGCAGTCCGCCGCTGAAGACGGATTGGAAAATATTCTTGAAATCGGCCTGTGCGGTTGTTGATTGGTCTGGGAAACTCCGAACCAGGACACGCATAGTTTGGAACATCGTTGTCGGGCACAGCTTCATGATGTTGTACTGGAAGCTGGACAAGTGGGGCTGGAAACCACTGCTGCACTGCTGAGGCCTAAAGTACGTGCTGCCTTGCACGCCAAGACCGCCGCCGGTGTTGACAAAATTCAGCGGCTCATCGTCGGTTGCCATCAGTGCCGACCGCAGCGATACCGCAACGCATTCATTGTTGTTGTCGCACTCAGCGAGGCAATCGTTGGCGGCATTCTCGCGATTGACAAAAAAATTATCTCCGCCTTCCAGCAAAACAGCACCACGGTTTGTATCTGGCACGCGGCCACGGAACGCCACGATGCGGTCCAAGAACGTGTCGGTGATTCCCGAGGCTCGCTTCTTGACATTCTGCAATTGTGGTTCGTCGCCGTCAAGAAAGGGATCGCGCACGCCCAGAAGCCAGGCGCGCAGCGGTGACCACATGGGTGTCACATTGTCATGAAAGTACGCATTGAAAATCCCTGATGCGCCAACGGAGCCAGAAACAATAAAACCCGGACGTATGGTCGTGGAAGTGAACGAGAGATCCTTGGTCAGGCTGCGAGCAGGGCTGGGCACACCTGACCTGCGCAAGCCCGTCAAGCCATCGTTCCAATTCACAGTTGAAGGCCCCACGGCAGCCGCTCCGCCCAGCCACCGCTTGTCGTAGCTCAGCAGGCTGTCCCAGTCTTTGCCGCCGGGCCCGCTCCATATGGCGCTGGCGTAAAACGGTCGCTCGCCTTCGTTCCCGTTGACCCGCCCGGCGGCTGCCATGAACCTGTCGCGGTTCCACGGGAGCGACAACCAGAATCGGTAAAACGTCGAGGCGTACTCTTGGCCCAGCAGGCTTTCTTGTGTCTCGGAGTACTTGAAGTGGAAATCTTTCTGGTCTTGATTCAACAGCGGCAACGTGTACTCGGGCATGGGCCGGTTCGGTCCCTGTTCGCCTTGGTTGAGAAAGTTGCACGATGTTGGGCAAGCTCCTGCAACACAATAATCACACACGTCGTCAGTCGGCGTGCCTTCATTTCTTGGATTGGCAGCGTGGCGCTGGACATTGCTTGGTTGTCCAATGCAATCCCCATCAAGGCCGCACGACCCGGCGTCAATGTGCAGCGCGCACTTGGTGCGCTTCTCTTCCAGGAACGCGTCTACCGATGCCCCGATGTTGAAGTCATTCATCCCCGTGAAACTGCACGAAGGGCTGCAACTGCACTGGTTGATGCTTCCCCGTATTGCGTTGACTAAGTCGTTGTCGCTCTCAGCGCCTGTGTCCCCTAGGCACCCACTGGCGCACGGGTGAAAACTGCGCGGAATTAGGGTCGGCACAGCGTGGCAGTCGCTCAGGGCGTTTTTTGTCAGCGAGATGCACCGGCCGTGCACGTCGCGCGTCTTGCACTGGAGGCTGGGCTTGCAGACAAAATCGGACTCCAGCACCTGCGGCGCCGTGACAACGTCCTCAAGCACCTCGGCGGCTCCCAGATTTGTTCCGGTAGATGCGAACGTTCGCTGGCCGATCCACGCGCGCAGATCGGTGCCGGTGGCGTCGGGCCGGGACTCGCCAAACACGCTTTTCTCGCGCACGGTGTTGACCACGTCCAGCGTCGTGATGCACGGGGTGTCCGCCTTGTTGACAACGCACTGCTGGGTGGCGTCGTCGTAGCTGAATTCGTCAGCGCCGGCAAGATCGGCCTGGCGCTCGCACTTCTGCCACGTGTCCTGGGTGGTAGTCACCAGCTCTTCCTCTTTACCGGTGAACACGGTCGAGGCGCACGCCCCGGGTTGCTGCTCGAACGCCCACGGGGTGTGCCGCACGTCGGCCACGTGGTCGGGGCACGCGCCGTTGACCGTGCTGGAAGAGCCTTGCGACCTGACGGTGCACGTCTTGGTCACCGGGTCCGGCGCCCCGATGCAGGCGCGGCCCTGGGTGTCGACGCCGGCTGCGCACGGGAAGGCATCGGGGTCGTCCCACTTGATGGCCTGCGTGCACTGTTGCTGCGGCACCAGCATGCACCCGACGCCGTCAATGTCAACAGCTGTCTTGCCGATACAATTCGAGGTCTGCTGCATCGAGAACACGTGCTTGCACAGCACACCGGACACAACGGCGCCGGCACGACAGGCAAACCCCGATCCTGCGCGGTGCGCGACCACGTTGTTACTGCACACCGGCAGCGGCAGCACCAACGGATCAATGACGGGGCAACTCAGCACGGCGCCACACCCAACTCGGCCGCAGCACGCGACCTCGGCCGAGGCAATGCCCTGCTGGGCTTCCAGGCACGTTGCTCGCATCTCACCAAGCAAGCTGCCAAGGTTGGCGTGCTCTTGTTGCGGAATGCCCCTGGTATTGAAGCACCCGGCTGCGGTCCACGCAGACTCAATGGTCGTTTGACCGACAACAGCATTCAGGTTAAAGTTTGGGCACGGGGTTGCAAGGTTTGTTGGCACGGTAAAGCAGACGCACTTCGAAGGGTTCTCGTTCGTGCGACACGTGGCGCCGACCGCGCTGCACTCGGAGTTGGTCGTGCATGGCAGAGCATTCAGTGCGTCCCACGTGGTTTTTCCCAAGTTAGCGTTGGTTGCACACCCGTAGCTTGTGCCAGCCTGTATATGGAAGGTGTCCGACAGTTCTTGGCAATTCATGTTATTTACATCGAGACCCTTGTTGTCCTCCAGCATGGTGCCATCAAAGGTTGGCGTTTCGCTGCCGGGCCGCGCGCATTCGTACCCCTTGGGCGCCGCGGCAACGATCTGGTTGCCCAGCATCTCGGGGTAGGGCACGGCGTAGTCGGGCAGCCCGATGGGCAGCACGGCGGCCTGCCCGGGGCACGGGACGGTATCCTGGCACATGTTGGGCCCGGCATCGCACCTGCCCGTGCCGTCGGGGCCCAACCCCGTCGAGCACGTGCACTGGCAGTTGATGTTCGCCGAAAAGGGGAATTCGCCCTGGTAGCAGTAGAACAAGCCAGTGTTGCCAAACTCGTGCATGGTCGGGTACTCTTCATTGCACCCCGGGTCGGTAGGCGTTGCCTTTGCCACGTTCGACGCGCCGCGGCCCACATTGACCTCCGTGCAGGTCCCGGCGTTGCTGGGCCCGGTCTGCACGGCGCCGCCCGTGGGCGCCACCCGCCTCCAGCTACTCAGCTTGTTGCACCTGGGGGCGACCTGCACCTTGACCTCCGCCAGGTTCAAGCCGTTCGAGCTCAGCATTTGCAGCCGGACAAAACGAGCCGTGCCTCGGCACGTCTCGACGTGCGGACCAACGGTGCTGGGCAGCTTACCGCTGAAGCACTGCGTAAAAGTTGACTTGTCGTTGCTCAGCTCGATGACGTGGTCACCAAACCTCTCCTGGCAGCAGTCTTTCCGGTTGTAGATCTCGACAGCTTCGATGGTCTGGGTGCTTCCCAGATCTACCGTCAGGTGAGCGGGCGATGACAAAGGCAAGTTTGAACTGCAAAAATTGTTCACGTTGCCGTCGTTGCAATTGGATGCCGGAAAATTTGGGTGCACACTTGGGCCGATCTCCATGGAGATCTTCGACCGATCAAAATAGTTCTGGCTGTGCAGGCTGGTCACGCGGCACCGCGGCAGCGGCAGGGACCCCGTCAGCGTCTTGCACCGCGGCGGCGTGCAGTCCGGCGATCCGCAGCACCCGGTGCGGTGTACTTCGTCATCCAGCGTGCACCACGCGTGGGCGTCGCCAAAATACTTGGTCATGGGTTCGGATTCTAAGAAAAAAGGGGGGCTCCCTACACCAAGCGGCAAGGGGTTCTGCAAGTTTCCGCTTCCGCCGAAATTCCCGGTGCACCCAGCTTGCTGATAGACGTCTCCCAGCAGCTCGCCTCCGTCCTCCAGGAACTCGCCCAGCGTCGCCGTCCCGTGCATGGTCAGCGCTCGGTTGCACACCTGCAAGGCGTAGTCAAAAAGATCGGCCATCGTGCTTGCAACTCCGCTGGGCACCTGCGAGGCCAGATGCAGGTCGGTCTCCATGCACCCGGTCTGCTGCATGACCTCGCGCAGCATGCTGGGATGCTGAGCCTGGATGTCTTTCCATTTCTCGCCGCCGCCAACCTCGACGACATTGCACCCCTGCTGCTGGGTGCGCACCACGGGCCCCATCCGCCCCAGGTATTCGGGGTTGACGCACTGCTCGACGCCGCCAACATACAGCGCAGCAATGTCATCCCGGTGCGCCACGGGCGCGGCACCGACAAAATCCTCGTTGGCGTGGTCGGCGACCAGCGTGTCGCCCAGATTCGGCGCCCCGCCCGTGGCCAGCAGCGGCCGGTCCACGCACTCGAACCGTTTTCGGTCCACGGTGTCGCCCAGCGCCGTCTTGTCGCAGTTGACGGCGCCGTGCCTGAGCTTGTCGCTGTTGTCGACCGTCTGCTCGACCCACGAACCGCCCAGGCACACAAGATTGGGCTGGCCCGTGGCGGTCACGAACCGCATGTGATCCACCGTGCACGTCGTGCCGACCTGGACGAGCGAGTTCAGCGGACCGCGTCCGTTGCGCACCATGAAGATCTTGTCTGGCGCCTGGGTGGGCAAGGGCAGCCTTTGCGCCAGCGCGCTGTCGGCCGCTTTTTCCTCGGGCGACTTGCCGGCTGTCTGCCGCAGCGTAAACGCCGTCTTGATGACACCCGCCAGCACGCGCACCGTGGCCGTGCTGCCGTCGACGACCGCGCCGCTGCAGTTGGCCACGACCTCGCACCGGGCGGCGGCCTCGTCGATGCACGTCTCGGCCACGGCGCACGGGAACGTCTCCAGCTCGCGCACCGAGCGGGTCTCGTGGAACAGGCGGAACGCCGTGTAGTGCTGCTGCGAGTACGTCCCCGGGTGCCGGACGACGGCCTGGGTGCCGTGGCAGCGCACCCCTGTGCGGCCGTCGGGGCTGCTGGCGCCGACCACGTGCTCGTTGGTGCCGCACACGCAGGTGGTGCGCGGAAAGGACGCAAAGGCCGCGCCGGCCAGCGACAGCTCGGGCACGTCCTGGATGTTGTTGCCCGGCAGCGGCTGCGCGGCGGTGGTCCACGGCTCGGGGCACCACGGCTGCATCAGCAGGTCGCGGATGTGGACACACTTGTCGTGATGCGTCGAAAAGGCGTAGTCCAGCGGCAAGTCGGAGCACTGGCCGGAGCTGGTGCCGACGTCAAAACCCAGCTTCTCGAGGCACGTCAGGTTCAGGCCGTCCTGGGTGACGACGGGCTGCGTCTGGTCAAGTCCCACGGTGCGGCAATCCGTCCCGTCCAGCGTCCAAGCGGTGCACCCGGGGTCGCCCCAGCACAGCGCGCGGCACGAGTCCACCGTGTGCCCGGTCGCAGCGGCAACGGCCGCATCGCCCGTGGTGCCCAGCGCCGCCACGCCGTTCATCTGCGCCAGGTCGCGCACCACCGGATCGCGCACCAAGTAGGACGTGAAGACGGCGTCCGGCGGCTGCTCGATGGTGTCGTCGTGCTTGTAGGGCGTGCTGATGCCGTCGGCGGTCTGCTCGGCGACGATCAGGCAGGCCTTGGCCGACCGGAAAGCGACGGCCACGCAATCGGGCGCGGACACGTCGCACAGCATGCGCATGTCGTCCACGCTGGGCACGCCGTCAACCACATCCAGGCACGCGGCTGCCGACGCGAACGGCAGGCCGACGCGCACCGTCTCGTTGATCAGGCGCCACGCGTGCACGGTGTCGGCATCGGACTGCGCCAGGTCGAGCGCGGCCTGTTGGCTGTTTGGTGCCTGGGCGCCGGCATCTTCGCACTCGATGTCACCGTTGTTCCTTAACTCGGCGCTGGCCCCCAGCACCCACGCGAACGCGACGGCGGCGGACGAGACCACGACGTGGCTGTCGGGCGCAACGACCTGGGCGCCGTCGTGCACCATGGTAACCGGCGGCCCGACGGCGCGCTCGACCAGCTGGCCGGGCACGGGCTCGCCGAGAAACGCTAGCGCCAGCGTCCACGGCGGCGGCTGTGGCGGCTGGTGCGACGCGCCGAACAGCGGCGTCTCCGAGAAGCACAGCCGCTTCAGCCGATCCGTATCCGACATGGCGGCGTAGAACGCGCGCGTGCCGGTGCCCAGATCCAGGTTGGGCACCAGCGCCACCTTGGTGTTGGCGGCCGAGAACCCGGCCGCCGGGTTGTACAGCTGGGCCGCCAGCACGACGTCGTTGAACTGGGTCGGGAACCACTGCTCCAGCACGGTGCTTATGGTCAGGTCACCGTCGACGGTGCCGGACGGGCAGGCGCGCGGCTCGCTGCACGACTGCGTGGTGCACTCGACGCACCCGGACAGGTCGTTGCCGGCACCGTCCGTCGCGCAGCACGACTCGCCGTTGGGGAACGGGTGGGTATCGGGGCACTGGCCGATGTTGGGTGTGCCTTCGGTGACGGACGCGGCGACCTGGGAGCAGACGGAGATGACTGTCTCGGTCGTGCCACCGGTTGCCGCCGTCCTGACGTTGGAGAAGACTCCCGGGGGTCGGTCGGGCCCGGTGGCCGGGCGCGCGGCCAGCAGCTGCGGCACGGCGTCTGCGGCGCTGGTCTTCGTGTACAGTCCGTCACACGTCTTCAGGGTGCCGCTGTTCAGCGTCGCGGTGACGTTCTGCACCCAGCGCGCGTTGCTCCACGCCGTGCAGAACTGCTCGAACCGCTGGGTCGGCTCCGCCTGCATCAGCGTGTCCAGCAGCTCGCCATAGGGCTGGCCGCGCGCAACCGCAAGCACCAGTGCGACACACAGCACCACCCTGCTGCTGCGTGTCCGGCGGATATCCATGGCGTGCGGCTCAACCCACATTCGAGTTGTGCTGCCGGTCGCCACGTTTATACTGGCGGCGCTGGTCTTGCGGTCGTGGTCGCCCGAGAACTGGCCGCGGCCGTGGGTGGCGGCGTTGCTGGCGTGGTCGCTGGAGATGGCGTACGGCGAGGTGGGCAACCTGGTGTGCCGCAGAACTGTGCGCCTGAAGGACGGGCTGGACGCGCTGTCGGTGCAGATGTTCGTGTCGGCGGCCCAGGGCCCGTTCGACGAGGCACCGGTGCTGCCGCGGCCGGTGTGGCGCCGAGCCGTGCTGTGGGGGGCGGCCATGGCGGCGCTGCTGTGGCTGGTGTGGAGGCACGACCCGGTTATCACGGTGAACCCGTGCGTGCCAACGATGATTTTTATTGTGATGGGCAGGCGCGACGCGCTGGCGCTGGCGTCGGTGCTGGGGTGCGTGCCGGTGGCGTGGCAGATGGCGGGCGCGTGGTCGCTGGGTGCGGCTCTAAGAGGCGTCGCGGCGATCGCGTGGCTGCTGTGCGCCGTGGCGACGCCGCCGTGGCTGCAGTGCGCGGTGTTCGCGGCGGTCGGCACGGGGTGCCACCCGGGTCTGCTGGTGGTGGGGCTGGTGGCCCGGCGCGCGCCCCGGGTGCTGCCGGTGCTGGGTTTGGGGGTCGGAGCGTTGTGATGCGGTTTTTTACTCCACGTGCATGCGAAGTTTGAAGTTGTGAGTGGTCTTAGGCATAGCTGCTGTTCCAGTACTCCCTTGTGTGAATTGTTTTATCACTCCTACTTCCCTGTAGTCTACGGCATACCCACCGGGATAACGTTTGTCTTTCAGTATGCCAAATGGCCTATAAACTTTATGGTTTCGAATAATATCAAAGCTAAATCCTGCAGGCATTGGCCGCACCCTGTTACTGTATTCATATAGTTCCATTGCAGAATCAAAATTATCAGGATCACTCGGCATATTCGTAAGATGGTCTACACCTTGGGATAAATTTATTATTGGTTTACCCGGCGATGCTTCGTACGCTAGCCAATATTCTTCACCTGCTTCGTCGATTTGTTCAACCCAATACCGGTGGTCCATTTACTTCAATATTCATATCAACTCATACGCCCACGTTTATAGTCTCTAAAAAAAATCATGTCCGCGTCGCATCGGCCGCGTCCACCGTGAACATCGCGCTTAAAATCCACAGCGGCAGCAGGCACCCTGAAGTAGGGCCACAGGACGCAGGCGAATGCCTACACTTGTGTAACGTCATAGTCATTGCGCAGCCACATGCGAAATCTGAATTCGACCGAGCTATCATCCATGGTCGTTGGGTGTGGTTTCCGGTTTCTGTACTCTGGAAAGTAAAATGTGCCTTTGTTCGCTACTGACACAAGTGATCTAGGTGGTTTTTGTAGCTTTACATTATTTATAGTGCCTGTGTTTGTTACTGACACAAGTGAACTTGGTGGGTTTTGCCGCGTTGTGTCAGTTATATTGGCCAATTGGTGCAGTTGACCCTGGTCATCTAGTGCTACCAGGTGATGCCGTGCTGCAGCTATTTTTTTAAACACGGCGTGATTAAAATATTCATGCCACGTGTCGTTCTTGTTGTCTACAGTGTAATAGATCCTGTTTTCGCACAGCACAGCCGCAAAAGTCTCACCGACAACAATATTATTGCATTTTCGTAACTGCAGTGAAGTGTAAACGTGGCTTACAAAACCTGTCCTTTTTTCGTGCAGCACGCGTTGCACTAGCCCGTCTTCTCGAATTGCAAACGAACCAAAGCCTCCGCTTGCAATTTCGTTATACAGATTGATTTTTTGTGCTCCATATTGATCGTATTTAAAAGTTCTGTACCACTCAGAAGAAGACCACCACAATATGTGATCTTCGTCAACAAAGTGCAAAAAGTTTTCACCTGCGCACATTGATATAGGCTTTTTCTTAATTTTTGTGTACAAAAAGCTGTCAGGGCCACAATAGGAGCACAAAACAACATCTCCTTCAGGTCCGTGGGTTTGGTTTTGGTACGCAAAGACACCATTATCCTTGTAACTGGCCGCCATGATATATTTATATCGTGTACCTACAGGCACTTGAAAGTGAATTGTGACTTGTGGTCCAACTTTGTACATTTCTTCTGATTCAGGCGTACCAAAAACAACCCAGGTTGTCCCGCTGTTGTCAGCATACACTTGCGTGCAATTCATGCTATATTTCGACTGCGCAAGTGTTGTAATTGCTGTGTTTGATTCATCCAACACAGCCAGTTTGCCATCCAACGTGATTGCAACGGTACAAGCAATGTCATCACACGCGTCGCGATTCATTCTGACACAGACAGTCCTAGCTTCAAGCTTATACCCTTCCGGTGCTAGCACTCAACCGTATCCTGCACTTATGAATAGGTAGCCTACCGAGCTGATCACTTTTTTTCCTGCGTTGTTCCGATTCGCTCGCACGCGCCATGGCGTGGAACAGCCCCATCGGCGCCACCGTCATGCGCGCTCTCAGCCTGAACCTGTGGGGCGTGCCCAACGCACCCCAGCGCCTGAAGCGCGTGCTGGATGCCGCCGATATCCTGGAGGCCAACGAGAACGGCTACGACGTGGTCTGCGTGCAGGAGTGCTATGTGGCGGCCGACGTTCGGCGCCTGATCGCGGCCGCCCGCCTGGGCAAGCTGGTGCACTGCCACGTCTTCCGCAACGGCGCCGGGTGCTGGGGCTCGAACTCGCCGGGCATGGTTGTTCTGTCGCGCTTCCCGATCGTCCAGGCGCGCCTGTGCCGGTTCGCGTGCTCGGGCAAGGTGCACAAGCTGTGGCAGATGGACGGCATCCACCACAAGGCCATCGGCCTTGTCGCGCTGAACGGCGGCAGCCTGGGCTTGCTGTGCGTCTATGTGACCCACTTTGTCGCTGTGTACGGCCCCGGCGACGAGTACTACGGGCATCGCCTGCTCCAGGCGCGCGAGGCGGCGCGCTTCATCGACGACACCAGCCGTGACGCGTCGCTGGTCGTCATGTGCGGCGACCTGAACGCCGAGCCGTCGCACGCCGTCTACAAGCACCTTGTGGCGGCGGCCGCCCTGCGCGACACGGTGACCCCGTGCGACACGACGCTGGCGACGTACGCGCGCCCGGGCAACCCGTACGTGACGGGCCCCGGGTGCGACAAGCCGGCGCGGCTGGACTACGTGCTGTGGCGCTCGTCGCACGCGGTCGGTACCTGGAGTGTGACGGATTCCGGCATTGACGACGCCACCGATCAGCGCGGCGTGTCGGACCACGCCGGTGTCTTCGCGGAATTTTCTCTGAACCCTGGGGCCGGCTCCGACAACACCGTGAGCAGCCCCCACGTCCGGCGGCCGCCGCACACAACTCTGCGCCGCCACAACCTGCACCTGATGTCTGCGCTGAAATCGGCAATCGCCCAGTGCGGCGCCACCACCCACCGGCACAAGATGTGCGCGATCTGGGCCCTGGTGTTTGCGGCCTGCATCTACGCGTACGCGCCGTGGCTGACACCGCTGGCCGTGGCGCTGGCTGTGGTGCACTTTGTGATCTACGGGGTAGGCTGCGGCGAGGAGATGTCCAGCCTGGTGCAGGCGCACAACGAGGTCGCCATCCAGCTGGGATGCAAGCACCCGGACGCCCAGGTGATGGCGGACGACATGGGCGACGCCTTTGAGTACGCGTGCGTGATGCTGGCGATGGGTGGATAAATCGTGATTTTATTGTTCATGTGTCAGTACACTCCCACGCGGGCCCGCTTGTTAGACCGCAAGCCATCCCCGTCACCCATGGCCTGCGCGGCCGCCGCCGCCTTGGCCAGCCTGAGCACATAGTCACCGCCCATGTTGGCATCAACCCACATGCCCAGCTTGGGCCCATCAAGAATGCGCGCGCGCTTGGCCTGCTCCAAGGCCAGGTAGATCCGCATGCCGTCGGTGCCGTCGCACAGGGCCTCGTACGCCGCGCCCAGCACCAGGCTCTGGTCGGCCGACAGCGTCGACGCGCCCGTCAGCGCGGTGCTGCCGACCGAGTCGTGCGCCAGCACGTGGCTGGGCACCTGGCAGTCGTGCCACGCCTTGAGCGACTCGCCCAGCAGCGCAAACCCGTGGTCGCGCACGTAGTCAGTGCCACAATTATAGGTGCTGTTCCACACGGGCGAGTGCCTGGTCAGCTGAATGTTGCTCTCGGGCTCGACAAGGCCGAGCAGCTGCTGCTGCCCCTGGTGCTCGACCTGCTCCACGCTGTAGCACTTTTCGTAGCTGGCAAATGTCGTGGCCATAGCTCTTTGATCGCTCGGGGTGGTGCACGCCACCTTATAGGGTGCATTACTTCTTCCGGATGGGCTGGCGGTTGATGGGGTTGTTGCCCATGTTCTTGGGCGGGTTGACCCGGGTGTACCGGGTGCTGTTCTTCAGGCTGGAGCTGGTGGCCTTGATGGGCGCGGAGGTCGGCATGGTGTCACGGGTTGTTCGTCATGGTCGCGGCGTGCCGGACCTTTATAGTGTTGCCGTTGCCGCCGCCCCACGCCACCACCGCCACGCTGGACAAGGTTGTTAACACCCGGTGCGCGACCGTTGTCGTGCTGCACGCGCCCTGGGCGGCCGCCGACCCCACGCACAGCGCCAGGCACCGGTCCACCAGGCCGCGCTCGGGCTGCCGCGGCGCCATGGCCGCCGCGGCCGCCGCGCACAGCACGCCCAGCGCCGTGAACCCTACCGTCACCCCGTGCACCTGGGTGGTGGGCCCAGGGTCAAAGTTGACGGCCACCAGCGCCCCCAGCATCAGCCAGAAGATTGCAACGTCGGCCGCAGTGGGTTGCATATTGTGTATCGTTTTTCTCACCCCGTGGCGCGATGTCCGTCCCCGTTGCGCAGACCCGTGCCCGATTGTGTCCCGTTGTTTTTGCTTGGTGTTGCCCCGTCTCACAGGGTGTCGGCAGATATTGTGGTGATGGAAGAGGCCGGTACGTTTAACCTTGTCGATTTGTGTGTCGCTCGGAATCTCACGCTGTTTGTGTGTTACCGTTCCAATTTGATTTCAGCATTTATGGCACAGGACGTCTTTTACGAAGGTGAGCAAGACTGAGTTTGCTCATGCATAGCGCCTCGCATCTAACACGCTGTTTTGTTCCAGTCATTGTCCCCCTGCTGGAGATGGTGCGTGCACTTGCTGCCTGCTTGTCCCTTTTGCCCGGTGTTGTGCGTTGCTGACCCGGTTATTGCCTTGTAACGCCACTGTCAGGATCAAACTGCGTTACTATGTATATCCACACCACAAGGTTTGTCTCCCTAGCCCTGACCAAGACCTTGACCCCGACACTAACGCTAAAGGTAACCACATTCTTGCCCACAATTTCAGACTCACTCAATTTCTACAGCGGCATGATGGACATGAAACACCCCAGCACCGGCCTGCCGCTCTTCCGCACCATCCGCGTGGGCCTGGCGTGCGACGCGTGCATCGCGGCCGGCAAGCCCGAAAAGTGCACGCACCAGGGCTCGCTGGTGCCGGAGTGGAAATCCAGCTCTAAGCACGCGATGATCAAGGCGCTTTATAACATGGCCGGCAAGGCCGAGATGATGCAGCGCGAAAGCATGGGCCTGGTGACGGAGAACCAGTCGTCCTGTTTTGATGTTGCCATGATCGACGCCGCCTTTGACGAGCCGTTCGACACGGTGCCGTTCATCAACCGCGTCCGGTGGCTGTTTTGCTGCGTGGACCCGACGGGCGGCGGCCGGTCGTGCCTGGCGGCCGTGACGGTGGCATTCATCGAGAACAGGATGGTCGTGCTGGACGTTGCTAATGTCACAGCACGTGGCCATGAGGCCGTCAAAACCGTCCTTTCCGAGCACTTCGACCGGGTGCGCACCATCACAGGATTCAAGACCACCCCCATCGTGGTGGTGGTCGAGAACAACTTGGGCCAGGAGGCCGAGCACATCTCGCACATGTTCAAGCACAGCGACGGCTCTCTGCTGCACTTTATGCGCGAGGACGGCATCGCCGGGTGCCGCACCACCCAGAAGCGCAAGGAGTTGTTCACCGGCGAGCTCTCCAAGTACATCCAGCTGGGCGGGTTCAAGATGTCGCGCTCTTTTTTAGACGGGGTGCACTGTGATGCCGACATGCAGGAGGAGATCAAGCGGCAGCTGGTGTGCTGGAGGCGGGTGGTTCTGGTGTCAACGTCGGGCCGGAGCGAGCCGCGCATCCTGTATACTGGCAAGGACTCGGGAAATGATGATGTGACCATAGTCCTAAGTATGACGGCATTTTATGGAACCCAATTCGCCCAGGGCAACATGGCGATCAAGATCAGCGACGTGGTAACACTATAAACGTGCAGTGACGTGCGGCATGTCAGCACATTCACAGCATGGTTTTTGACGACGATGATGTGAACCAACATTTTGCTGAGAACGAAGACGAGGAAAACGCACTGATTGCTACATTGATATTTTTCGCAGTTTACATTGTAATAACCACACCTGTTATTGCGTGGTATGCTCGAAAGCAAGCAAAGTATTACATCCAAACGGCTCAGCAGGCCGATTATCCAGTTTCCAATGGGAGCGAAATGTGCATTTGGATTCTATTGTTGTTTTTCAACTCATTTGCAATTCCAGTGGTATGGTACAGGGGTGATTTGCCAGGTCAGGTAAACACAAAACTAGCTGAAATTAATAGACAAAAGAGTCAGCCGAAAGACGACGCTGCCACCCTTCAAGTTGATATAGAGAAAAAATCAGAAGTATTCCGATGGTAACCCAGCTTGACTTGCAAATCACTATAAACGTGGGCAACGCTGTCAACTTTGATACACATTATTATGCTTACGCGGCTCATCCTTGTGGCCGTCTTGTGCTCCTGCGCGGCGCAGTCTTCTTACGATATGAATGATGAAAATTTGGGTATGCAGGGCAGCTACGGTGATGAGACAGGACGCAGACTGCAGCAGGGCAGCGGTGGCAACGTCACCAACAGCACTGCGGGTGTGGCGGCGGCAACGACCACGGCGGCGCCGGCAAAGGCATCATCGTCATCCAACGAAGACAAAGTGTGGTTTTGGATTTTAGTAGCCTGGGCTGTTGTGCTTGCGGTTTTGCACCTTGGGTGTATTCCAATGGATGATAGGAGTAAGGGCGATTATCTTCTTTTGAGTCTTATCTTTATATGGGCCTGGCTTATAGGTGCTGGGTTTAGTAGTTTTGGACCACGTGGAATTCTCATTTACGTAACTGTAGTTCTTGGTGTTCTTACTTTGATTCCGTGCTGTATGTTCATGACCTATTTATGCAGGGACAGTGACTCTTAAGTAAACAACTACCTCAACCCCCGCCTGACCTCTGCGCTGACCCCACCCCACCGCACGGCGCAATCCAGCAGCGCCCGCCGCACAACCTCGGCCTCCTCCTTGCGCGCCCGTGCCTGACTCAAAGCCCGGGCCATGTGCGACGCCAGCTGGGCGTACCGCGCGTCACTAAGGCCGGCCGCCCGGCACAGCGGACCCAGCAGCACCGTCGGCCAGCCGCACGTGGTCCTGCGCTTGGGGTTCTCCGGGTTGACGATGCGCTCCAGGTCCGGCGACGACGCGCCGTTCTCAAAATTGCGGCCCACCGGCGCGTACGGCGCGGTCCAGCAGAACACCTGGACGCTGGTCCACGCCGGGGCCGACAGCACGCCGACGCACGGCTCGCACACGGGCACGACCTCGCGGCCTCCGCTCGCAAAGTGCGGCCCAACCTTGACCTTGATCTGCGTCGAGGCGGACTGCGCCCCGTAGCACACGCGGCACAGCCGACTAAGCGCAGCAATACGAAAGATGTTCGGCACGGGGTGCGCCTCGTGGTGGCGCGGCACGTACTTTCGCTTGCACCCATCCACCGAGTACCACGGCAGGAACGGCAGCCCGGTCGGCGCCATGCCCATCGTGAACTCGGGCTCCGGTCCGATGCCCAATCTGCGCATGCTGGTGACCTGCGCGGACCACATGGCCTGGGTCGCGCCCTTGGACAGCCGCGCCAGGTGGCACAACGTGTAGGCGCCGGCCGGCCCGACAAACTCGCACACGCGAACAAACCAGTCGGACTCCAGCCACGCGGCCACCCGGGCATCAGGAGCCACAGACTGGCAGTAGCCGCGTTGCCAGTGCTGGACCATCTGCACCTGCAGCCGGTGCTGCATAGCCTGGGACTGCCTGCGCGCGATGTTGACCCGGCGCCGCTTGCGCGGCCGGCGGATCACTGCCGGCGTTGGGGGTGGCGCCGGCGGCATCGCCAGATCCAGATCCATCCCCACGTCCGCACCCAGCAGCATTAGCGTTGTTCTGAAAGATTTGTGACGGCCAATGTCCGCCAGTCAGCCAGCGTCCGTACTGCCTTCCCTAGGCCCCATAGGCTACGGTGACGCCCTATTCCTAGATGCAGATATGGTACCTGGTCGCACGCCCGTCGCCGTAGCAACGCAGTCATGGTCCCAGGATGCGTCCCGGTCGTCGGCCGCGTCGTCTGACCCCGATTTAATTGGCGTCAAGTTCATGTCGCGCGTGCAGTCCGGATCCATGGCCGGCCTGTGCTACGTGCTGGACACCCCGGGCGAGGTGCGCGTGTCGGACATCAAGGCTGTGCACGTCGTGGGCGACGACGGCGACCGCGCACTGGTGGCCTTTGACAAGATGGGGTTTCGCATGGTCGATGGCGTGCACTATGTCAGCAAGGAGGAAGAAGAACGCAACATGGCTATGGCTTACCCGATCAGCCAAGAGGAGTACGACCTGGAGTTCGTGCAGCACTGCCGCAAGCACAACCGCCGCAAGCGCAAGCGAGACGGCGGCAGCAACGCCAGCGATGACGAATCGGACCACGGCGACGAGATTTACGGCAACGGCGACAACAACGACACGTCGGACTCGGACTACGACGATGACAAGAACACCGACAGCGAATCCGAGTCGGACGACGATTCTCTCGACGGTTTTATTGTGCACAGCGACGAGGAAGACAATCAAGACGAGCGCTCTACCACGTGCGACACCGTGACTTCTTTCACCCAGCCGAGCTCAGACTGCGCCGACCCCGACGTGCGCGCCATGCGGTCGGCCGCGTCCGACTACCGGCTATGGACGCCTCAGAACGATCAAGAGCGCGGAGCCAAGGCGCTGATTGACCGCATCGAGGCTCGTGCGCGTCACGCCGAAGACGAGAAGCGCTTCAGGCGCGGCGAGGCCGCCCTGGAGGCCGACCGGTGACTTTGTTCTACACACCGTGCATCCGGGCCACGGAGATGACGTTTTTGCCAATGTTGTCCGACCACGCCACGTTTGGCACGCGCTCCAGCAGCAGCCGCCGTATCAGTTCTGGCGTCAGCTGGCCGCCGTTGCAGTTCTGCACGTGGACCAGCAGCTGTTGCAGGCAGGCGACGCCCTTGTCGAGCAGCTTTTTTTCGACCCCGGACCCCATGCCGCGCACCGTCTGCAGGCTTATGTAGCCCAGCGGCAGGACCACGCCGGATACGGGTTTCTTCTCGACGGCAGACATCTTCTGCACCACACTCCTGAGAGTGCGGCAGTCGTTCAGGGCGTCGTGCGACGCGCCGTGCGGCTCGATGTTCCCCAGGTACTGGTAGGCCAGCGACTCGAGGCTGTAGCTCTTTGCGTTTTTCTGGTTGGCGTACCGGGCCCAGGCCAGCGAGCACAGGGTGCCGACCTGGCCGTGCCTGAGGCCGACGCCGGCGCGCTTCATCTCGGTCACCAGGATAGCGGCGTCGATCTTGGCGTTGTGCATGATAATAACAATGGGTTTGTCTTTGCTCGTGTTGCTGTCCACGTACAGCCAGTGCTCGAACTGGGCAAACGCCTGGGCGGCGGACACCGCACCCTTATCGCTCAAGTAGGCGCGCGTGACGGGCACGTGGGCCGACTGCAGCGCTTCGTCGGTGGTGGTCGGCTGGATGTGCTGGCTGAAAGAGTTGTCGGGGTCGTTGGCCTTGACGGCGGCGATGTGGTAGACGTGGCACGCGCTGGGCGGTCCGTCTGCCTCGCCGGTGAACTCCAGGTCGGCGAAGATCACGTTGCCATCCCGGATATCGACTGAATCGTGCCACATGGTGGGCGGGGAATGGTTTAGGTGGGTGCAATTACTATATATACAGTGGTGTTGTAATGTTGTCTAAGCTTTTTAAGAATATATTGGTGTACAACTTAAAATACGTTTCTAGGTGATTGCCACAACCCCCACCACCATGCGCCGCCGCACGCGCACGTCCGCCGGGTCCACCCCGACCCCCACGCCAACCGCCACCGCTCCGGCGGCGCACATCCTGAAGCTCCAAGTCGGCGAGTACGACTTCTCGTACTCCCGGCCGTCCGACCTGAGCGCCTCGGCCGACAACCTGGCGGTGGGCACGGCCGTCATCCTGGCCAAGGAGGACGCCGCGCTGCTGGGGGTGCCGTACTGCGTGCGCACCGAGCGCCTGGCCATCTCGAACACGCACTGCGTGGAAGACATCGGGCCGCGCCGCAAGGCCAAGGCCAAGACCCATCTCGGTGTGAAGATTGACGTCTCCGTCGTGTGCATCGTGCCGCTCTTTGACTTCTGCATTCTACGGTGCAGCCTGGATGCCATCCCAGCATCCCAGCGCGACCTTTTCGCCGGTCTCCGGTGCCTGACCGAGCGGCACGAGATGCCGTGCCCGGGGACACCCGTGTCGGCGCACGGCTACGCGCTGGACAGCGAGACGGTCCACACCACCCAGGGCATCGTGACGTCGGCCTCGGGTTCCCACCTGCCCGGCTTTCTCAGCCACTCGGCGTCGATCGCGTCGGGCAACTCGGGCGGTCCGTTGGTCGAGTCGGCCAGCGGCAAGCTGGTGGGGCTGAACACGGCGACCCTGGTGGAGTCCGAGGCCATCGCTCTTGCCGTCCCGTGCTGGGTGGTGTTTGCCACCATTCGGCAGCAGCATCAGCAGCGCGGCACCATCGAAGGCGTGGTCCGGCCGGCGACGCTGGGGTTCGCGACCAAGCCGCGCAACCCCAGCGACGGCGCGGTGCACGGCGTGCGCGTGACGTCGGTGCTGGCGACATGCTGCTTCGACGTGATGCCGTCCGACATCATACTGCAGGTCAGCGGCCACGACATCGGCCCGGGCGGCAAGCTGGGGGCCACGGCGTCCGGCGGCGCCGGCAGCGAGATCCTGGGGATGCTGCTGGACTTTGACGAGCCGCACAGCGAGGTCAGCTCGGCGCTGGTCCGGCTGGCCATGGGAGACGACATTGAGCTGCTGGTGCAGCGACAGGGGTGCCGGAAACCGCAGCGCGTCGTGTGCGACACGCGCAAGCGTAACGCGGCGTTCGGCATGCGGCGGCTGTACCCGTTCCACGAGCCGGTGCCGCACGTGTCGGTCGGCGGCCTGGTGCTGCAAAACCTCAGCGTGGGTCTGCTGGAGGCGTTCGACGTAGACGCTTCGACGGCCCAGGAACGCGACTGCCTGTGGCAGCTGGAGCGCTCGCGGCGCGAGCCGTCGACACCCGGTGCCGTGGTGGTCAGCTTCTGTAGCCTGAACTCCTGCCTGTGCGACCACGTCCAGGTGCTGGACAGAATTGTCACCATCAACGGCGAGCCGGTGCACGGGGTGCACGACGTGGCGCGCATTCTAGGTGCGACAGAAACGGTCAACGACGGCCCACCCAAGAAGCGCCGGCGGCGAGCCAAACCCGGGAAAGACACGATCACGCTGGGGCTAGCGGTGGACGGCGAGGTGTCGGTCACGCGCGACCAGCTGAAGGCCGAGTCGGAGGTGCCGAAGACGGCGCAGCAGTCGTGCGTCTTGGGGTTGTGATTGTGCTCGGTACGGTGGAGCAAAGTAGTATAAATACTGAAGTGTAAATGCAAGAGTAATTATCTGGTAAGTAATATGTCTACTCCTTTAGGTCCAGCACCAGCACAACCGCCAGTTTTTACACACTCTGTGCCTCACACAGCGGTTGCTAATGGTGATTCTAGTGAAGACGAGACCAAAGGTGACGCCGACAAGACACAAAGTCAATACAGGCCAAAATTTGCATTTCAACCCGTGACTAGTGTTCGGCTGCGACTGCAATCACGGGATGCCCCAGCTCCCGGATCTAATCCTCCTCCCGAAGTAGATTTTCGTGGCCTTCCAAGGTATCAATCTACTGGCTCAAGCGACGGTTATGAAGGTCTGGAAGACGAGCCTCCAAATAATGATAGTCGTAGTCGTAGTAATTCTGATAATACTCAGACTAATCAGCAGACTGATGCTGATTTGCCATGAATACATGAAGTCACTGAAACACTATAAACACACTAGGGTTTACCCAGGTGTGATAAGCTGAGTAACATGCCGGATGCCCCACCCCCCCCGGCCCACACTAGTAGTGCCACAAGACAACAGTGGTTTGGACGAACGCCACAATCGCGACAACCAGCCTGAAGAAAGCCCTGTAAACGCACCAACACCACCCCCAGTGACATACATCAACCTTCGTCTTGGACCTGCAACACTGAGCACTATATACTAATAAACGCTAGAGTTTGTGAACCA
>MDTA01057123.1_pt1 | contig 49985 bp, 51 predicted proteins | sample 811151 | NCBI WGS metagenome assembly MDTA01 (sample SAMN05326648, study PRJNA326480) | marine metagenome | isolation source: seawater | place: Indian Ocean: South | collected 2010
AGAATTTGCAACTGCTAAACCTAAGTCATTATGACAGTGAGTTGAAAGAATTGCCTTATCAATGTTAGGTACTTTGTTTAATAAAGTTTCTATGATTTTTGAAAATTCTGATGGAACAGTGTAGCCAACTGTATCAGGAATATTAATTGTTTTTGCACCCGATTTAATCGCAAGCTCAACTGTCTTACACATATAATCCATATCAGTTCGAGTGCCATCTTCACACGACCATTCTACATCGTCTGTAAATTTTCTCGCATAAGTAACATGTTCTTTAATTGAGTCATAAACTTCCACTGGCGATTTATTCAGTTTGTGTTTCATATGCAAAGGACTTGTAGAAATAAATGTATGAATTCTAAATCTAGGAGCATGTTTTAATGATTCATAACACATATCAATGTCTTTTTTAGAGTGACGTGACAAACCTGCGGGTATTGAATTTTTTAAAACTTTACTTACCTCTGTAACTGCTTCAAAATCTCCAGGTGAAGCTATTGGGAAACCAGCTTCTATAATATCTATACCTAGCTCATCAAATACTCTCGCGATTTGGATTTTTTCCTCCAAACTCATTGACGCTCCTGGTGATTGTTCACCATCGCGCATTGTTGTATCAAAAATATATACTCTGTTTTTATCTTCCATAATTAAATTCTACTTGCATATTACAACTTCACGCTGAGATTGCAAAATAAAAGATTTTTTTTCTAAGTTTTAATCAACTTTTATCACTGTCTACCAATTTTTTTTTGGTAATCCATGGCATCATCGCCCTTAATTTTGCACCAACTTTTTCTATTGGATGTTCAGCTAATTTTGCCCTTGTTTTAAGGAAATTTTTTTGTCCATTTTTACATTCAGCAATCCATTCTTTCGTAAATTCTCCACTCTGAATTTTATCTAAAACTTCTTTCATCCTTTTTTTTGTTTCTTCCTTAGCTATTATTTTTGGACCTGTAATATATTCACCATATTCTGCGGTATTTGAAATAGAGTAATTCATGTTTGCAATACCCCCTTCATAAATCAAATCTACAATTAATTTAACCTCATGGACAGTCTCAAAGTATGCCATCTCGGGTTCATAGCCAGCTTCAACTAAAGTTTCGTATCCATTTTTTATCAATTCAACCAGACCACCACAAAGAACAGTTTGTTCACCAAATAAATCGGTCTCCACTTCATCTTTAAATGTTGTTTCAATAATTCCAGACCTGCCACCTCCTATAGATGATGCATATGACATTGCAATTTCTCTAGCATTTCCTGAACCGTTCTGATGAACCGCAAATAAGCATGGGACCCCTCCACCTTTTTCAAATTCACTTCTAACTAAATGCCCCGGGCCTTTTGGTGCGACCATAAAAACATCTAAATCTTTTCTTGCTTTTATTAGATCGTAGTGAATATTTAATCCATGAGCAAAAGCAATAGATGTGCCTTCCCTTACTCGTTGCTCGATATGATTTTTATAAATTGTAGCTTGTAACTCATCAGGTGTAAGTATCATCACCACATCTGCCCATTCAGCTGCATCAGACAGATTCATTACCTTTAAACCTTTTGATTTTGCTTTTTCTATACTTTTTGAACCCTCTCTTAAAGCTACTACTACTTCTTTTACGCCACTGTCTTTTAAATTTAAAGCATGTGCGTGGCCTTGGCTTCCATAACCAAAGATTGCTATTTTTTTATTTTTAATCAGATTTTTATCAGTATCTTTCTCATAATACATTTTCATTTTTGACCTCTTTCTTATTTAAATGTTTCTGAACCTCTTGTCATTGCAACAGCACCTGTTCTCGATACACTAACGAGTCCTTTTTTTTTTAAATCTTTAATTATCATATCAATTTCTCTTCGTAATGCAGTGATCTGAACTACATATGATTTTTTTGTTTTATCAAGTATTACAGCATTGTATTTTTTGCAAGCTTTAAGTGCTTTATTTATTTTGTTTTGATTTCCCACAAATTTAAATAGCGCCATCTCCTTAAAAATAACCCTCTTATCCTCTCTTTTAAAATCTGCAACTTTATGAACAGGTATTAATTTTTTTAATTGTAATTTAATTTGCTCAATAACCTGTGGTGTACCAGTGGTAACAATTGTTATTCTAGATATACTTAAACTTGAGTCAATTTCTGCTACAGCTAAAGATTCAATATTGTAGCCTCTCCCTGAAAATAGACCTACCACTCTTGCAAGCACTCCTGCTTCATTATCTACCCAAACTACAATAATATGAGTATCTAATCTCTCTTTTTTTAAAGCTATACTATATGCGGATCTAGCCTTTTTCATTATACCAAAATCTTACCTTTTCCAGTAATTTTATTTTTTTTCTCGTCGTTAGGACCTAATAACATTTGATTATGAGGTTTTCCAGATGGTATCATTGGAAAACAATTTTCTATTTTATCAACTTTGCAATCAAATATTACCGGTCTGTTAATGCTAAGCATTTCAATTATTTTTTCATCTAACTCTTGAGGAGTTTCTGCTCTTAAACCTACACAACCATAAGCCTCAGCGAGTTTGACAAAATCTGGAAGAGCTGCAGTATAACTCTCAGAATAATTTTTATCATGAAGTAACTCCTGCCATTGTCTTACCATGCCCATATACTCATTATTTAAGATGAAAATTTTAATTGGTAAATTATATTGCACTGCAGTAGACATTTCTTGCATTGTCATTAATACGGAAGCTTCACCGGCTATGTCTATTACTAACTTTTTTGGATGCGCTATCTGAACTCCAACAGCAGCAGGTAATCCATATCCCATTGTGCCTAATCCTCCTGAGGTCATCCATCTATTAGGCTTATTAAATTTATAATGCTGAGCTGCCCACATTTGATGTTGACCAACCTCAGTAGTAATAAATGCGTCTTTTTCTTTAGTTAACTCATACAATCTTTGAACTGCATGTTGAGGTTTGATGCTTTGATCGCTATTAATAAATTCAAGTGATTTTACTGAACGCCATTTTTCAATTTTTTCCCACCATTTTGAAATATTTTGTTTGTTTGATTTAATTATTTTTGATTTTTTTTTTTTAATTATAACTAAAATTTTGTTTATAACATCGTCAACATCGCCAATAATTGGCAAATCAACTTTGACATTTTTGTTTATAGATGATGGGTCAATATCAATATGAATCTTTTTTGAATTTGGCGAGAAATCATCAATTTTTCCAGTTATTCTATCATCAAACCTTGCCCCAATATTAATCATTAGGTCACAGTCGTGCATTGCATTATTCGCTTCATATGTTCCATGCATTCCTAACATTCCTAAAAATTGATTATCGTCTCCAGGGAAAGCGCCAAGTCCCTGTAAAGTTGATGTAATTGGAAAACCAGTTAAATAAACTAATTCTCTTAAAGATTTACTAGCATTAGGACCTGAGTTTATAACTCCACCACCAGTATAAAAAATTGGCTTTTTTGAATTTTCCATTAAATTAATTAATTTTTCGATCTCTTTTTGATTTATAGTGATCTTAGTTTTTTCATTAATTTTTTTTTGTCTTTTATATTTCTTGTAGGTTGTTTTTTGAAATTGAATATCTTTTGGAATATCAACCAACACAGGTCCTGGCCTTCCTGTTGTTGCAACCTCAAAAGCTTTGTGTACTGTTCTAGCAAGATCTTTCACATCTTTTACCAACCAATTGTGTTTAGTGCACGGTCTAGTGATTCCTGTTGTATCACATTCCTGGAATGCATCTGTTCCTATTAAATGTGTTGGGACTTGACCAGATATACAAACAATCGGTACAGAGTCCATGTATGCATCGGTTAACGCCGTTACAATATTTGTAGCTCCTGGTCCAGACGTAACTAAAGCTACACCAGGTTTTCCAGAAGATCTAGCATACCCTTCTGCAGCGTGTCCAGCACCCTGCTCATGTCTCACTAAAATATGTTTTATTGAGTTATGATTTTTTAGCTCATCGTAGATTGGCAAAACAGCTCCACCAGGATAACCAAAAATAAAATCTACTCCTTGGTCCTCAAGGCACTTAAAGACTATTTCTGAACCTGATAACAATTTTGACATTCAGCAATTTAGCGGAAATAATGTTAATTGGTCAAGTTTAACAACTAAATTATTTAATCTTTTTTATTAAATTTGCTTGTGCAGCAGCTAATCTGGCTATTGGAACTCTATATGGAGAGCACGAGACATAGTTTAATCCGATTTTTGAACAAAAATTAATACTTTTTGGATCGCCGCCATGCTCACCACAAATGCCAAGCTTTATTTTACTATTTTGTTTTTTGCCATTAATACTCGCCAATTTAATCAAGTCTCCAACTCCATCATCTATTGAGACAAACGGGTCAACTTCAAATATTTTATTTTCAATATAATCGTTAAGAAACTTTCCACTGTCATCTCTACTTATTCCAAAGGTAGTCTGAGTGAGGTCGTTTGTACCAAAACTGAAGAAATCAGCATGCTTAGCAATATCTTGTGCTTTTATTGCCGCTCGTGGCAATTCAATCATAGTACCCACTAAATAATCTATTTTGAAATTTTTATCTTTTTGTACTTTTTTAGCAACTCTATTGACTAAGTTTTTCATTATATTTATCTCTGCCTCTGTAGATACGAGCGGAATCATTATTTCAGGAATAACAGATTTAATTCTTTTTTGTTTACATTCCACAAGTGCCTCAAATATTGCAGTACATTGCATCTCGTAAATTTCTGGAAAAGAAATAGCTAATCTGCAACCTCTATGTCCTAGCATTGGATTTTGTTCGTGTAATTCGTCTATTCTTGAGACAAGTTCATCTTTGGATATTTTAAGAGAATTAGATAATTCAGATATTTCAGCTGGATTTTTTGGTAGAAATTCATGTAATGGAGGATCTAACAATCTTACAGTAACTGGTAATCCACTCATTATCTTAAAAATTTTAAAGAAATCATTTTTCTGAAATGGTAAAAGTTTTTTCAATGCATTGTCTCTATCTTCTTTGGTTTTTGAGAGAATCATTTCCCTTACTGATAAAATCCTTTCCTCGTCAAAAAACATATGTTCGGTCCTACACAATCCAATGCCCTCTGCACCAAAATCTCTTGCAGCTTTTGTATCTGAAGGGGTTTCAGAGTTCGTTCGAATTTTTAGTTTCCTAAAATTATCAGCCCATTTCATCAATTTTGAAAAATCACCTGATATCTCAGGTTTGATTGTAGGAACGCTTCCAAGTATAACTCTTCCTGTTGAGCCATCGATTGTAATTATATCTCCTTCTTTAATTTCTTTATTTAAAGTTTTAAAAAGTTTTTTTTCATAATTAATCTCTATTTGACTTGAACCAGATACACATGGTCTTCCCATTCCTCTTGCGACAACTGCTGCATGACTTGTCATTCCACCTCTTGCTGTTAATATTCCTTTTGCGGCATGCATCCCATTAATATCCTCGGGGGAAGTTTCAACTCTAACTAATATTGTATCTTGCATCATGTTGTTGTATCTTTCTGCCTCATCAGATGTAAATACTACTCTGCCACTAGCTGCTCCAGGAGATGCGGGTAGTCCGCGTGCAATTACTTCAAAACTTTTTTGTTCATCCAATGTTGGATGTAAAAGTGTATCAATTGAATTTGGGTCTACTCTTAGTATTGCTTGCCTCTTATTTATCAGTTTTTCTTTAACCATATCTACTGCAATTTTAACTGATGATTTTGCTGTTCTTTTTCCAGACCGCGTTTGCAACATCCATAATTTTTTGTTTTCCACAGTAAACTCTACATCTTGCATGTCTTTATAAAATTTTTCTAGAATTAGAAGATTTTTTTTTAATTCACTAAAAATTTTTGGAAATGTCTCCTCCATTGATTTTTCTTTCGCACCAGAACTTAATCTTGCTTTTTTTGTAATATTCATTGGCGTCCTAGTCCCAGCAACTACATCTTCTCCTTGGGCATTTATCAAATATTCTCCGTATAAATCTTTGTTACCATTTGATGGGTTTCTAGTGAAGACAACTCCTGTAGCTGAGTCATTTCCCATGTTACCAAATACCATCGATTGGATATTTACAGCAGTTCCCCAATTTGAGGGTATTTTATTCAGTTTTCTGTAAACTTTTGCTCTTTTACTTTCCCAGGATAAAAATACTGCATTGATTGCACCAAATAATTGTTCATAGACATCTTGTGGAAAAGATTTACTGGATTTTTCGTTAACGATTTTTTTAAAATCATTTATTAGACCATCCCAATCCTGCTCATCTAAATCTGTGTCTAAAAGGACCCCTTTTGTAAGCTTATAATTTTCAATTAAATCTTCAAAAAGATAGCTTTCTACACCCATAACTACATTACTATACATTTGAATGAACCTTCTATAACTATCTTTTGCAAATCTCCCATTCTTTGTTTTTTTTGACAAACCAAGCACTGTTTGATCATTCAAACCTAGATTTAAAATCGTATCCATCATCCCTGGCATTGAGACCCGGGCACCTGACCTCACTGAAACAAGCAAAGGATTACTTGAGTCCCCAAATTTTTTACCAACTTGTTTTTCAATTTTTTTTAACTCTTGCTTGATTGACTTTTTAAGAACTAAACCCAAAGATTTATTTTTTTTGTAAAATAAATCGCACACTTCAGTTGTTATTGTAAATCCTGGTGGCACAGGAAGGCCAATATTTCCCATTATAGCTAAATTTGCACCCTTACCACCTAAAATATTTTTTGGATTTTTTATTTTTTTGATACCTTTCGAACTGAAATTAAAAAAATATTTTTTCATGTGTTGTTTTCTATTTCTGAAAATCCTATAAAATTATCAAATGTTTTACACAACATTCTAATAAGTTCCAATCTATTTTTTCTTAAATTTTGATCTTCTGCGTTAACTTGCACATTATCAAAAAATTCATAAATCACTTTTTTTGATCCGGAAAGATTTTCCAACACTGTTAAAAAGTCCCCGTTTTGAGTTAGTTTAGACGTAACATCTTTTAGCTCAAGAATTTTTTTATATAAATTTTTTTCGTATTCATTTTTAAGTAAACCTACATCCAATTCATCTGAAAATTTTTTATTAGAAGCATCTTTCTCAGACTCTAAAATATTAAATGCTCTTTTGTATGATGAAATAAGATCTTCTCCTTTCTCATCTTTTAAATATTTATTAAGTAATAAAGATTTTTTATAGGTTAAATTAATATTATTTAAATTAAAAAGTTTTAAGCTAGCAGCAAAAATATCAGGCCTGATTTCTTTTTCTTTAATATAATATTTTAGTCTTTCAATCAAAAAATTTTTTATATCATAATGAACAGTATGATTTTCAATTATTATGTTATCTTCTTTGTAAGTGATAATAGAACGATCAATCAAATTAGCAATTTTTAGCTCTAGATTATTCTCAATTACTATTCTAATTAAACCGAGACCTATTCTTTTGAGTGCAAAAGGATCTTTAGAGCCTGTTGGTTTCATATTTATAGCAAAAAAACCCACTAGAGTGTCAATTTTATCTGCCAAAGATAAAGCGACACTGTAATTTTTTTTAGGAATTTTGGTTCTAGCACCTAAAGGTAAATATTGTTCTTTAAGTGCAAGACAAACATCTTTATCAAAACCTTGCTCGCTTGCAAAATAACCTCCTAAAATTCCTTGCAACTCTGGGAACTCATTTACCAAATCAGACAATAAATCAACTTTTGAAATGGTACATGAAATTTCAACCTTTTCTTTACTTATTAAAAGCTCATCTGATATAAATGAACCTAATTTGCGCATTCTAGTAATCTTATTAAAGTATGAACCCAAATTTTTAAAGTAATTAACTTTTTTTAGATTTGCTATTTGTTTTAGTAAGTTATTTTTTTTATTTTTTTTCCAAAAAAAGTTTGCATCACTAAATCTTGCATCAATTACTCTTTCGTTACCAGATTTAATAAATCCTTTAGTATCTACTTTGTTGGAAACTAAAAAAAAATTGTTTGTGATTTCATTTTTTCTATTTTTTGTAAAAAAATATTTTTGATGGTTCTTCATAGTAGTCGCCAAAATTTCTTCAGGGATTTCTAAGAATTTTTCATTAAAAGTACAATTTATTAAACTTGGACTTTCAACTAAGTTAGTCACTTCCTCTAGCAGGTTCTCATCTATAGTTGTTACTAAATTTAATTTATTAACGTTTTTTTGGATTTCTTTTCTAATGAATTCTTTCCTCTGGTTTTGGTCTATCAATATCCTATTTTTTTTAAAAAAATCGAAGTAGTCCTTTGAACAATTGAAAGATCTTGTCTTTTCCTCGAATTCTCGATCTACAATAACCTTGGTAGTGCTACTTAAATGATGAAGACTAAAGTTGACCAGTTTTTTATCGTATATACAAAATATTGATTTTAAAGGCCTTCCCCAATACAAATCAAAGTCACTCCATTTCATGGCTTTTTTCCATTGTAATTTTTTTAAAATTAATGGGATTTCCTTCTCTAATAGATTGTGAGTTTTGATAATGTTTTTTTGTTTTTTAAAAAAATAAAATTCACCTTTGTCAGTTTTTTTTTTGTAAACTTTTGCAAGATCTATTTTATTACTTTTGACAAATCCATCGAGTGCTTGGTTGTTAGATTGAACATTTGGCCCTCTAATTTCTAAAGAAGGTTGGATCATTTCTTTATTGACTGATTGAAAATAAATTATTAGTCGATTCGGGGTAGAAAAAGTATTTGGATTTTTATACTCAATATTATTTATTGAAAAAAATTCACAAAAGTTTTTTAGTAAGTTTTCCCTCGCATTTCGTTGAAGGCTAGAGGGCATTTCCTCACTAAAGAGTTCTAAAAAAAATTCTGACATATTATTCTTGAGATTTGATCCATGCCTCACCGATTTTTTTTGTTAGTTGCCGGATCCGAGCTATATATTCCGCTCTTTGAGCAACACTTATTGCACCTCTTGCATCTAAAATATTAAATATATGACTAGCTTTAAGACATTGATCGTAAGCAGGTAATGATAAATTTTTATCTATTAATTGTTGACTTTCTTTTTCAATCATATCAAAAATTTTAATCAAGTCTTCAACATTCGCATTGTCAAAGTTATACGATGAATGTTCTTTTTCTGATTGAAAAAAAACATCTCTATAAAGTACCCCCCTATCATTCCACTCAAGATCAAATACGTTTTTTTTATTTTGGGTAAACATGCAAATTCTTTCTAGTCCATAAGTTATTTCAACTGGAACTGGATTACATTCTTGTCCTGCCATTTGTTGAAAATATGTAAATTGAGTAATTTCCATACCATCACACCAAACTTCCCAACCTAATCCAGATGCACCTAAAGTTGGACTTTCCCAATCATCTTCTACAAATCTAATATCATGTTCATCATGTCTTATTCCAATAGAATTCAAACTATTTAAAAACAGTTTTTTTATATTTTCGGGAGAAGGTTTAATAATAACTTGAAATTGATAATAATGTTGAAGTCTGTTGGGATTTTCTCCATATCTTCCATCAGTAGGTCTTCGAGATGGTTGCACGTATGCTGCACTCCAACTATTTTTACCTAAAGACCTTAAAGTTGTAGCTGGATGAAATGTTCCAGCGCCTACCTCTATGTCATATGGTTGTAAAATAATGCATCCATTTTTACTCCAAAACTTTTGAAGATTTAAAATAGTCTCTTGAAAGGTTTGGTGAATTGGGCTTTTTTTGCTAGTTTTTTTTTTTAATTTCTTAGAGACCATATTTTTGCCAAATATTTCTTTCTTCTAAATCAGAAATCAAAAATTCAGCATACTTTTCTGAACCTGAGAGTTTTTTAGATAACCACCCCTTTTGTTTTTCAAATTTCTTGATAATTACATCATCACCAAATTTTTGTCTTAGAATTTTATCTGCATTTCCAATACCGTCTATCAAGCCAAGTTCATGAGATCTTCTTCCAGACCAAAATTCACCAGAAAATAATTCTATACCCTCATTTTTTTTTAGTTTTGTTTTTCTACTTTCCTCGACAACATTTATGAAATCTTTGTGTAAATCTAATTGAATGTTTTTTAATCTATCAATATCTTCTTTTTTTTCCTCTACAAATGGGTCCAGTGAACTTTTATTCTTTCCAGCTGTATATACTCGTCTCTGAATCCCAATTTTAGAAATTAAGTCAGTGAAACCAAAAGATGAATAGATTACGCCTATTGAACCAACTATAGAACTAGAATTTGCATAAATTTCATCTCCAGCACATGCTATTAAATAACCACCCGATGCTGCTACATCTTCCGCGAAAACAATTACTTTTTTGTTATTTTTTTTTGCTTGCGTTCTTATAAATTCATAAATTAGGTGTGACTGAACAGGTGAGCCTCCAGGAGAATTAATTGATATGGCAACAGCTAATGCTTTTTTAAAGGAAAAAGCTTTTTTTATTATTGCTTCTTGGCTTGCAAAATCTATACCTTGCTTAAATTTTCCAACATTTCCAATAACACCACTCAATCTAATAAATGGTACAATTTTTTTTTTTTTGAAAAAAGATAGCATACAAATGCTTATAAAATTTTTTGTTTAATATAAAGTCTCCTTATAGTTGAAGATTTGGGTGCGTCAATTGATAAGTGTATATTATCAAGTATTATAATAACTTCAAAATATGGGTTCTGTAATTCAATTAAAAAGCAAAGCAAATAATTCTTATTTAGATTTAAGAAATTCAGTCGAGGAAAAAATTGTCTTAGTTGAGGAGAAAATCAAAAATAAATTAAAAAATGAAGTAAATCTAATTGAAAAGATGACAAAATATAACCTAAGCACTGGCGGCAAAAGATTTAGAGCTCTTTTAGTTTTGGGGTCCTCAAAGTTGTGCGGTTATAACACTGGTGGAAGAGATATCAACCTAGCAGCGTGCGTAGAATTAATACATGCCGCTACTCTTATGCATGACGACGTAATTGATAACGGCGAAATTAGACGAGGAAAAAAAACACCTAATCATATCTGGGGGAATCATTCTTCCATTCTAATTGGCGATTATTTATTAAGCAGGTGTTTTGAAATGATGGTTGAAGATGGAAGTTTAAAAGTTTTAAAATTGTTATCCTCTACATCAACAAAGATTGTTCAAGGAGAAGTAATGCAACTTCAACATAAAAAAGAAATTGATTTAATTGAAGAAACATATTTAAAAATTATATCACTTAAAACTGCTTCATTATTTTCAGCCGCAGTAAAAGTTGGTGGCTTACTTTCAAATAAAAACGATAAAACTTTAAATGCATTGGAGTCATATGGAAAAAACTTAGGATTAACATTTCAAATTGCAGATGACACTTTAGATTACAATTCTGAAATAAAACTCTTTGGTAAAAAAATCGGAAACGATTTCTTTGAAGGAAAAATAACTTTACCTATAATAATATTATACCAGCAATGCAATATTAATGAGAGAGAAAAATTAAAAAGTTTTTTCTACAAAGAAACAAGGACAGTGGATGATTTTAATTTTTCATTATCTCTTATAAATAAATATAAAATTATAAGTCAGTGTTATCGAAAAGCAGAACATTATATTTCATTAGCATCAAATTCCTTGAACATATTTGAAAATTCTTCTGAGAAAAGTATTTTAAAAAATCTCACGTCTTTTACACTAGAAAGATCATTTTAAGGATAAAGTAAAACTTTCTCCCAGCTTTTATTTCCTTTTAAGTATTTTAATCTTTCATGAATTCTATTTTGTCCATCAAGCCAAAATTCAATTTCATTTGGTATCAGTCTCCATCCCGACCAGTAGGAAGGTCTGTTTAATTTATTATCCTCGGGAAATTTTTCTTTAAACTTATTTAAAGCATCAGATAATGTTTTCCTACTATCAAGAATTGAACTTTGGTTTGATACCCATGCACCAACTTTACTTCCGTAGGATCTTGTTAAATAATATTTATCCGCCTCTTCATCTTTGATTTTTGTTACAGAGCCATTAATTCTTATTTGACGTAATAAACTTTTCCAGTGGAAGCACATTGAGGCTTTGGGATTTTTCTTTATTGCTGAACTTTTGACGCTATTTAGGTTTGTAAAAAATACAAAACCATTATCGCCAAAATCTTTTAATAATACCATTCTTACAGTAGGTACTCCTTTTTCATCTGCAGTGCCAAGGGCAAGAGCGTTTGGGTCGTTAGGTTCAGATTTTTTTGCTAGCTCATACCATTCTCTGAACAGATCTATTGGATTTTCAAGATCTTTAAAACATTTATTTAGACCAAAGCTATTTTTTTGATTCATAATTTTAACAAAATAATTTATATACTATATTTTAATGTCATTTAATACTTTTGGAAAGATATTTCGTTTTACCACATGGGGAGAGTCTCATGGGCCAGCGATCGGTTGTGTAGTTGATGGATGTCCTCCTAATATAAAAATCGATGAAAAAGATATTCAAAAAGAATTAAATAAAAGAAAACCTGGACAGTCAAAATTTACAACTCAAAGAAAAGAAAAAGATGAAGTAAAAATTCTATCTGGGGTTTTCTATGGAAAGACAACAGGAACTCCAATCTCTCTTATAATTTACAATAAAGACACCAGATCAAGGGATTATGAAACCATCAAAGATAAATTTAGACCAGGACACGCGGATTATACATATTATAAAAAATACGGAATTAGAGATTTTAGAGGCGGTGGAAGACAATCCGCAAGAGAAACCGCCTCGAGAGTTGCGGCTGGTGCAATTGCTAAAAAAGTTTTAGAAACAAAATTAGGAAAAAAATATAAAGTCCTGGGAGCCGTAACTCAATTAGGAATATTGGGATGTGATACGAGCAGTTGGGAAGAAAAAATAATATCTAATAATCCTTTGTTTTGCCCAGATAAAAAAATGATTAAGCTCTGGGAAAAATATTTATTATCTATAAGAAAATCTGGAAATTCTTGCGGCGCAGTTATTGAAATTAGAGCTAAAGGAATACCAGTTGGTATTGGAGCTCCTATTTATTCAAAGTTGGATATGGATTTAGCATCAGCGATGATGAGTATTAATGCAGTCAAAGGTGTAAATATTGGTTCTGGAATGGATTCTGCACAACTTTCCGGGGACCAAAATTCAGATGAAATTTTGCAAAAAAGTAGTAAGACAATTTTCAAATCAAATAATGCTGGGGGTATATTAGGTGGTATCTCTACAGGACAAGATGTAATTGTATCATTTGCTGTTAAGCCTACCTCGTCAATTTTAAAAACAAGAAAAACTATTGACAAATTTGGTAAGAATACATCAATATCTGTAAAAGGCAGACATGATCCATGCGTTGGTATAAGAGCAGTGCCGATTGGTGAGGCAATGATGCATTGTGTAGTTTTGGATCATTATTTAATGAATTTTGCTCAATGTAAAAGCTAATTTGTTTTTTTAACTAATATTTTAGAATTTAGTGTATCTAAAATTTTATTTTCAATACTTATGGAGTCTAATCCTGCAAATTTGTACATTTGATTTGGCTGGTCATGATCAATAAATTTATCAGGAAAACACATTGTTCTAAACTTGAGATTATTATCTAAAAGATTATTTTCTGCTAAATAACTTCCAACATGAGAACCAAAACCACCTATAGAGCCTTCTTCAATTGTGATTACTGACTCATGATCAGTAGCCAATTGCCAAATTAAATTTTTGTCTAGTGGTTTAGCAAATCTTGCATCTACTAAAGTTGGTTTAATACCTTTTTTTTCAACATTATCTATTGCTATCAAGCATTCATTAAGTCTTGCTCCAAAACTTATTATTGCTACTTTTTTTCCTTCTCTTATTAAACGTCCTTTTCCAACTTGTAATTTTTCGTTTATTGGAGGAAGTTGTTTTCCAAGGCCTGTGCCCCTGGGGTATCTAAAAGCTGAAGGAGAATTATTAATACTTACAGATGTATTTATCATTCTTACCAATTCCGCCTCATCACTTGCAGCCATAACTACAAAATTTGGCAAGGTAGAAAGATAAGTAATATCAAACGAACCAGCATGTGTAGGGCCATCTGATCCAACAAGACCTGCTCTATCAATTGCAAATCTCACTGGAAGATTTTGAATTGCTACATCATGAACTACCTGGTCGTATGCTCTTTGAAGAAATGTAGAGTAAATCGCTGCAAAAGGTTTGAAACCTTCTGTGGCTAAACCTGCTGCAAATGTTACAGCATGCTGCTCAGCAATTCCAACGTCAAACATCCTTTTTGGGAATTTTTTTCCAAAAATATCCATTCCGGTTCCAGATGGCATCGCTGCTGTTATTCCAACAATTTTACTATCTTTTTCGGCATGTTTTACAAGGGTCTCAGCAAAAACTTTAGTATAGGATGGAGCAGAATTTTTTGATTTTTCTTGTATCCCAGTAGAAATGTTAAACTTGCTTACACCATGATATTTATCAATTGATTTTTCAGCAAATTTGTATCCTTTGCCTTTTTCTGTTTTCAAATGAACTAAAATTGGACCTTGATAATTAATATCTCTTACATTTTTTAAAACTGAAACTAAAGAGTCCATATCATGCCCATCTATTGGTCCAATATAGTAAAAACCCATTGAACTAAATAATGTTCCACCAGTAACGGCTGATCTTAGGAAATCTTCGGCCTTGCCAGCTTTTTTGCTAAATCTTTTTGAAAAAGATGAAATTATTAGTTTTAAGGTTTCACGGAAGCTAAAATATATTTTTCCAGAGATAATTTTTGCTAAATATGTCCGTAATGCACCGACTGGTTTAGCAATCGACATGTCATTATCATTCAAAATTACTATCAATTTTATTTTATTATCTCCAGCATTATTCATCGCCTCATAGGCCATGCCCGCACTCATAGCGCCGTCACCTATGACTGCTATAACATTATTTGAACTATTAGAAAGCTTGTTTGCTACTGCAATTCCTAGGGCTGAGGAAATCGAAGTTGAGCTATGAGCAGCCCCAAATGGATCGAATTCGCTCTCAGACCTTTTTGTAAAACCAGATAATCCTCCACCTTTTCTTAAAGTTCTAATTTTTTCTTTTCTTCCTGTCAAAATTTTATGAGGATAGGTTTGGTGACCAACGTCCCAAATAAGTTTATCATCCGGGGTATTGAAAACATAGTGTAAAGCAGTTGTCAATTCTACAACACCGAGACCAGCTCCTAAATGTCCGCCTGTTTCTGATACAGCGTCAATTACTTCTTCTCTAAGTTCTTGAGCAACTTCTTTTAATTCATTTACTGAAAATTTTTTTAAATCAGAGGGAAAATTAATATCATTTAAATATTTAAAATTTTTTTTCATATTGATCTTTTAAAAATGTAATCAATGGTTAATTTTAATTCATCAGCTTTATTTCCAAAAACTCTAAGTTCTTTAAAAATTTTTTTTTTAATATTATTAGCATATTTTACAGTATTTTCGTATCCAAGCAAACTTATAAGAGTAGCTTTTCCTTTTGATTTATCTTTTCTTGTTTTTTTTCCTTCTTTTTTTGAAGTTCCCTTGTAATCGATCAGATCGTCTGCAATCTGAAATAACAAACCAATATTAGAACCAATTCTATCAAACTTTTTAAAATACCTTTTTTTTTTAGCAATCAAAACAGGCGCCAAACAAAAGAAACTAAAAAGTTTTCCTGTTTTTTTAGTTTCCATATCAATAATTTTTGTCAAAGGCACTTTTTTATGTTCATAATCTAGATCCAAATATTGTCCCCCAGCAATTCCAGTGTGACCAGAACAATCAGATAAAAGATTTATTAATTTGACTTTTATTAAATCCTTAATATTTAAATCTCTGCTACTTAAAATTTCAAATGCAATTGTTAACAATGAATTTCCTGCAAGGATAGCTGTGGACTCACCAAACTTTTTATGTGTTGATAACTTGCCTCGCCTTAAATTGTCGTTATCCATACAAGGTAAATCGTCATGAATTAATGAGTAAGCGTGAATACACTCCACAGCGGCACAAACTTTCAAAGTTTGTTGGTATTTAATTTTAAATATTTTGCTCACATCAATTAAAATCTTTGATCTTATTTTTTTTCCTCCTGGTAATATGCCGTACTTAATTGGTATTAAAAGTTCTGTTTTTTTTTGTTTTTTAAGAAATTTTGATAAAAATTTGTTTATTTTTTTTGACAAACTATTTAATTTTTTTTTCATTTTTTAAAGAGGAAATTCTTTTTTTAAATTGATTGCTTATTTCTTTCGATGATACATTAAATTTTAACTCAATAAAATTGTTAAGTTTAATTAATTTTTGATAATCTTGTATTGATGTTTCCAATTCAGATGTGTTTTCAAGTTTTGTAATGATTTGATTAGCGATTTCAGTAAGTTCATCTAACGATTTTTTATTAATATCATCTGGTAAATTTTTTTCTTTCATATAATAGTTTGTAATAATACATGAAAAACAAACTTTCAAATATTAAAAAATCACTTAATCTCTTAAACCAAAATGAATGTATAGCAATTCCAACAGAAACAGTGTACGGATTAGGAGCAAACGCCTATTCAAATATTGCATCAAAAAAAATATTTAATTTAAAAAAAAGAAACAAAAGAAACCCACTAATAGTGCATTATTATAATTTGAAAATGGTAAATAATGACTGCATAATTAATAAAAACTTTATAAAACTTTATAAAGCCTTAAGTCCAGGTCCTGTAACTTTTATTCTAAAATTAAAGAAAAGAAGTAGGATTTCTAAATATGTAACAAATAATAAAAAAAACTTGGGTGTAAGATTTCCATTACACAAGCTTACGAGAAAATTATTGAAAAATTTGAAATACCCTTTAGCAGCGCCAAGCGCAAATATTTCATCAAAAATAAGTCCAGTTTGCAAATCTGATGTCAAAGAAGAATTTGGAAAAAAAATCAAATACATTCTTGATGGTGGCAAATGTAAAATTGGTTTAGAATCTACAATTATAGATTTGACAGGCAAACCAAAAATTTTAAGATTAGGGGGTGTCGATATTGATAAGATAAATAGTATTTTAGGAATTAAAATAAGTTATTCAAAATTTAATACTGGTAAAGTTCCAGGAAGAAGTAAATTACATTACTCACCAGGAATTCCGATAAGATTAAACGCATTGCACCCTAAATTGGATGAGGCATTTATTCTAATTAAAAAACGAAATAAATCGTCTAAAAAGTTTTTTTATTTGTCAAAAAAAAATAATTTAAGAGAGGCAGCTAAAAACCTTTACGCAACATTAAGAATGATAAAAAGAAAAAATTTTAAAAAAATTGCTGTAGAAAGAATTAAAAATAAAGGTATTGGTGCAGCGATTAATGATAGGCTAATTAGGGCATCAAAAAATTAATGAATATTTCTATATCAGTAAAAAATTTAACAAAATATTACGAAAAAAAAGTTGCAGTAAATAATGTAAACTTTGAAATAAAAAAAAATGAAATTCTAGGACTTTTGGGTCCGAACGGATGTGGCAAAACAACAACGATAGCAATGATGCTTGGTTTACTTCAACCATCCTCAGGCGAAATTTTGATCAACGGAAAAAATATTGAAAATCATAGAATAGAGCTTTTGCATAAAATTAATTTTATATCTCCCTATATAGAGCTTCCGAAAAAACTAACTGTGAGAGAAAATTTAATTGTTTATGGAAAGTTATATGGGGTAAAAAATATTTCTTCTAAAATAGATTATTTAGTAGAAAAATTAAGATTATCAGATTTTTTTTATAAAAAAACTGGAGAACTTTCATCTGGTCAAAAAAACAGAGTCAGTTTAGCTAAAGCATTAATAAATGAGCCGAATATTTTGTTTTTAGATGAACCATCTGCTTCATTAGATCCAGAAACTGGAGATTATGTAAGAACATTTTTAGAAATGTTGGTGAAAGAACAGGATATTACAATTCTTTTAGCTTCACATAATATGGACGAAGTTAAAAGACTTTGTAAAAATGTTTTAATGATGAAGGACGGTAAAATTATCGATAAAGGTTCCCCTTCTGATTTAATTAGTAAACATGGAAAATCAAATCTTGAAGAAGTATTTCTTAAATTAAATAGGGGTAATAATGAATTTTAAAAGAATGTATGGTTTATTTTTAAGACATTTTTTTTTAATAAAAAGTTCTTTCCCAAGAGTTTTGGATTTAATCTATTGGCCTACCATACAAATAATATTATGGGGATTTATTTCAAAATTTTTTTCTGTGCACAGTGATTTTTTCAACAATACTGTAGGGGTAATTTTAACATGCGCTATCCTTTATGATTTTTTGTTTAGATCGAGTATAAGTTTTAACATGCTTTTTTTAGAAGAAATATGGAGTAGAAATTTTACAAATTTATTTATTGCTCCAATCAAGGTTAGCGAAATATTAATATCTTTAATTTTTACAGCATTAATAAGAACTATGATTGGTTTGGTCCCAGCTATAATGATTACCAGTCCATTATTTGGTATATCAATTTTAGATTTAGGTGTTCCTTTGTTTTTTTTATTTTTAAGCCTATATTTATTTGGAATTACATTAGGGCTTTTTGTTTCTTCAGGTTTGCTTAGGTTTGGCCCAGCATTTGAAAATATTGCATGGTCGTCTCTTTTTTTATTAGCACCACTTGGATGTATTTATTATCCTATCGATATACTACCAAGTTTTTTTCAATTATTAGCAAAATGCTTACCTCTTGTTTATATTTTCGATGAGGCTAGATCAATTTTAATTGATCAGGTTGTAAACTATAAAAATATAATCAATGCCTTTTATTTAAATTTGATATACTTGCTTTTAGGTATCTCTTTATTCTATTATTCATTTTCAAAAGCTCGAAAGAAGGGAACACTAATAAATATTGGCGAATAAATTGGCGCGTCCGCAAGGAGTCGAACCCTGAACCTCCAGAGCCGAAATCTGGCGCTCTATCCAGTTGAGCTACGAACGCATTTAGTATTAATATATCAAATTATGGAAAAAAACATAAGTTTATTAGTTGATGCATCAAATGATAAAATTAGACTTGATCAATTTATCTCAAAAAGAGATAAAGAATTAAGCAGGACCAAAGCAAAAGATTTAATCTTAAAAAAAAAAGTAAAGGTAAATAACGAGATTATACAAAGTCCATCTTTTAAAATTAGCAAAGATGATTTAATTATTTTAGCTATCCCTAAGCTAGAAGAAACCTACTTGAGGCCTTATAAGTTCCCTTTAGATATAATTTATGAAGATGCTGAACTTATTATAATAAATAAACCTTCGGGTATCTCAATGCATCCGGGTGCGGGGGATAAAGAAAAAACTCTTGTTAATGCTTTAATTAATTATAATAGCAAAAATCTTTCATCAATAGGAGATAATTTAAGACCTGGGATAGTTCACAGATTAGATAAAGAAACTTCAGGGTTGGTGGTAATTGCTAAAAATAACTTATCTCATGAAAAATTATCTTCACAATTTTCAGATCACTCTATAAAAAGAAAATACTTAACTTTAATATGGGGCAAGTTAAGACCTAGTAAAGGAAAAATTGAAACTTTTATAAAAAGAAGCAATAAAAATAGACAATTAATGGAAGTAAGCTTAATAAAAGGGAAGCGAGCAGTAACAAAATATAATACGATTGAAGTTTTTGAGAATGATAAAGTTCCGACTATGAGCTTAGTTGAATGTCAGCTTAAAACAGGAAGAACTCATCAAATAAGGGTTCATTTAAGTTATAAAGGTAACAATGTTGTTGGGGATAAAAAATATAAAAAAAGGTACAAAAAATTAAAAAATATTAATAAGGATATAGAAAATGTCATTATAAATTTAAATAGAAATTTTCTTCATGCAAAAAGTTTAGGTTTTAAACATCCAATATCAAACAAAGAATTAATGTTTAGTTCAAACCTACCAGATGAGCTAGAAAATATTATTAAAAAGTTAAGGAACTCAACAAAATAAGTTCTTGTAAAATTCAAATTTTTTATTAAATAAATACCATGAATAAAAAAATGACTTATAATCTTCCTGCTATTTCAAATGAGGGCGGTCTATCAATATATTTAGACCAAATTAAAAAATTTCCAATGCTTGATGCAGAAGAAGAATATATGTTGGCAAAAAATTGGAGAGCAACAGGAAATGTTAAATCAGCTGAAAAGTTAGTAACAAGTCATTTGAGGTTAGTTGCAAAAATCGCAATGAATTACAGAGGTTATGGACTGCCAATGAATGAAATTATTTCTGAAGGAAACATAGGCCTGATGCAAGCTGTAAAAAAATTTGAACCTGAAAAAGGCTTTAGACTAGCAACGTATGCAATGTGGTGGATAAAAGCATCTATTCAAGAATATATTTTAAAATCTTGGAGCTTAGTAAAAATTGGAACTACAACTGCACAAAAAAAACTTTTTTTTAATTTAAAAAAATTGAAAAATCAAATTGCGCCTAGGTCAGAAGGTGATTTAAGAGATGAATATGTTAAAGATATTGCAGACAAACTCGATGTTAGTGAAGATGAAGTTATTTCTATGAATAGAAGATTATCTGGTAAAGAACTTTCTTTAAATACACCTATTGGAGAGGATGGTGATGAGTGGCAAGATTGGCTAGTAGATAAAGAGATGGATCATGAACTTAAAATTGCACACCAAGAAGAAATGAGTTATAGGAAAGATTTGTTAACAGATTCAATCAAAATCCTTAATGATAGAGAAAGAGAAATTCTTCAGGCTAGAAGGTTGAGTGACAATGCGGCCACATTAGAGGAGCTAAGCAAAAAATTTAAGATAAGCAGAGAAAGAATAAGGCAAATTGAAAATAAGGCTTTTGAAAAATTACAAAAACATATGCTTAATTCTGCAAAATCAAAAAATCTTTTGACTGCTAATTAATTCTTAAATGGATCAATTATAAGAATTGTATCTTCCCTTTCTGGGCTAGTAGAAATACTGGATATTTTTGTTTCAATAAATTTTTCTAATTCTTTTACATAGATTTTAGCATTCTCAGGAAGTTCATCAAATTTCTTTATGCCCTTGGTATTAGATTTCCATCCTTTAAAGCTCTTATAAATAGGTTTTACCTTTATTTGTTCATCTACAGCTGCTGGAAGATAATCAATTTTTTTACCATCTAAATCGTAAGCTATACAAATTTTTATTTCGTCTAAATCGTCAAGAACATCTAGTTTGGTTAAAGCAATTCCATCTATCCCAGAAATCTTTATGGTTTGTCTAACTAAAACACCATCAAACCATCCACATCTTCTTTTACGGCTTGTTACGGTACCAAACTCTTTGCCCCTTTCTCCTAAACTCTCGCCTATTTTATCTTTTAGTTCAGTAGGAAATGGTCCTTCTCCAACTCTTGTAGTATATGCCTTTGTAATACCCAAAACAAAATTTATTGAATTAGGTCCACAGCCAGATCCAGTAGCTGCTGCAGAAGCAACTGTATTTGAAGAGGTTACAAAAGGATAAGTTCCATGATCTACATCCAATAAAATTCCTTGAGCACCTTCAAATAAAATTTTTTTTCCTATTAATTTATACTCATTTATTTTTTTCCAAATAGGATGAGAAAATTGAAGTATTCTTGGGGCAATTTTAATTAATTCATTTTTAAGTTTATCCTTTAAAAAGATTTTTTTTCCTAAACCTTTTCTTATCGCGTTGTGATGTAGTAAAACGGTATTAAGCCTGTGGTCTAAATTCCTTTCAGATGCTAAATCCATAACTCTAATTGATCTTCTTCCAACTTTATCCTCATAAGCAGGGCCGATACCTCTACGAGTTGTTCCAATTTTAAACTCTCCCGCTGTATCTTCTCTTATTTCATCCATTTCTCTATGAAATGGCAATATTAGGTTTGCTGACTCTGAAATTAAAAGATTGCTTGCAGATACTTCTATACCTTTAGATTTTAACTCATCTATTTCATCTAATAAAGCCCAAGGATCTATTACTACACCATTTCCAATAATAGATATTTTGTCTTTTCTGACAATTCCAGACGGCAATAATCTTAACTTATAAGTTATTCCGTTTATAACTAAAGTATGTCCAGCATTATGACCACCCTGAAATCTTACAACAACATCGGCTTCACTTGACAACCAATCGACAATTTTTCCCTTGCCTTCGTCTCCCCATTGAGATCCCACAACTACAACATTTTTCATTTAAAATTTCTTTTAATGTTAATTGAATTTAAGTGATTAATTGGACCATTTCCCTTTCCATACTTTGGCTCAGTTCTAATGGCATGGTTAACATATTTGATTGCCATTTCACAAGATTTCTTTAAGGTTTTTCCACATGATAAATAAACAGTAATAGCACTTGCAAGAGTACAACCTGTCCCATGAGTATTTTTTGAATTAATTTTTTTATTATGAAAAAAAGTAATATTGTTTTGACTTAAGAGTACATCGGTCAATATTTTTGAGTTAAGATGTCCACCTTTTAATAAGACATTTTTTGCTCCTAATTTATTCAAAATTTTTGCAGACTTTGCCATGTCGTTGACATTTTTAATTTCTATTTCAGATAATTGTTCAGCTTCAGGAATATTTGGTGTTATTAAAAATGATTTTTTAATCAATTTGGTTTTAATTAATTTAATTGATTTTTTATCAATTAATTTCGCCCCACCTTTAGCAACCATTACAGGATCGAGAACTAATATTTTTGTTTTTATCTTTTTTAAAGCAGTTAAAACAGCTTTAATAACACCTTGTGAATGTAGCATTCCAATTTTAATTGCATTTGGCGTTATATCTTTTGATGTGAATAATATTTGACTCTTAACTACTTTGGGATCTATAGAATATATCATATTAACTCCTTTAGTATTTTGAGATGTTACAGCTGTTACGGCTGTCATCGCAAAAGAACCTAGAGTAGTTACAGTTTTAATATCAGCTTGTATCCCCGCTCCGCCAGATGAATCTGAACCTGCTATAATTAAAATTTTAGATCTTGGTTTCACAATTTTTGACTAAGTACAGTTTTTTTAATTCTTTTAACACAATCTAGTGCCAATTTTTTGTCATCTGACTCTACCATAATTCTTATTTTTGACTCTGTTCCAGATTTTCTTACCAAAACTCTTCCTTTGTTTTTAAGTAAATTTTTTACTTTTCTTATAGCTAATTTACAACTTGGTGAATAAATTATATCTTTATTCTTTGTAGTAATATTTTCTAAAATTTGAGGTGTAAGTTTAAAGTTACCGAACAATTCACTTGCTTTTTTACCTTTTCGCATTGAAAATAGTACCTCTAATGCAACTAATAAACCATCGCCAGTGGTTGCAAATTTTCCTAAAATTATATGTCCTGATTGTTCACCCCCCAAGTTAAATTTTAATTTACGCATTTTTTCTTTTACATACCTATCTCCTACGCTTGATCGAAAAAATTTAATCTTTTTATGTTTAAAAAATTTTTGCAATCCAAAATTAGACATTTGTGTACCAATTACACCTCCTTTAAGAATTTTTTTTTGACTCCACCTAAGTGCTAACATTGCAATAATTTGATCCCCATCTATTACATTGCCCTTTTCATCACATAGAATTATTCTATCAGCATCTCCATCAAGAGAGATGCCAAGGTCAACTTTATTTTTTTTTACAATTCTGATAAGATTTTTTATATATATCGAACCACATTTTTGATTTATATTAAAACCATTTGGATTTACTCCAGTAAGATAAACTTTCGCACCAAGAGATTTTAGAAGTTTAGGTGCGGATTTATATCCTGCTCCGTTCGCACAATCTAAAGCAATTTTCAGTCCCTTGAGACTAAATGTTTTTGGAAAATTGTTTTTTAAAATTCTTATATAATTTTCATTGGCATCTTCTAATCTTTTTACTCTTCCTAATAAACTTGGCTTGCCAAGTTTTTTCATTATTTTGTTATCTATTAATTTTTCAATTTTCTTTTCTATTTTATCTGAAAGTTTTAATCCATCAGGTCCAAATAGTTTTAGTCCGTTGTCTTCGTAAGTGTTATGAGAAGCGGTGATCATAATGCCCATATTTGCTCTCATTTTTTTTGTAAGCATTGCGAGTCCATTGGTTGGTAAAGGTCCTAAAGTAAAAACATGCATACCCGCAGAAGCCAGACCAGAAACTAACGCTGGCTCCAAAGTATATCCTGACAATCTCGTATCTTTGGCTATAATAGCTGTTTGTTTACTTTTCTTCAAATTTTTAAAATAAGTACCTGCCGCAAGTCCAAATCTAAAAAACATTTCTCCATTAATGTTTTCAGAATTGACCTTGCCTCTGATGCCATCAGTACCAAAATATTTTTTAGACATTTATTTATTTAGTGATTTAAACACTTTCAAACTTTGCATTACTTCGTTTACATCATGAATTCTTAAGATTTGAACACCCTGTAACAAAGCAAATAAACTAGTTGATATAGTTCCACCTAATCTTTCCTCGCTTTCATTATTACCAGCAATTTTTTTTATAAACTTTTTTCTTGATGCTCCTAGCATTACAGGAAAACCAAGAGAGTGGAAAATAGAAATATTGGTTAACAAGGTAATATTATGTTTCAAATTTTTTCCAAATCCGATTCCTGGATCTAAAATGATATTGTTATGTTTAATGCCAGATTTTCTTATAATTGAAATTTTTTTTTCAAAAAAATCATAAACATCTAGAAGAACATTTTTGTATTTAGGATTTTTTTGCATATTTTGAGGTGTTCCTTTACTATGATTTATAATAAACGGAATTTGGGTTTCTTTCAAAAATATTATTGTATCACTTGAATAACTTAATCCGGACACATCGTTGACTATATGGTATCGATATTTTCTTGCCATTCTCATAATCCGACTTTTTCGAGTATCGATAGAGACAACGCATTTAAGTTTTTTAACATTTTCTAAAGTAGGTTTAATTCTTTTCCACTCTGTTTCGTTAGTGAGTTCCCTTGATCCAGGTCTTGTTGATTCTCCACCAATATCTATAATTTTACATCCTTTGCTTATTAAATATTTTGCATGTTTGTAACCTTTTTTACCTTTATTAAATTTTCCACCATCTGAAAAACTGTCTGGTGTCAAATTTACAATACCCATTAAAATTGGAAAATTGTTAAAATTTACTCTTTTAAAAAATTTTTTTTTAATAATTATTGAAAGAATTTTTTTAATTTTTTTTTTTAAGTATACTTTTTGTTTTGAAATATCTTTTATTGAAATTTTTTTTTTTGAAGATCTTGTTAAAATTTCTATACAATTGAAGGAAATTAATTTATTTCCATTAAGTGGTAGAGCTGTTTTTTTTTTAACCTTTTCGGCTGAATATTTTCCGTAATTAAAATCACATGCCCTTATATAAATTTTAGGCATTCCTTAAGCTTAATGAACTATCTTCGGTTTTAATCCAATTGATCCAAGAGCCGAATCTTGACTATCATCCTCTTTTTTAAGCTCTTCTTTTGACTTTGGATAAATGTTTTTATTAATTAAATCCTCTATTTCTGAACCAGTCAGTGTCTCATACGTCAATAAAGCTTTTGCTAATTTATGTAGATCGTCAATTTTCTCTGAAAGAATTTTTTTTGCTTTATTGTACCCCTCATCAATTAACTTTCTTACCTCAATGTCAACTTTGCGTGCCATTTCTTCAGACATATTTTGTTGTCTTGCCACAGATCTTCCCAGGAAAATCTCCTCCTGGTTTTCTCCATATTCCATCGGACCTAATTCTTCACTCATTCCATACTGTGTAACCATAGCTTTTGCAATTTTGGTAGCTTGACTAATATCTGACCCGCTTCCACCACCAGCTCCAGAGGTAATATTTTCTTTTCCAAAGATTAATTCCTCTGCAACTCTCCCTCCAAAGCACATGGCTATTCTAGCTTTAAACTCTTTAATTGTGTATTGATATTTATCTCTCTCAGGTAAGCTCATAACCATTCCCAACGCCCTTCCTCGTGGAATAATTGTAGCTTTATGAATTGGGTCTGCATTATCTAAGTTAAAAGAAACTATCGCATGTCCGCCTTCGTGATATGCAGTAAGCTTTTTTTCACTCTCTGTCATAACCATAGACCTTCTCTCTGCTCCCATCATAACTTTATCTTTGGCCTCTTCAAATTCTTGAAATGTAACAATCCTTTTATTTTTTCTAGCTGCCAACAAAGCCGCCTCATTTACCAAGTTAGCTAAATCTGCACCAGAAAAACCAGGTGTTCCTCTTGCAACAGTTCTCAAATTAACATCTGGGGCCATTGAAATTTTTTTAGCATGCACTTTAAGGATTTTTTCTCTACCAATAATATCAGGGTTCGAAACAACTACTTGCCTATCAAATCTTCCAGGTCTTAATAGTGCCGGATCTAAAACATCTGGTCTATTAGTAGCAGCAATAATTATTACACCTTCATTAGTATCAAAACCATCCATCTCAACAAGTAGTTGGTTAAGAGTCTGCTCTCTTTCGTCGTTCCCTCCGCCTAAGCCTGCACCCCTACTTCTTCCAACAGCATCTATCTCATCAATAAATATAATACAAGGGGAATGCTTTTTGCCTTGTTCAAACATATCTCTTACACGCGAAGCTCCAACACCAACGAACATTTCAACAAAGTCTGAACCTGATATTGTAAAAAATGGAACCCCTGCCTCACCAGCAATAGCCCTTGCTAAAAGTGTTTTTCCTGTACCTGGAGGACCAACCAATAAACAACCTCTTGGAATTTTTCCACCTAGTCTACTAAATCTTTTCGGATCTCTTAAGAATTCTACAACTTCCTCAACTTCTTCTTTAGCCTCTTCCACACCTGCAACATCATTAAAAGTAACTTTACCTTTTATCTCATTCATCATTTTTGCTTTTGAACGGCCGAATCCCATTGCTCCACCTTTGCCGCCTTGCATCTGTCTCATAAAAAATATCCAAACCGCTATTAGCAATAACATTGGAAACCATGAGAGAAGAACTCCAAATAATGATGGCATTTTTTCTTCAATCGGTGCTGCAGAGATACTCACGCCTCTTTCAGAAAGTTTTTCAATTAAATTTGGATCTCCGGGGGAATATGTTTTAAATTGTTGACCATCAGCGAAAACACCGTTTATGTTGTTTCCTTTAATTTCTACTTTTACTACTCTTCCGTTATCAACCTCATCAAGGAACTCAGAAAAAATAATTGTATTGTTATTAACCGTTCTATTTTGAGGACCCTTAAACATATTGTATAGGCCTAATGTGAGTAAAACAATTATACCCCACATTGCTAAATTTTTAAAATTCATAGGCATAAGATAAGAATTATTATTAATTAAACAAGGCCCAAATTGTCTTAAATATTAATTTTTATAAGTATTTTCTCTATAAATTAATACACTTTGCCCTAGTTTTTCCACAATACATCCCCCTATAGTGGCTTTTAAAGATTTTTCTGAGTAATTTATTGAATCAAGAAAGTTAGATACTTTTCTCCCCCTTGTTTCATAATATTTTCTAGATACACTTTTAATTATTGACGAAAATGATCTAAAAACGACTTCGCTGGGTTGTTTAAAAAACTCATTGCTGATTAAAACTGCTTTATTTTTTTTTAAACTTATCGTATTAAGTTCAATATTTTTATCTACATAAAACTGAATAGTATCATTAGAGTCCTTAAGATTATTAATAGTTAAAGCAAATTTTTTATAATCAAAACCCTCATTTTTAAATTCTTTAAGAAGATTTCTAATACGTATTCTTTTAAATTTTTCACTTTTGTTGGAGCTATCATTTACATAAAATGAAAAAACCTTGTTTGAAATATAAACCAAATCTTCTTTTTTAAAATTAAGTAAAGGGCGGATTAAAGTAATTCCTTTAAAAGGATTCGTCTGATTATTCGCAAAGGAGCTTAGGCCTCTTAATCCACTGCCTCTGAATAACCTGATAAAGAAGTTTTCCATTAAATCATTTCTATGATGACCTAACAAAAGATATTTAATTCCTTTTTTTTTGCACTCATTTATTAATATTTTATATCTGGCATTTCTTAAGTCAGACTGAATGTTGCTTGTATATTTTGTTTTTTTTAATCGTAAAATTTTACAATTGAAACCGCTTTTTTTGAGTTTCGATTTGACAATATTGGCTTCTTTAGATGATCCAGTTCTAAATTTGTGATCTACTACATAAAAGTAACATTTTAGTTTCATTTTAATTGAGTAGCAAAAAGCAAGGTACGAAAGGGCCAGACTGTCGGGGCCACCCGAAACTGCAACAGCAAAGTTTTTTTTGATTTTTAAAAAATTACAAAAATTGTCATAATTTTTTTTAATTCTAGTATCAATTAAACTTAGTAAAATTTTATTACGATTTATTTGGTTTACACTCAAACTTTTTTTCTTCATATTTTGCTTTTTGAAGAATAGACTGGTTTGCATCGGGATATTGTTTTTTAACTCCAACAATCATTAAACACCCTTGATCTTTTTCTCCAATTTGCACTAATGATACACCAAGTTTTAATAAATTTATAGGAGCCTTCTCACTTTTTGGATACTTTTGATATCCCTCTAAATATGCAGAGGCTGCATCTGTGTACAGTTGTCTAATTCTAAATGTCTCAGCATACCAGTACTGAGCATTACCAGCAAGTTTATGGTCGGGGTTTGTAGTAACAAACTCTTTAAACGCTCTTTCTGCTGTGTTGTAATCACCAACTTTTAAGAGACCTGTCGCAAATTCATATTGTTTTTTTGGATTTTCATTTGGTAAAATTTTTTCTTCTGTGATAAAATTTTCTGTAACTATTGATGCAGTTGTTTCAATTGAACTAGTTTCTTGGGTTAAAGACTTAGTTTCGCTGTCCTTATATGAAATTGATCCTAAATCTTGTGGTTGAGATGATCCTGGTAAAGTTTCAAACTCTTCTGTTTTTTTTGCAATTTTTTTTTTTTGACTTGAGTTCTTTTTCTGAGAAAAGTTTTCCACTCTCTAGTTGTTGGAAACGTAATTGGTTATCTGCTTGAACTTTTGAGACTCTCGAGGAAAGTTTATCAATTTTAAAATTAATCTCTTCAAATCTATTAGTAAGCTCTCGGAACTGACGTTCAATTTCAGCTAATTTCAATAAATGTCTTGTAAGAACATCTTCCGCACTTGCATCAAGAGTTACATTTGTATCGATTTCGGAACCTTTGTTAAAACTTTCAGAATAAACTGCTTTTTCGAGAGTTTTTATATCTTTTTGAATTTTATTTAAAATATCTTTTATTTCATCATCTTGTGCGTAAGCAAAAGAACTAGAAAATAATAATATAAAAATTATTTTAAAAAATCTAATCATAAAGAATAGTATCTAATTATAATGATGGCAAAAAAAAGACCCTGTTTGAAAAAACAGGGTCTTTAAAATTATTTAAATTAATTAGCTTTTACAGAAACTGATCTTCTGTTTTTTGACCATGCTAAAGGATTTGAACCAGAATCTACTGGTCTTTCTTTTCCGTAGCTTATAACAGAAATTCTATTAGAAGAAATTCCGTAGGTCATTAAATAATCCTTCGCAGCGTTTGCTCTTCTTTCGCCTAAAGCTAAGTTATATTCACGAGTTCCTCGTTCATCTGCGTGACCTTCAAGTACAACGTTTACTTTTGAATTTTTTCTTAACCATGCTGCCTGTTTTCTCAGCGTTTCTCTTGACGCGGTGGTAAGAACAGATTCATTGGTTGCAAAGAAAACTCTGTCAGGAACACCAGATGCAAGATATTCAACAGTATCTTTACCTGTATATACATCTCCCTGAATTTGGTTAGAAACTTTTTTAGTAGCACACGCTGACAAAATTATGCATGCGAATAATACTAAAATAGTATTTTTAAATATCTTTGTTAAATTCATTACAGCTCCTTAAATTTATATATCGACTTTCACACAACTAGATAGATGTTTCAAGAGAAAAAATCAAGTATATTACTAATTAATTGCTTAATAATGACGACCAGGATGGGTCGGAGGCATCAGTTTGGGTATTTATTTGTCTTTCATTATAACCTGTTAAATCTATAGACCATAATTTAGCTGAAAAGCCCTTTCCAGATGAGTCACTTTTTGTTTCACGATAAAAAATTAATACTCGTCCATTAGGAGCCCATGATGGAGCCTCCTGATAATAATTTTCAGTTAATAACCTTTCCCCTTTCCCGTCAGTTCTCATTACACCAATATAAAATTTACCTTTGTGTAACTTTGTAAAGGCTATTAAATCTCCCCTTGGAGACCAAACTGGAGTACCATAAAGTCCTTTTCCAAATGAAATTCTTTTAACTTTTGTACCGTCACTTCTCATTACATAAATTTGTTGGTAACCGCTTCTGTCAGAATTAAAGCAAATGTATTTACCATCTGGTGAATAAGAAGGTGAAGTATCAATCGAAGGATGATTTGTAATTCGTTCTACTACTCTATTTTCAAGATCCATTGTATAAATATCTGAGTTTCCATCCATTGCGAAACTCATAATAATTTTTTTTCCATCAGGAGAAAATCTCGGTGCAAAAGTCATGCCCGGAAAGTCTCCAACAACTTCTTGTATTCCTGTTTCTATGTCTAAAAGATAAACTCTGGGTAAATTTCTAAAATAAGATAGATAGGTAACCATTTGATTTGTAGGATTAAATCTTGGAGTTAAAACAAGTTCATTTCCTAAAGTAAGATATTTGGTATTTGCACTATCTTGATCCATTATGGCTAATTTTTTAATTCTTTTAGTTTTGGGGCCTTCCTCTGAAACATAAATTATTCTTGTATCGAAGTATCCTTTTTCACCTGTAAGTCTTTCATAAACTTTGTCAGTAATTATATGTCCAACCCTCCTCCAGTTATTTGGCACTGTAGTAAACGCAAGTGCCATCATTTCTTTTCCTGCTAGCACGTCCCATAATCGAAATTCAACTCTCATTCTTTCATCTTTAAATGTCACTTTACCAGTTATCAGCGCTTGAGCTTTTATTAAAGCCCAGTCTTCAAATCTAGGTTTCAGATGAGCTATATCTGGCTTTTGTAGAAAAGCATCTCTACTTAATGGATTAAAAAGTCCAGATTGTTTCAAATTGTTTTCTACAACTTTAGAAATTTCTAAACCAATATCATCTTTTTTGAGAATTTTTTTAAATTCTTGTTTTGAAATATTATCCATTGATAAAGCTGAAACGGCTAGCGGTAGTGGGTTTAAATTCCCTCTTGTAATATCAACTTTAATAAGTGAAAAAGAATTTGTTGGGAATATTATAATTAAAATAAGTAGTAATTTTTTTATCATCAGCCCTCTAACATCTCTCGTGCATCAAAATTTAGTTGAAGTTCTTTCCATCTTTCATAGCCCGTTGTTGGCACTCTTAGAGGTTGGCAAAGCTGAATAGCTCTTAATGCGCTTTCAGCCAATACTTTATAAAAACCTTGCCCTGGCTTGTTCATTCTAGCATGATCCAATATTTCAGACTTTATCACAGTTCCATCAGGTTTTAATTTTAATTTTATTCTCACAAGAAGATTTTCATTGTATGGTAAACCAAGTGGGATACTCCAACAACCAAAAATTTGAGCTTTTAATGCGTCTTCCTCGCTTAAAGATAGGCCATAATTATCAACATTTTTATCTTGGTCTTGAGATACTTTAAAAGATTTTTCGTTTGTTTCTGCAAAACTTTCCTTTGATTTATCAATTAGCGCAGCAATACTATTTGGATCAAAAAGTTCATCCTTTTCAAACTCTGATACTTGCTTAACTTCATTATCAATTTTTTCAGGATTTTGCTTCTTTTCCTCTTCTTTCTCTATCTTTTCAATTTTATTGTCTGGCAAGGGCACAGAGTCTGGTTTTTCTTTTTTTACTATTTTAGGTGGTGCTTGTTCAGAAACTAGTTTTTCTTTTTCCTTTACTTTTTCTATTATCTTTTTTGCTTTTGGTGCAAAAGGTATATTGGTTTTATCTGTAATTTGAATTAATTCTATTGATATAATTGGCGGTAAATCTATAGGTTTTTTTGCTAGGAAAGGTAAACTCATTGTAGCTACAATAATTATAAACAGATGAAAAGAGGTTGAAATAATTATATTTCTAGTCACTTCTTTATCTCTGTTTGTAAGGTTCAGAAATTAAAGCAACTTTTGTAAAACCTGAGCCTGAAAGCATTCCCATAACTTCTAATACTCTTCCATAATTAATTGTTTTATCGCCTCTGACGTAAATTCTCGTATCTGTTCTATTTTTTGATACAGCTAAAATTTTCGGAATAATATTTTCATATTCAACTTTTGACTCCTGAATAAATATTTCACCTTTTGAATTTATTGAAAGAGTCAAAGGTTCTTGTTCCTCTGGAAGTGAGTCTGCTGAACTTTCTGGTAAATCTACTTGTACACCAACAGTTAATAAAGGTGCCGTAACCATAAAAATAATTAATAAAACCAGCATTACATCAACAAAGGGAGTTACATTAATTTCGCTAACAGGTTGTCGTCTTAGTCTTTTTAAATTAAAAGCCATTAAATTATTGTAAGAAGTTTTTTTGAGAAGTTCTCTAATTTTTGGGAGTACTTTCTAGAGTCATTACTAAATTTGTTATAAGCTACGACTGCAGGTATTGCTGCTAATAAGCCTAAAGCTGTTGCAAATAATGCTTCGGCAATACCAGGTGCTACAATAGCTAAACTTGTATTCCTTGAAATTGCTATTGATTGAAAAGAATTCATTATCCCCCAAACAGTTCCAAACAGTCCTATAAAAGGGGCTGTTGAACCAACTGTAGCAAGAAATGTGTAGCTCTTATCAATTTTTTCCATTTGTTCCTCTATATTTATTTCCATCATCCTCGACATTTTTTCACTAAGGTTTGGACTTCTTTTTGATTTTAATAAAACTTGCATAGAGTTTCTAAATACATTTGCCATAGGATCATCTAATCTACTTGGAAGATTATTATAGAAATATTCTGCAGATTTTGACTTCCAAAACTTATTTTCAAATTCTTGTGTACTTAAATTTATTTTTTTAAAAAGTTTTATCTTTTCAAAGATTACTGCCCAAGAATAAATTGAAGCTGCAATAAGAATTATTATTACAGATTTTACAATAATATCTGCTCTTATAAATAACTTAAAAATCGAAAAATCAGCATTACTTGCTAATCCTACTGCTTGAGATGATATATCAGCTTCCATATAACTAAAGAATTCACACTAAAATGTGTCATGAATTAGGCCATTAATAACTATCTATACCAAAGACTTATAGTTTTCGTAGAAAAAACTGGCTAATAAAATTGCATCTGCTTTATTTGCATCTTTTTTTTTTGATAATTTCGATGATATATAAGGAAATATTTCTATAGCTTTAGTTCTACTAGCATCCTTGCTAGTGTTCAATAGCCCAAAATATTTCTTCCATTTTGCAGGTCTAACAAAATACATTGACAATTGCATAGCTGAACAAACCCCTTTTAAGACACCAAATGATTGTCCAAAATTAAACATACTAGTAACCCCTTGGCCAGGCATTGCTGACACTTGTTCAATAACAACTTTAATTTGACTTCTTTCCAAATTGGTAATTCTTTTCAATATCTCGTTAAATACTTGTGATGCATTTACTTGATTTTTATTTTTCTTCCCCGATGTCATTGTTGGCATATCAATTATTTCATTAATATATCCATTCTCAAAAAAACAAATTGAGCCCGAAATTCCAGGGTCGATTGAAATTATATACATATCATTAATTTATACCTTTCAAATTTGAATAAACACTTTGAACATCATCATTATCTTCTAATGCTTCCAGTAAATTTAAAGCATCTTCAAAACTTTCTCCTTTTAGCTCAACATAGCTGGTAGGGATCCATTCAATCCCAGCGAATATAAAGTTACTAATTTTTTTCTCTAACTCTTTTTTTACTTCATAAAGTTTAGATTTATCAACATGTATCTCATAAAAGTTTTTTTTAGTGTAACATTCTTTACAACCAGCATTTATTGCCAATTCAAAAATACTATTCTCATTTATTTCATTTTTATTTATCCTTATCACGCCAAGTTGTTGAAAGTTATGCGAGGCAACCCCGTTTGTGCCTAATGAACCACTATTTTTTTGAAAAATTGTTCTAATCTGTGATGCCGTTCTATTTTTATTGTCTGACAATGCCTCAATAATAATCGAAATTTTATGTGGGCCAACTCCCTCATATCTAAAACTATCAATTGTAAAGTCTTTAGTAGAAAGAGACTTGTCTATCGCTCTTTTAATATTATCTTTTGGCATATTAGCCGATCTTGCAGCTTGTATTGCAGATCTTAATCTAGCGTTCATATCGGGATTTTTGTCTCCTAGTTTGGCTGCGACAGTGATTTCTTTTGATAGTTTTGAAAAAATTTTTGATCTTTGTTTATCGGTTCTATCTTTTTTATGTTTGATACCAGCCCAATGAGAATGCCCAGCCATTAGTAATTAGTTTTTAAAACTCCTCCAAATATTATGCTTGTAATTTTTTTAGTTAGACCTGTAGTCGTATCCGCTTCAATTAATACTCCTGAAATAGTCCCTTCACCCTCTGCAGGGTAATGCTTAACTGACTCTTTTTTTAAGAATCTATTAATTGAATTTTTTTTATTCATACCAATTACTGAATCATAGTCCCCACACATTCCAGCATCTGTCTGGTAGCCAGTTCCATTAGAAAGGATTCTCGCATCATTTGTTGGAACATGTGTATGAGTACCAACCACAAGAGTTGCTTCTCCATCAAACAAATGTCCGAGAGCCATTTTTTCGCTAGTAATTTCTCCGTGGCAATCGACTACAAGAAAGTCATAATCACGTTTAAGTTTGTTTTTTTTTAAAAAACTTGTTGATGCTTCGAAAACATCGTTACATTTTTTCATAAATACATTTCCCATCAAATTTAGAACGCCAATTCTTAAATTGTCTTTATTATAAATATTAAATCCTTTTCCAGGTGAAGGGCTTATTAAATTTTCTGGTCTTAATAATCTTTCCTCATCTTCTATAAAAGACAAAGTTTCTTTTTGATCCCAGACATGATTACCGGTTGTAATCACATCAACTCCTTTACTAATCAAAAAATTTACAATTTCTTTGGTTATACCAACCCCTTGGTCAGCAGAATTTTCACCATTTGCAATTACAAAATTTATTCTATCTTTTTCAATTATTTCAAATAAATGATTTTCAACTACTTTGCAGCCTGATTTTCCAACTATATCTCCTAAAAACAAAATTTTCATATTTAATAGATTTTTTTCTCTGTCACTACGAAGTCCACAGCCTGATCATGCGGGCTTTTAGGTAAAAAATTTTTTGATAATTGACATGAAAAAGCTAACCCTATTTTTACAATTTTTTTTTTATCTTTTATATTTTTTAAGAATCTATCATAAAATCCTCCACCATACCCTAGTCGCGTTAATTTTTTATCAAATGAGACAAGCGGAACTAAAATTATATCTGGAATGACTTTTTTGGTATTTGATGGCTCAGGAATGCCAAATCTATTTACATAAAGAGGTTCTTTTGACGACCACTCAACAAATATCATTGTAAAATTTTTTTTTATAACCGGTAATGAAGTTTTAAAACCTTTTTTTCTAAATTCCATTAATAATCTTATATCGTCTACTTCACTATTAACGGGATAGTAACCTCCAATAATTTTTTTTGGAAGTTTAATCTTTTTACTAAACTGTAAACTTTTGAAAATTTAATGTGCAAATTTCGCTTATAAAAGTTATTTCTTTTCTCTAAAAAACTATTTCTTATTTTTGATTTAAACACTTATTGAACTTTGCTATCTTTATTAAATTGGTTTAAAAAGTTTTCTATTTCATTAGTTGTACTATCTATAAACTGCTCGTAATTTTCTTTATTTGTCACAATATTTTCTTTCAGAGTATCTTGTTCTGCTATCAGTTTAGATATCTCACTTTCTTTTTTATCTCTATATTCATAAACTAGTGATTTCAACTCTTTAAATTTTTCAGACAAATTTTCAAATTCTTTTTTTTTATCTAAATTTTTTTTTTTAATATCAAAAAATTCATCCATTATTTTAATTGCTGTAATTAACAAAAGTTTATTCTCACCTAAATTTCCTAGGTCATCTTTGAGTAACTCAAACTTTTTATTAAGTTCTAAAGATAGCTGCTCTAGATGTTCTTCTTGACCATCTTCACAAGATAATAAGTATTCTTTTCCATTAAATTTTATATTTACGTTTGCCATTTATCCATTTCTTCCATCAGCATATCTGTTTCCTGGTTTAATTCATCAATCTTATCCGCAAATTCCTGATCCTTTATTTTCTCTTTTGACACTTTTTGATTAAGAGTAATTAATTTGTTTTTTAAATTTTCGTTATCTCTAAGCAAATTTTGATATTTAATCTCAATATCTTGCTTTTCAATTTTTAATTGATTCTTTTGATTGTTAAGCTCATCAATATTATGTGAAGTTTGAAAGTCTTTAAATTCCAAATTTTTTAATTTCTCCAATGAGATAACAAGTTTTTTTTCTTTTTCGGAATGATATTTCATATATATATATTTATATTATTAAATTGAGTCTTCTTAGTCTAGATAGGAATATTTTTGAAAATTAAACATAAAGATTTGGCTAATGCAATAAGGTTTCTCTCAATTGATGCAGTTGAAAAGGCAAACTCGGGTCATCCAGGAATGCCAATGGGTATGGCTGACGTGGCAACAGTGTTATTCAGATATTTTTTAAAATTTAACCCCAAAAATCCAAATTGGATCAATAGAGATAGATTCGTTTTGTCTGCGGGACACGGTTCAATGTTGCTTTATTCTCTTCTCTATTTAACTGGATATAAAAGCGTATCATTAAATGATATTAAAAATTTTAGGAAATTAGACTCTATTTGTGCTGGACATCCAGAATTTCATTCCAATTCAGGTATTGAAACCACAACTGGACCACTAGGACAAGGCATATCTAATTCTGTAGGATTTGCACTTGCCGAAGAAATTTTAAAAAAACAACTAGGTAAAAAGGTAATTAATCATAAAACGTACGTTGTAGTTGGAGATGGTTGTTTAATGGAGGGAATTAGTCACGAGGCTTTAAGCTTTGCAGGACACCTTAAATTAAAAAACTTAATATTATTGTTTGATAACAACTCTGTAACAATTGATGGACCGACAAAACTTGCAGTTTCGGAAAACACAAAAAAAAGATTTGAAAGTTATGGTTGGAATTATTTAGAGATTAATGGGCACAACGAAAAACAAATTTATAAAGCCCTGAAAAAAGCTCAAACTTCAACAAAACCTTTTGCGATTTCGTGTAAGACAACTATTGGATATGGTTCACCGAATAAAGGTGGAAAATCATCTTCTCATGGTAGCCCTCTAGGTTTAGATGAAATAAAACTTGTAAGAAAAAAATTGAAATGGAATCATGAACCATTTGTTGTTCCAGAAAAAATTTTAAACGCATGGAGAGAGATCGGTGATAAAGCTTCTAAAAATGTTGGTACTAATCAAAGTGAATTACCCAAATTTAATATTTTTTCAGATAATATATATTCTGCTATAGATGAGGCAAAAAAAAGTTATATTGAAACTCTTGAACCATTAGCTACTAGAAAATCCTCAGAAAAATTTCTTGAAGTTATCTCAGCTTCAAAAAATTTAATAGGTGGTTCAGCTGACTTAGCAGGATCAAATAATACCAAAACTAAAAATCACAAAATTATAAAACCAGGAAATTTTGATGGTAACTATATTTACTATGGAGTTAGAGAGCATGCTATGTGTGGGATAATGAATGGAATTTCATTACACTCAAACTTAATCCCATATGGAGGAACTTTTTTAATATTTAGTGATTATTGCAAACCTTCCATAAGACTTGCTGCTATGATGGGTCAGAGAGTCATTTATGTGTTTACACATGACTCAATTGGTCTTGGAGAAGATGGGCCAACTCATCAACCTGTTGAACAATTAGCAGCTTTAAGAACAATACCGAACTTGAATGTATTTCGACCATCAGATACTCTGGAAACTTTTGAATGCTGGCAATTAGCTTTAGAGTCTAAAAATACGCCAAGCGTAATTGCATTATCAAGACAGAAGCTAGAACCTATTAGAAAAGAATTATCAAATGTAAACTTATGTTCAAAAGGAGCATATGAAATTGCTAGAACAGGAGATGATATTAAAGTAACCTTATTTGCAACTGGATCCGAGACAAATTTGGCTTGTAAAATTAGTCATAAATTAGCCACAGAAAAAATTTATTCAAAAGTAGTGTCAATGCCTTGTCATGAAATTTTTGATCTTCAAAATGAAAACTATAAAAGACAAATTTTAGCTAAAGATACATTACAAGTTTCGATTGAAGCATCTGAAACTGTGTATTGGAAAAAATATACTGGTGATGAAGGTTTAAATTTCGGGTTAAACAATTTCGGGAAAAGCGCCCCTTATAATGACATTTTTGATCATTTTAATTTGAATGTAAAAAGTATTGTTGACAAAATTAAAGAGAAATTATGAGAATAAATGTTGGAATTAATGGATTGGGTAGAATTGGAAGGATGGTGTTGCGTTCTATTTTCGAGGAAAAACATAATAATCTAAAAGTATGTCATGTTAATAATAAAGCTCAAATTGATATTGCATGCGAATTAATAAAAAGGGACAGTATTCACGGAAAATTTAATTCAAAAACAACTTTCGATAAAAACAATTTATTTATAGATGGTAATAAAATTTCATACTCTCAAGAAACAAGTTTAGAAAAAATAAATTGGAAAAAGACTGATGTAGATATTGTTCTAGAATGCACTGGAAAATTTAATTCAAAAGATAAATTGATACCTCATCTTAAAAATGGTGCAAAAAAAGTCATTGTTTCAGCCCCATGCAAAGGTGCAGATAAAACTGTCGTATTTGGTGTTAATCATAAAGAAGTAACAAAAGAACATAAAATAATTTCTGCAGCGTCATGTACAACAAACTGTCTCGCGCCTGTTGTGATGGTAATAAATGAAAAGTTTGGAATAGAAAAAGGTTTTATGACTACAATACATTCGTATACTTCAGATCAAAGAATGCTGGATAATTCACATAAGGATATAAGAAGAGCAAGATCAGCCCCTTCATCAATTGTTCCTACATCAACTGGTGCATCTAAAAATATATCAGAAATCCTACCAGATTTAAAAGATAAAATTTCTGGATTAGCTTTGCGTGTTCCAACTCAAAATGTATCTTTGATAGATTTTACCTTTATATCAAAAAAAAATATATCAGTTGAAAATATTAATAAGGCATTTAAAGAAGCTTCAAAAAAAGATTTAAAAAATATCCTTGATATTACAGATGAAAAACTTGTATCAATTGATTTCAATCACAGCTCACTTTCTTCTACTGTGGATGCATCTCTTACTAGTATTGTAGGAAATAATATGGGCAAGATTTCCGCGTGGTATGATAATGAATGGGGTTTTTCAAATAGAATGTGTGATCTGACTAAATATTTAGCGACTGTTAAATAATGAAATTGATAGATAAAGATGTCTCTAGCTTTGGGGATAAAATAATAATTATAAGACTGGACCTAAATGTACCTATTTCAAATGGAAAAATCGAAGATACAAACAGAATCGACAAAATCTTAGATACTTTAAATTATCTTTTAAAAAAAAAATCAAAACTTATTCTTGTTTCCCACATTGGTAGACCTTATGGGAAAAAAGTTGATAAACTTTCTCTTAAGCCTGTTGCAAAATATTTAGAAAAAAAACTTAAAAGGAAAGTAAAGTTTATCATAGATGATATTTTTTCTTTAGAAAAGAAGGACTTATTCAAAAGTAATAAAGAGGAATTGGCAATGCTTGAAAATATAAGATATTATGAAAATGAAGAAAAAAATGATGATGAATTTGCAAAGAAATTAGCAAGCCTAGGAGACTTGTATGTTAATGAGGCTTTTTCCTGTTCTCACCGACCTCATGCGTCTTTGAGTAAAATTACAAAATATATTCCATCTTATGCTGGAAAACTCTTAAAGAAAGAATTGAATGCCTTGAACAAAATCACTAAAGAAATAATTAAACCAATAACATGTATCATTGGAGGTTCAAAAATATCATCTAAGATTAAAATAATAGAAAACTTAATACCAAAATTTGATAATATTATCTTAGTTGGAGGAATGGCTAATAATATAGTCAAATACAAAGGTTTTAATATTGGAAAATCTATTTATGAAAAAAATAGTGAGAATATTATTAATAAAATATTTGAACTTTCAGACAAATATAAGTGTAAGATTTTTATTCCAGAAGACTTTTTAATCGGCAAATCTTTAGATGGCACACCTGAATATCGAAAAATAGGTAAAGTACAGAATGATGATATTATTCTTGATATAGGCAAAACATCTATCCAAAATATAAAAAATATTATTTTAAATTCTAAAACAATTTTATGGAACGGCCCAGCTGGATACTTTGAAAATTCAGCATTTTCTAATGGTAGTAATGAAATTGCATTAACTATTGCAAGACAAACAGAGGAGAGAAAATTATTTTCTGTCTTAGGTGGTGGTGATACTGTTTCGCTTATCAATAAATTAAATCTTTTTAAAAAATATAATTTTGTTTCAACTGCAGGTGGAGCTTTTTTAGAATTTCTTGAAGGCAAAGAATTACCTGGTATAAAAGCACTATCTTAATGAGTGAATTAAAAAATATTGTAAAAAAAATTCTTGGAAATTCTAAAGGTATATTGGCTGCAGACGAAAGCACGGGCACCATGACAAAGAGACTTGAAAGTGTAAATGTAAAATCAACTCCTGAGAATAGATTAAAGTTTCGAGAAATTCTATTTAAATCTTCAAGTATGAAAAATTGTATTGGCGGAGTTATTTTGTATGATGAAACTATTAAACAAAAAAGTGGGGAAAAACTTATTACTGATATAATTAAGAGTCAGCAAACTATTCCTGGGATCAAAGTAGATACAGGTGCTAAAATACTTGCCAACTCTCCGAATGAGAAAATTACAGAAGGATTGGATGGTTTAAGGGAAAGGTTAAAAGAGTATTACAAACTCGGTGCTAGATTTACCAAGTGGAGGGGAGTTTACAAAATAACAAAAGATTATCCGACTAAACTTGCCATTGAGACAAATGCACATGCTCTTGGAAGATACGCAGCTTTAGTACAAGAATCTGGGATGGTGCCAATAGTCGAGCCAGAGGTTTTAATGGAAGGTGATCATGACTCAGATTTATGTCTTAAAAAAACTACTGAAGTGATTAAAAAATGTTTTGAAGAATTAATTAAAAACAAAGTTGACCTAAGCGGGGTAATACTTAAACCAAATATGATTTTGCCCGGAGAAAAATCCGATGAAATAATAGATACTTCGATAGTTGCTGAAAAGACAATCCAATGTTTAAAACAGTCTGTTCCTAAAGAAGTGCCAGGGATAGCATTTTTGTCAGGTGGACAAACAGAAATTGAAGCTACGAAAAATCTCAATTCTATAAATAAAAAAAATGATACAAATTTTATAATGTCATATTCCTATGGCAGGGCGCTTCAACAGAGTGCTTTAAAATTTTGGTCGAAAAACGTTAATGATGAAACTGGGACTCAAAAGATCTTTGATAAAAGAGCTTATATGTGCACTTTAGCAGTAAAGGGTGAATGGTCAGAAAATCTTGAAAAAAATTAAGAAAAGAAAAAAGTTTATTTACCTAATTTCACCAAATAAAATTGATAATAATTTTTTTTCAGATCTCAAAAGTATCTTTAAGTTAAAAGTGATAGCTTTTTTTCAGCTTAGACTTAAGAATTATTCAAAAAATGAAATTTTGAATTTGGGAAGAAAAATTAAGATAATTTGCCGAAAATTTGATGTAAAACTTATAATCAATGATGATCCTTATTTAGCAAAAAAAATTGATGCAGATGGATGTCATTTAGGACAGAACGATTTTGATGTAAGTTCTGCAAAAAAAATTTTGAAAAACAAAATTATTGGTAAAACATGCCATAATTCTAAAAAACTTATTAACAATGCTCTAAAAGAAAAAGTAAATTACATTGCTTTAGGAGCTTTCTTTAAAACAAAAACCAAAAAAGTAAGGTTTAAAGCTACTTTAAACACTTTGAGATGGGCTAAAAATAAAACTAAAACTCCAATTGTTGCAATTGGTGGTATTACAGACAATAACTATAAAAATCTCTTATTGCATAAAGCTAACTTTTTAGCTATCTCAGGCTACGTTTGGGATAATAAAAAATTAAGTCCTAAGCAAGCTATTGAAAAGTTATTATGAAAATATCTGGAAATGAAATAAGAGTTGGCATGTTAATTGAACACAAAGGAGATCTTTGGGAAGTGCTAAAAACTCAACATGTCAAACCAGGTAAAGGTGGCGCTTTTGCACAAGTTGAAATGAAAAGTGTTAACAAAAATACAAAATTGAATGAAAGATTTAGGTCAAGTGATACAGTAGAAAAAGCATCTCTTGAAGAAGAAAAATTGAATTATTTATATTCAGATGAATCAAAGTTTTATTTTATAAATCAAAAAACCTTTGATCAAATTGAAGTAAATAAAAACATTTTGGGTAATAAAGGAAATTTTCTTACAGAAAATTTAGAAGTTATTATTTCATTTTATAATGATAAACCACTGACAGTTAGTTTGCCAAATCAAGTTAAAGGTAAGATTAAAGAAACTGAAATGGCCTTAAAAGGACAGACTGTATCTTCATCTTATAAACCTGCAGTCCTTGAAAACGGTGTAAAAGTTTTAGTCCCTCCATTTATTGAAAATGGTGATGAAATATTGATTGATACTAGAAGTGTTGAATATATTAAAAAAGTATAAAGTATGAACTCAATATCACCAGAATTAAATTTAATGATTAAAGCGTGCGAAAAAGCCTCAAAAAGTATTATCAGAGACTTTGGCGAAATTGAGAAATTACAAGTATCTATCAAGGGCCCACATGATTTTGTTTCAAATGCAGACATTAAAGCAGAAAAAATTATTATTGAAGAACTCTCAAAATCTAAAAAGAAATATTCATTTTTAAGTGAGGAAATTGGATTTTTGGAAAAAGAAAAAAAAGAGAATATTTGGATAATCGATCCGATTGATGGAACGTTAAATTTTTTACATGGTATTCCTCATTTTGCAATATCAATTGGATTAAAAGTTGAGGAGGATATTGTTGCGGGTATTATATATGATCCAATCAAAGATGAAATGTTCTATGCAGAAAAAAATAATGGTGCTTTTTTAAACAATAAAAGAATTAGGGTTTCAAAAAAAAAAAGCTTGAATGAATGTTTGTTTGCAACAGGAGGAAAAAACCAAAGTATCGATATTTCAACCAGAAAAACGGGTAGCGCTGCTTTAGATTTGGCCTACGTTGCTTGTGGAAGATTTGATGGTTATTTTCAAAATAATTTAAATTTATGGGATTTAGCTGCTGGAATAATTTTAGTAAAAGAGTCTGGAGGTATTGTAAATCAAACAAATCCAAAAAAAGACTTATTTAATATTAAAGCTGCTAATAACGAAATCTATGATAAAATGTTAGAAAAATTAAAAAACTTTTAATTGTTTTCCAAGGATCATTTGCTATAAGTCTCGTTATGAAAAAAAAGATACATCCTAATTACCATAAAATAAAAGTCGAAATGACTGATGGTTCTCAATTTGAGACACGTTCTACTTGGGGTAGTGAGGGCGAGGTTTTAAAACTGGAAATTGATCCAAAATCTCACTCTGCATGGACGGGTGGAAAACAAAAAATTTTAGACAAAGGTAGAGTAAGTAAGTTCAATAAGAAATTTCAAAATTTTAGATCTGAAAAGAAGGCTTAAATGAGTAGCGCACCACTAATGCCTATGGCAACAGCAGTATGGCTTGTTGAAAATACCACTTTAACATTTAAACAAATCGCAGAATTTTGTAATTTGCATGAAGTTGAAATCCAAGGTATAGCTGATGGAGAAGTAGCAAAAGGAATTGTTGCTTACAATCCAATAGCAGCTGGTCAACTTACTAGAGAAGAAATTGAACTATCATCAAAAGATACTAGTAGACCTCTTAAAATTCAAAATAGCGATATTAAAATTTCAGGAGAGGAAAAAAAAGTTAAAAAATATGTTCCTCTATCAAAGAGACAAGATAAGCCAGATTCTGTCTTGTGGTTAATAAAAAATTATTCTTTGTTAAAGGACTCACAAATTGCTAGGTTGGTTGGTGTAACTACTAACTCTGTCATCTCAATAAGAAATAAGAATTATTGGAACTATAACAATTTAAATGCAAAGGACCCAGTATCAATTGGTTTATTTTCTCAAAAAGAACTAATTGATGCAGTAGAGAGAGCTAAAAGAAGAATAAAAAGAGAAAATAAAGAAAAAGCAAAAGAAAAAGCTTAAAATAAATTTTATAGACAGTTAAAACATAAAATGTTAATTAAACTTTTTTTTGGAGGTTGTTATTAAAATAGATGTAAAAGATAATAATGTTGAACAGGCTTTAAGAGTCCTTAAAAGGAAGCTTCAGAGAGATGGTTTTTTTAAAATTATTAAACTTAAAAATAATTATGAAAAACCCTCAGAAAAGAAAAAAAGAATTCTCCAAGAAAATATCAAAAGGGTTAAAAAATTAAATAAACTTAAAAACAGATTATAAATATCGCGGGGTGGAGCAGTCTGGTAGCTCGTCAGGCTCATAACCTGAAGGTCGACGGTTCAAATCCGTCCCCCGCAACCAAAAACTATAAAATAAAATAGTTCTTAAAAATTCTCATTAAAATATAGATCGAACTTAAAATATAAATGTTAATCAAATTTAATTTTTTTTGTAAAAATTTTTCACTTCTTACATTTTGAAGCAAGGTAAAGAAAACTATCAATGTCAATGGTTCGTAGTATTTATGATATATAGAATTTTGCACATTTGAAAATATCATTATTAAAAAAATGAATAAATTAGATAAGTTTAAAGAAGACAAATAAATCAAGCTTAATAACGCAATAATTGCTACCAAAAAAAATAAGTAATCATTGTTGAAAAAAAAATATGATAAATTAAAAAAAACGCCACCACCAGTAAATTCAATTCTGTAATCAAAAAAATAAAATAATAAAATACTTAGAGGAAAAATAAATATAATTTTTTTTTTTCCAAAATTTATTAAGTCAGAAAGATGTTCTTTGCTAGCAAACATTGGTATCAAATGAAAAAAAATAATTGTGCTTATTATCAAAATTTTATTGGAAAAATTAAAGTCTAATGAAATCGTATTACCATCTATTCCAGGTGTTTTTCCTGCAACAAGAAAGTTTATATCTAATACAAATAAATAATAAAATATTGGTAAAGAAGCTAAAATATTGAAAATGAGTAAAAAAATTAATTTTTTTATCAATAAATTTTTTTGAAAAAAATAAAAAAAGAATGGAAAAAATAAAGAAAAATTCGGGCTTATATATGATGAAATAATTAAAAAGGTTGATGTAAGCCAAGCATATTTTTCCAAATAATTAGTCTGGTACTTAAGAAAAAAATAGATAGTAATTGTGAAAAACATTAATCCAGGCAATCTACTATCTGGCCAAATAGAAAGTGATCTAAAAGTTGGCGATAAAAAAATTACACATGATAAAACTACCAAGTATATTTGCTTTACATTCTGAAATCTTAAATGAAGACATTTATAGAAAAAATAGATCAATGGAAGAGATAGATGCAAATGAAGAAATCTTATTTGGTCTAAAGTAAAGTCAAATCTTAAAAAAGTTGACAAAAAAATTAAATATATAGGAGAATGCCTTTGACCATAATCGTCATAATTTAGTAAAGTACCAGAAAAGTTCTGGGAAAAATCTTTAACTGGATTTAGGTAAGCTCCTATCCAATCTTTATAAGCACCATAATTCAAATTTTCATCATAAAAAAAACCTAAAATTAAAGATAAATATAATATACAAAAAATACTCAAATTTTTTATATATTCATTTTTCATTTATCTTAATTTAATTATTAAATAATTTTAAAATTAGATTTTTTACTATCGACCAAAAAAGCTTTTACAGTATCAATAGTAAGTTTTTTGAATGAGTTTCCAAATTTCTCAATTTTTTCTATAATTTTAGGTGGAACAGTTATTATGTGACATCCTAGTTCTTTAGCTTGCGTATAGTTATATGGTTCTCTTACGCTTGCCCACAGTATTTCAACATTTCTATATTTTCTTGACAAATTTATACTTTTTACAATTTCAGGAATTGGATTTTTACCAGCGTCACCAGCTCTTCCAGCAAAAATTGAGATTATGATTTTTGAATTTTTGTTAATTTTTCTCAATATTTGTTTTGTCTGTTTTGCGGTATAGACAGCTGTAATATTTAATTTTATATTTTTTTTACTAAGTTCATGAATTACTTTGCCCATAAATTTTCCTTTTGAATTACAAACTGGTACTTTTACATAAACATTGCCTCCCCATTTACTAATATTAACACCTTGATTAATCATATCTTTTGGGTTATCTGCAAATACTTCACATGAAACTGGTTTGTTAGTTATTTTTAGAATCTTTTGACTGTATTTTTTGTAATCTTTTGCACCAGCTTTTCTCATTAAGCTTGGATTGGTTGTAAAACCTTTAACAATTTTTTTTTTATTAAAAGTCTTTATCAAACTTAAATCTGCGATATCACAAAATATTTTTGTCAATTTTATAAACTTTTAATTATATCTTCAGTCATCTTTTTTGCATCAGCAAATAACATTAAAGTATTATCCCTATAAAATAAATCATTATCGATCCCTGCATAACCTGGTGATAAACTTCTTTTAACAAAAAGCACTGATTTACTTTTTTCTACATCTAATACTGGCATCCCGTAAATTGGACTTTGTGGGTCTGTTTTGGCAACAGGATTCGTTACATCATTTGCGCCAATTACGTAAGCTACGTCACAATTTGAGAAATCATTATTTATTTCGTCTAGCTCAAAAACCTCGTCATATGGAACATTTGCTTCAGCCAAGAGTACGTTCATATGTCCGGGCATTCTTCCAGCTACCGGATGAATAGCATAAGATACTTTAACACCATTCTTTTTTAAAGCATCAACCATTTCCCTAAGAGCATGCTGTGCTTGAGCAACTGCCATGCCATACCCTGGCACGATAATAACTGATGACGCATTTTTCATCAAAAATGCAGCATCATCTGCGTTACCATTTTTAACTGGCTTTTGTTCTTTAGATTTACTTGCAGATTTATCATCGGTGGCACCCCATCCTCCTAAAATAACATTGAAAAAAGATCGATTCATGCCTTTACACATGATGTAAGATAAAATAGCTCCTGATGAACCAACTAATGCACCAGTTATAATTAATGCTGTATTTTCTAGTGTAAATCCGATACCTGCGGCTGCCCATCCTGAATAAGAGTTTAGCATCGAAATTACTACTGGCATATCTGCGCCACCAATTGGAATTATCAATAATACACCTATTAAAAATGATATTAAAATTATTGTCCAAAATAAACTATTAGATTGTGTCTTACATAAATAAAAAATTAGCAAGATAAGAATTATCCCTAAGACTAAATTTAGATAGTGTTGTCCAAAAAAGGTTATAGGAGACCCTGACATTAATCCTCTTAATTTGAGAAAAGCGATAATCGATCCAGTAAAAGTTATGGCTCCAATAGCTGCGCCAAGAGACATCTCGATTAAACTTGCAATTTTAATATCTCCTGGATAACCAAGATTAAAAATCTCAGGATTTAGAAAAGCTGAGATTGCAACGAAGACTGCAGCAAGCCCAACTAGACTATGGAAGCCAGCTACAAGTTCTGGCATTGCTGTCATAGGTATTTTAAATGCTATAAATGCTCCGATAGATCCTCCTACTAATAAAAATATCATTAAATATAAAAACCCAATTGAAAAATTCCCAACTGAAATAATAGTTACACTTATTGCAATAGCCATACCAATTATTCCAAAAAGATTTCCTTGTCTTGAAGTTTCCGGTGATGAAAGTCCTCTTAAAGCAAGAATAAATAGAACACCTGAAATTAAATAGAAAATTGCAAGAAAATTGGCTGACATTATTTTTTATCTTTCTTTTTTTTTTTATACATTGCTAGCATTCGTTGAGTAACCAAAAAGCCACCAAATATGTTAACTGCTGCAAGTACGATAGCAAGGAATCCAAAAATATTAGAAATATTAAAAATCTCAAAATTATCACCTGAAAGAGCAGCAATAATTGCACCCACTATTATTACAGAAGAGATGGCATTTGTAACAGACATAAGAGGTGTATGCAAAGATGGTGTCACACTCCAAACAACATAGTAACCAATAAAAATCGATAATATAAATATACTTAATCTAAATATAAAAGGGTCAATTTCCATATTATTTTACCAAAGTTTTATTTACTATTTCATCTTCCATATTAATTTTAATACTCTTAGATTTTTTATCATATAAATTCATAACAAAGTTATATAAATTTTTTGAATATAAATTTGAAGCAGAATTTGGAAGTTTATTTAAAATAGTTTTTTCACCAAGTATAATTACCCCGTCTTTTTCAACAATTTCGTCTGGTTTAGTATAAGCTGCATTTCCACCTTGAGAAGCAGCTAAATCATAAATTATAGAACCTGGTTGCATATTTTTTATCATTTTTTCGTTAATAATTTTTGGAGCTTTCTTGCCTGGCACTAGTGCAGTACAAATCACAATATCAATTTTTTTTAGTGTTTCTGATATTAAATTTTCCTGTTTTTTTTTAAACTCATCTGATGTTTCTTTAGCATAACCACCTTGAGTTTCTAAATTTTCAGCACCTTCTACAACTAGAAATTTTCCACCAAGACTTTCTACTTGTTCCTTAGAAGCAAGACGCACGTCGGTAGCAAATACGATTGCTCCCATTCTTTTTGCGGTTGCAATTGCTTGTAATCCTGCAACACCTGCACCTACAACTAAAACTTTTGCAGCAGAAATAGTACCTGCAGCTGTCATCATCATTGGAATTGCTTTTTTGAACATTGCAAAAGAATCAACCACAGCTTTATAACCAGCTAAATTTGCTTGTGACGATAAAATATCCATTGACTGTGCTCTTGTAATCCTTGGCAATAATTCAAGTGAAAAAACAAAAATTTTTTTTGAGCTTAATAAATGAAGCCTTTCTTTATTATTATAAGGGTCAAATACACCAATCAAGTATTGATTTTCTTTTAAATTCGAAATTTTTTCGTTAGAGGGTAAACTTACTTGTATGATAATATCTGAACTTAGTATTAGCTCTTTCTCATCTTTTTTTATCTCAACACCAATTTTTCTATAATCTTCATCATCATAACCTAAGTGCAGACCATAATTATTGGGCAACATTACTTTAAAACCAGATTCAATATATTTTTTTGCAATATCTGGTGTTACAGAAATTCTTTTTTCAATATTAAGATCTTCTTTTAAAGATGATATATTCATAACTATAATTATAATAAAAATACTGCAAGCAGTATAAGAATAATTATCACTGCAATTGTTCCCCATAAAACAAACTTAGTAAAATTATTCCAAGTATCTTTATGGTTCTCATTATCCATAAAATTTATTTTTGTCTTGCTTTAAACTTAGGATTGGTTTTATTGATTATGTAAACTCTTCCTCTTCTCCTAACTAATTTGGAGTTAAGGTCTCTTTTTTTAAGTGATTTCAATGAGCTTTTTATTTTCATAATTTTAAAGCCTGGCAATGTCCTACTCTTCCGTGTCTTAAGACAAAGTACCATCGGCGCAGAAGGGCTTGACTACCGAGTTCGGAATGAGATCGGGTATTACACCTTCGCAATAATCA